>OIET01000630.1_pt1 | contig 27578 bp, 27 predicted proteins | sample 1581871 | NCBI WGS metagenome assembly OIET01 (sample SAMN03279760, study PRJEB24777) | human gut metagenome | isolation source: fecal sample PR121 from 1 month old male Malay infant, vaginally delivered... | place: Singapore | collected 2005-09-16
TGGTATTCCTTTTGGCATATAAAATCACCCCACTTGTTAGTATTATACCACATGTCTAACAAATGGGGTTCACTTCAAAATGCCGGCTTTTTAAATACGAAAATAATAGTATAAATAAATATTTAAGAGCTTAAAGAAAGGGATTCCGGATCCAGAAGCGTAATTTCTCCTCGGGAGAGGCAAACGAGCCCTTCGGATTGAAACTGGTTGAGCAGACGAGTTACAACCTCACGGGCCGTCCCTAAATCCCGCGCCAAGGCATCATGCGTTAAATGGAGCGTCCTGCTTTTTTCCAGACGGTAGTGCTCTAAAAGAGCGTTGGATAAGCGGTTTCGCATGCTGGAGAAGGCAAACTGATTAAAGCGATCCATAATGATGGAAAAGTTGTTGGCGACCATACCGAGGGTAAAATCCTTCACACTCGGGTTTGTATCGCTGACGGCTTTAAAGACATCCTTTGGGATGATACAGCTTTCAGTGTCTTCCTCATAGGCGATATCAATATCAAAATTTAGATTATGGATCATGCAGGCAGCGCTGAGGATGCAGACCTCGCCTTCGAGCAGGCGGCATAAAGTAATTTCATCCCCTTCGGGCGAGGTAATGAAAATGCGCGCGCGTCCCTTTTGAAGAATATTGAGACCGATACAATTGCCGCTGTATTGATGGATTACAGTTCCTTTTTCATATTTCTGGATAAAAACGCTATGATTGATGGCGGCCTTTTCTGAATCGGTCAAGGCATCCCAAAACGGGAGAAAGGAAATAGATTCAGACATGATGAACCTCCGATTGTTAATTTTATTAAATTCATTATAACAGTTTATTCTAAATTTAGCCATAAAGCGCTTCAGTGACTTTGTCACCGACACGCAGCCTTTAGTAGGATATAATAGAAAAAAATGAGGAGGTTTGCAATGAATACAATATTTAAGGCAACAGCAAAAAAGTTACCAGAAGGTTTGCAGGTTGAGACAACCGCACGGAATTTCAAAATTTTATTGGACGAACCAGAAGATCTGGGTGGGACCAACAAAGGATTAAATCCTGTGGAAGCAGTATTGAGCGCTCTGGGAGCCTGCCAGACCATCTGCGCATATGCTTTTGCGGGAGCCATGCACATTGATTTAAAGGACTTTTACGTCGAGCTGGAGGGTGACCTCGATCCAGATGGTTTTATGGGGCTGAACAAAGAGGTGCGAAATGGGTTTTCTGAAGTTCGTTTTACCATGCATATGACAACCGACGCATCACAGAAAAAAGCGGAAAAACTGGCGGATTTCATTGAATCGCGCTGCCCGGTAGGCGATTGTCTGGAAAATCCGGTAAAATTAATAAGGACTGGTGTGGTAATACATCAGGAATAATGGAAGGCCAGTGAAAGCTGGCTTTTTTATTTTGGTAAAAAAACGTTTGATTTGGTAAAAAGATCGATAATGACAATGGTTTGTTTTATAATAAGAATTGCGTGTTTTCTATTTGCCAAGAGTTTTTTTGAAAAATGTATTTGCATTTTAATTTCTTTATAGTATAATAGACCAGTAGCAAATGCGCCCGTAGCTCAGGTGGATAGAGCAATGGTCTCCGAAGCCATGTGCCGTTGGTTCGAATCCAATCGGGCGCACCATATAATATGTGTTTTTCAAAGTCTGGTCTCTCACAAAAAGAAACCAGGCTTTTTTTATTATACTATGAATTTTATTAATAGCTTAACTTTATTTTAAGCTGGCTAATTTGTCTGTTATGGTATATAATCATTATAATATACTTAAATGAAAAGGGGGAAGAGTATGAAAAAGAAAATTGGCATTTTATCATTTGCCGTTCTGCTTGTTTTATCGGTTACATTGACGGGGTGCAGTTCCTCGCCGGCGACTAAGGTTAAGCTGAGTCCTGATGATCCGGTATCGCTAGAAGTATGGCATTATTACAACGGTCCACAGAAAGAGTCCTTTGACGAAATGGTAGCAGAGTTTAATGATACCGTCGGTATGGAAAAGGGTATTACCGTCGAAGCTTTTAATAAAGGAAACGTTAACGAGCTGACCGACGCGGTGCTGGCTTCAGCCAACAAAAAGGTTGGTGCGGATGAGGTGCCGGATATTTTTGCCGGTTATGCCGATACGGCCTATCAGGTTGACAAGCTTGGAATGGTTGCTTCTCTGGACAACTATCTGACTAAAAAGGAAATTGAGGAGTACATTCCGAGCTATATCGAAGAGGGCCGTTTTGACAGTGAAGAAAATTTAAAAATTTTCCCATTTGCCAAGTCAATGGAAGTCATGATGATCAACAAGACTGACTGGGATAAATTTGCTTCTGCCACTGGAGCATCACTGGACAGCTTAAATACCATTGAGGGATTGACAGAAACAGCCAAAAAGTATTATGACTGGTCTGGTGGTAAAGCCTTCTTTAACCGTGACGCCATGGCAAATTATATGATCATCGGTTCTAAGCAGCTGGGTGTTGAAATTTTTGAGGTTAAAAACGGAGAGGTAACCTTTAACCTGGATAAGAATGTTATGCGTAAGCTTTGGGACAACTATTATGTACCTTTTATTAACGGGTATTTTGCCTCTTACGGACGTTTTGCTTCTGATGACGCCAAGACCGGCGATATTGTTGCGCTGGTTGGCTCATCCTCAGGCGCAACCTACTATCCTTCCAAGGTAACAGTCAGCGATACGGATAGCTACCCGATCGAAACAGTAGTAATGCAGGCGCCGGAATTTAAAGACGGCGAAAAGGTAGCGGTACAGCAAGGAGCCGGTATGGTTGTCGTTAAATCGGATGAACGCAAAGAATATGCATCGACTGTTTTCCTGAAATGGCTGACCGAGGCGAAAAGAAACATTGACTTTTCAATTACTTCTGGCTATCTGCCTGTAAAGAAAGAGGCGAATACCCGTGAAATGCTGGAGACCGCAATGAAAGAAGCGGGCGGCAATGCCATTTCTGATAATCTTGCTAAAACCCTTCCGGTGGCTGTGGATATCACTAACAATAACGAGCTTTACACCAATAAGGCCTTTGAAGGCGGCACAAATGCCCGTAATATTCTTGAAGCTTCAATGAAAAAGAAAGCCATGGCGGATGCAGAAGCTGTAAAAGCCGCCGTTGCCTCCGGTACAGCCAAGGAAGCCGCCATTGCAGCCTATAATACCGATGAAAACTTCAATCAATGGTATGAGAACCTGAAAAAAGAACTGGAAGAAACTCAAAAATAATGCTCGACGAGGTGTTCGATGGCAAAGCATAAATTTTTGGATTGGGGTAACCGGTCCATTATCCGAAAAATTTTCACTCCAATGATTATTGTCATGGTGATACAGGCAATCCTGTTTTCCTTTGTCATTCTGTGGGGTGGTACAATTGAACAATTAAATAACAACGCCTTGGACATCCTCAACGAAAGAGTCATTAACCGGAAAAATTACCTTGAGAACGAAATGATTCAACGATGGTCCAATGTGGATGAGTCGGTTAAAAGCATCAACAGCACTGTCGAGAATGTGCTGAAGGAAAAAAATGTTTCAGTGCAGGATCTCGGTACAAACCCGGCTTTGCCTGAAGCTATCGTTTCCTCAAATACCCAGAATCTGATTTATCTGATCCGAAAGAATTTTGTGACAGGCGCCTTTATTGTCTTGACAGGCAACGACACAAATTATGAGCTGGAGCCAGGGCAGTCTGTACAGAAAACTTCCCTGTACATCCGGGATTCAGACCCGGGGAGCGACGTTGTGGACAATTCAGACCTCTCACTGGAGCGGGCGCCGGTCGATGTCACAAAGGCCACGAATGTGACCATGGCAACTGGCTGGGCGCCGCTGCTGAACTTCTCAGGAGATGATCCTGACGCATCGGCTTTTTATTACAAGCCGCTTAAAGCCGCAGCGGAGAACCCTGATCTCGCCTATTCGGACCTTGCCTACTGGAGCCGTCCTTTTAAGCTGAATTCAGACGAAAGCGATGTGATTACCTATTCGGTGCCGCTGAGAACAGACAGCGGGACGATCTACGGTGTGCTGGGTGTTGAAGTCTCAACAGATTATCTCCAGAAGATCCTCCCGAACACCGAGCTGGATTCCAATAAGAATGCCTCCTACCTGCTGGCAGTGGATACTAATCTGGACGGAAGCTTCCAGAATGTGGTCACTACCGGGACAGCCTATAAACGGCTTGCCGGAAATGCCGACCACACGACCTTTGAAGATGATCCCTATTATAAAAACATCTATGGCATAAAAAAGAATGAGCGAATCACAGAGGACGCGCTCGGCGCGGTTCAATACCTGAACCTGTACAACAGCAATACGCCCTTTTCAGGAGATAAGTGGGCCCTTGTCGGTGTGACCACCAATAAAAACCTGTTTGCCTTTTCGGATATGGTCATGCGGATGGTTATGATCGCGCTGGTTATTTCACTTGCCATCGGGCTGATTGGCATTCTGCTCGCCGGTATCCATTTTACCAAGCCCATTACAACACTGGTGCAGCAGGTTAAAAAGAGTAACCCGAGGATGCCGGTAAATCTCGATAAAACAAACATTACAGAGATTGATGAGCTGGCCGGCGCCATCGAGACTCTGAGCCAGGATGTGGCCAGTTCGGCCTCCAAGCTCTCGCGCATCATCGCCATTGCGGGCATACCGATCGCCGCTTTTGAGATTAATAAGGTGACAGAAGAGGTCTACTGCACAGACAGCTTTTTTAAGATGCTGAATTTGAGCCATGTGAAAGAAACGGCTGACGGTCTGAACAAAGAAGATTTTAAAGCCATCATGCTTGGCCTTAAAATTCTAAATCAGGATTTTGATTCTCAGACAAATGTGACGGTTATTGAAATCATGGATCAGAACAAGCAGAGCAAATGGATCGAAATCAAGCTGGTAGAGGACGATGTGAACATTCTCGGCGTCATCCGGGATGTGACCATTGAGACACTGGAACGGCTGAAAATAGAGCATGAACGCGACTATGACATTCTGACCAACCTGCTGAACCGGAGAGCCTTCTACGCCGTGCTGAACGAACGTTTTGGGGCGCCTGAGACGCTTAAAACGGCAGCGATTCTCATGCTTGACCTGGATAACCTGAAATACATCAACGATACCTACGGCCATGATTTTGGGGATGAATACATACGCAGCACAGCGAATATACTTAAGCAGTTTGCATCTGCCAACGCGATTTTTGCGAGAATATCCGGCGATGAATTTTATGCTCTGATTTATGGCTATGACAGCAAGGATCAGATACGCCCGATTATATCGGAGATACGGCAGAGACTTTTGAACACAGCCTTCCCACTGCTGAATGACCCTGACCTCAAGATACGGGCCTCCGGTGGTGTGGCCTGGTATCCGGATGATTCATGCTCCTATGAGGCGCTTTTAAAATATGCTGATTTTGCCATGTACCAGATAAAAAATTCTGTAAAGGGTGAGTTCTGCGAGTTTGATTCCAAGAGCTACAGCGAAAACGCCTATCTTCTTGAAAACAAAGAGGAGCTGAATAAATTTATTGACGGCAATCTGGTCGATTACCACTTCCAGCCCATCGTTGATATACGCGATGGGCAGATCATCGGCTATGAGGCGCTTATGCGCTCCAGACTCTCAACCCTGAAGACTCCGATGGAAATTCTGGCGCTTGCCAAGTCACAGTCCAAGCTTCATCAGATTGAGTGGCTGACCTGGTTTAACAGCCTCAAGGCACTCAAAGAAAATCAGGAAGCCTTCGGCGGCGCGCGGATGTTCATCAACTCCATTTCAAATCAGCTGCTCTCCAGCGATGAGATGGAAGAGCTGGAACAGCTTTACCAGCCCATTCTGGGGCAGGTTGTTGTCGAGCTGACAGAGGAAGAGCGGACAAATGAAAGCTTCACACGCAAAAAACAGCGTTACATCCGAAACTGGGGAGCGGGCTTGGCCCTGGATGACTTTGGAACAGGCTACAACAGCGACGCAAACCTGCTTTTTATAACGCCGGATTATGTAAAGATTGATATGTCGATTGTTCAGAATATTGATGCGGATGTTAACCGGCAAAAGCTGCTGCAAAACCTGGTAACCTATTTCAAGGAAAGAAAAATCAAGATTATTGCCGAAGGGGTGGAAACCGTCAGTGAGCTGAGTGCGCTGATCCGCTTTGGCGTGGACTATGTCCAGGGCTTCTATCTGGGCAGGCCAAATCTGCAGCCACAGAAGCTGACAGATGAACAGGTGGCAGAAATTTTGCGGCTAAATGAAGAAGCCAGAAACGAAATATAAAAAGAAAACCCGGAATGGATATCCGGGTTTTTTTAATGGTTGCAGTAATTATAGACAGAACCGACGCTCAGACCAAAGTTTTCCGCAATTTCTGCGTAGGTACAGCCCTTTGCGCGGTAGCTCTTAATCAACTCAATATCCTTACTGTTCAGCTTGCGCTTTCTTCCGGCGCCACGGCTGTTCTGCGCCTCAAGCTGAGCCTCGAGCTTGGAGATGTAATCTTTTTTTGTCTGGAGCTGATCCTCCAGCAGCCGAATCTGTTCATATGGGTCCATGAGAACGACTCCTTTCAAAAATTAATTTATGAATATATTATAACGGATATTTCTTAAAAATTCAATAATTAATTTTTGAAAACACAGATATTTGTGAAAAGCGTTTCTTTTCGCTTTTAAAAATGTCTGGAATAGTATAGAATAGAGGAAATAGGAATGAAAGAGAGAAAATGTTGTGAAAAAACTTCTGAGCGGCGGCATCGAAAAATTATTCAGCAGACTTGAGGAAAATCGCATACTGACCGCTGTACGTGACGGAATGATCCTGGCAATCCCATGGATTATGGCCGGGTCCTTTGCGCTGCTGCTTAAAAGCCTGCCAATACCGGCTTACAAGGCTTTTTTAGAGACTTTTTTGAATGGCTTTTTCTTGAACATGCTATTGCTGATCAACGACGCGACCCTTGGTATTATCTCATTGATTTTGCTGCTGACGATCAGCCTCAGCTTTGAAAAGCAGACAAGCACGGAAAATTTAGGGCTTCTTCCCCTGATCAGCCTCTGCGCTTACATTGCTTTTGCCTACAATATTGAGAATGGATTTACCTTTGAGATCTTTCAGAGCACCTGGCTTTTTAACGCGGTGGTGGTTTCAATTGTGACCTGCCTGCTCTATGACAAATTATCCATGCTTTTTTTAAACACCTTTAAATCTTATTCTGAAGGGGCGGACAATCATTTTAACCAGGCTCTGGCAGCGCTGGTGCCGGGTGGGATGATTATTTTCCTGTTTGCCCTTTTAAACAATCTGATGGTCATGGTTTTTGGCATCCCCAATTTTCAGATGCTGGTATCCAATTATCTTTTTGGGCTTTTTCAGCATTTGGGAAGGGGACTGGGCAGTGCGCTTTTCTTTGTGTTTATTATGCACTTTCTGTGGTTCTTTGGCGTACATGGGGCCAATATGCTGGATGACGTCGCCAAAACCTTTTTCAGCCAGGGCCCGTGGATTGCGACCAAGACCTTTTTTGACACGTTTATCTTTTTTGGCGGCTGCGGCGCGCTGCTGTGTCTGGTAGTTGCCATCTTTATCGGAGAACGGCGTAAAAGCGTGCGGGAGCTCTCGGCCATCGCGACCTTTCCGGTGCTGTTTAATATGAATGAGCTGATCCTTTTTGGCATCCCTGTGGTCTTTAATCCTGTTTATTTCATTCCCTTTATCCTGACGCCGCTGGTGCTGACGCTTATCAGCTATGGTGCTTTTTATTTTGGTCTGGTACCGATGATCACAAGCACAGTAGAGTGGACAAGCCCGATTTTTCTGAGCGGCTACGCGGCCACAGGCTCCATTGCCGGGAGTCTGCTCCAGCTTCTGAACCTGGCGGTGGGCACTTTGATATACCTGCCTTTTGTGTACTTGTCCCAGAAGCAGCAGCTCAAAACCCTGACACGCCAGATTGAGGAGCTCAGCGATGTGGTCAGAAGGGCAGAGGAAAGCGGTGAAAAGCCGGTTTTACTGAGACGCACAGGCAGACTGTCGACAGTGGCGAAGAGCCTCGTCAGTGAGCTGCGGCGGGACATCCGAAGCCGCAGTATCAACCTTTATTACCAGCCCCAGGTCAACGCGGAGGGCAGGGTGATCGGCGCGGAGGCGCTGCTCAGATGGAAGCACCCCGTGGCAGGATTTCTTTACCCGCCGCTGGTCATCGCCCTGGCCGAGGAAGCAGGCTTGCTTGAAGAGCTTGGCCGGATCATTACAGAGACGGCCTGCGACGATTTGGAGGGGCTCCGGCCCCTGGTCGATGACCGGTTTATGATTTCCGTCAACCTGACCGCGAGCCAGCTTGACAATCCCCAAATTTATGAGCAGATGAAAGCTCTGCTGGATCGCCACAGCTTTGGGCCCTGGCAGCTGGGGCTTGAACTGACAGAGCAGATGGCGCTTTCCAGCTCACAGGCGATGATAGACCGTCTGATGGCGCTTCACGAGATGGGCATGCCATTGATTATGGATGATTTCGGAATGGGGCACAGCTCACTGATGTATCTGCAGAATAACCAGTTTGATATTGTCAAGCTTGATGGCTCGCTCGTAAAGCAGCTGATGAGCAATAAGCGCAGCAGTGATATTATCTCCTCGATCATCTACCTGTCGCACTCTCTTAAATTTGAGGTGCTGGCTGAGTTCGTGGAGACCGCTGAGCAGCGAGACGCGCTGCTGGCGCTGGGGTGCAGAAATTATCAGGGCTACCTGTACAGCCCGGCCATCCCCATTGACGCGCTGAGGCTTTTTATACAGAAAACCGATTGAAATGCCGCCGGCAGTTGAGGCGTTACCAGTCTTTTAAAATGGGTACAATTGTTGTAACAGCAAGGAGAAATAATCAATGAAACTGAGCAGTATTAAAGCACCAGATTACAGACAATTGAAAAACTGGGCGGCTTCTCCCCATAAGCCCTCTCCCAGTGACCTTGTCCCCTCGTTTTTATCCGAGGAAGACTTTAATAAAACAGCGGATGTTTTTTTTATCCATCCGACCACTTATCTATGCCAGCGGCATGGGCGCTGCAGCATTATGCTGGACCGGACCGAGGTGAACCGGATGAGGGCCCGGGCCAATGATGAGCCCTGGAACAGTGACACTGACGATACGGCCCTTAACGCTTTTACGGACCAGGGGACGATCCGGATGCAGGCCAGTGCGTTTAACCGCTGCGCCAGAGTTTTTGCGCCGAGGTACCGGCAGGCCCATGTAAAGGCTTTTTTTCTAAAGCCCTCAGACGCGGTTCAGGCCGCCTTTGATATGGCCTATTCCGATATTCGCAATGCCTTCAGCTATTATCTTGAGCATGAAAACAACGGCCGGCCAGTGATCATCGCAGGACACAGTCAGGGAAGCTTTCACGGGCTTCGGCTGCTGAGAGAATTTTTTGACGGCACCAGCCTCCAGAGGCAGCTGGTGTGCGCTTATCTGCCGGGCTTTCAGATCCCTCATAACCATTTCAGGCAGCTTCCCTTTGCCAATACACCGGAGATGACCGGCGGCTATCTGGGCTGGAGAAGCTATCAGCGCGGCACTGTGCCGGAGGACCTGCCTGCCGAGAGAGGGGACTCCCTGTGTGTTAATCCCTTTATCTGGAACGATACCATCTTTAAAATATCACTGGGGAAAAAGGAATATGGGATTGAAGACTGTACTCATTTGATGCCTCAGGGCATGGCAGCCACCATTGAGCCCAGAACCGGGGTGCTGCTGGTGGATTTGCCGGATACAGCGCCGGAGAAAATGAAAAGGCATCAAAACCTCCATTTATACGATTATAGTCTTTTTTGGCTCTGTATTCGGGAGAATGCCGCGTTAAGAATCCAGAGCTTTATTGATAAACAATAAAAAAGTCTTGCCTCTCAATAAAAAATATGGTATCTTAAGGATAAAGAGGAGGTTCTGCTATGTGGAATGAAACAAAGAGCCTGACTTTATCCAAGCTGTGCGTAAAGCTTTTTATGGCTTTGCTTATAGGTCTTGGCGTCAGCGCGCCCTTTTGGTTAAAAAGCCTTCTGGCCTTTTACTCAGAGTTGGGGCTGGAGGCTTTTTATGCCTGTTTTTTAATGACAATTTACGCCTGCTGCGTACCGGCGGCGCTGCTTTTGTACCATTTGTACCGGCTTTTGAACAACATTGGCAGGGATCAGATTTTTAACGCTGAAAATGTCCGGCACCTCCGGGTGATTTCCTGGTGCTGTATTGGGGCTGGATTGGTTTGTCTGATTTCCGGGCTTTACTATCTTCCATGGCTTTTACTCGCTGTGGCGGCAGCCTTTATCGGGTTAATCCTGCGGGTGGTAAAAAACGTGGTTCAGCTGGCAGTGGTCTTAAAAGATGAGAATGACTACACGATTTAGGGGGGACAGAGATGCCCATTGTTGTTAATATTGATGTCATGATGGCAAAGCGTAAAATATCAGCTGGTACACTGGCAGAAAAAATTGGAATTACCCCTGCTAACCTGTCGATTCTTAAAAACAATAAAGCCAAGGCTGTACGCTTTACAACGCTTTATGCCCTGTGCAGGGCGCTGGACTGTCAGCCGGGTGATCTTCTGGAATATATACCGGATGAAGACCCGGATAGCAGTGCATAAAAAGGACGACCGTCCGAAATAGACGGTCGTCCTTTTTGTCGTTTATCAATTGATAATTATCGAAAAACAATAAAAACAACTTGAAAAACAGAAAATAACGTGTTATACTGTCCTCAATGTAAGAAGTGTTTTGAGAAATTAAGAGCTCAAAACGTGCATGCAGCTTCTGCACAGGAGGACTTACAGTGAAAGAAAATACAATTTATCTGAAAAGCCAGGAAACTCAGCAGGTGTCTGTCGAAGAAAAACTTTTGGCGGCAATGTCGCTGTTCATGGCCTATGTTTTTGTGCGCTGCTTTATTCCCGGTTACTACGGATTTCTGGGAATGACTGTAACACTGTTCACAGCGGTGTTTGCCTTGGGAGGCGGCTTTTATTTTCATAAAAAGGGCTTCGCCTTTACAGGGGAAAGCCTTTATTGGCTTGTAATGGCACTGGCACTGGGAGGGAGCTATACGCTTTTTGTGAACCAGCGCCTGAACGTGCTGATGCTCCCTGTCCTTTTCGCCGCGCTGGCCTATTGGGTGCTGTGCGCCGCGGGTGTAAGAATCGGCAGGGGAAGCTTTTTCCTTTCGGATCTTTTTAATGGGTTTCTGGCATTGCCGCTCTTTAACTATACAAGGGAATGGCATACCTTTAAAAAAATGGGCAGCGGAAGCAGCACAGGCCACGCCCTGAAGGCTGTTTTGCTGGGGCTTGTCCTTGGCATGCCGGTTTTCCTGGTGGTGCTTTATCTGCTGGTTGAGGCCGACGCGGCCTTCCAGGCGATGATTGGGCGTTTGTTTTTTAATGTGCCCCAAATGTTTTTGGAAATTTTGAGGATTGCATTGGCGTTTGTTCTTTCAGCTTATTTCTTTGGTTTATTTTATGGCGCGTGCAAAAAAGAAAAGACAGTGTTTGATGCTGTGGGTCTGGAAGCGCAGAAGCAAAAGCTGAAAAAGCTGCCAGCGGTTACGGGCTGTACGGTTTTTGGCCTTTTATGCCTGGTCTATTTTATGTTCTATGCCGCCCAGGGCGGCTACTACTTTTCGGCTTTTTGGGGAAGCCTGCCGGGCGGCGGCATCACCGCAGCCGAGTATGCCAGACGCGGTTTCTTTGAGCTGTGCCAGGTTTCAGTCATCAACCTCTTTGTAATGGGGGCAGGACAGCTCTTTTTGCGAGAAGCTCAAAAAACGATCCGCATACTGCTCAAGTGCCTGAATGTGACGCTTTCAGTCCTCACCCTGTTGCTCATCGCGACTGCGCTCAGCAAAATGTTTTTGTACATTGGGCGCTTTGGCATGACACAGCTCCGGGTTTTTACCAGCTGGTTCATGCTCCTGCTGGCCCTGTTCTTTATCCTGCTGATCATCCGCCAGTTCAGGGCCTTTGCGGTTATGAAGACCTGCGCGGCGGTGGCGGTGGCCATGGTGGTGGTGCTCAGCTATGCGAATATGGACCGGATGACCGCTGTTTACAATCTTTCGGCTTACGGTAAGGGTCAGCTGGAGGAGCTGGACATGGATACTCTGGCGGCCTGCGGCCCCGCGGCGGTTGAGCCGATGAAGGCCTTCTATGAGCAGACAGAGGATGCCGGAGCCAGAGAACGCATTGAGGCCTATCATCACGCTCAGTACGCCTCCTATCTGGCTGAAACGCGTTTTTACGGCTATAACCTGGAGTATGACAGGGCATCTGCGCTTTGGAAAATGGATTGGAAGGCCGCGGAATAAAGGACTGATTGAAAAGATTATTGACATATGCCCATAATAACGGTATAATAAGGACAGATGAACCACTGAGGGAGGAATAGATATGCCAAGGCCAACGAAACGCAGGCGGATATGCGGAATGCCTGAGGGAAAAATATTTGTCTGTGCAGACGCGTGCGAAAAGCAGGCTGAGCCGGTGGTGATGACGCTGGAGGAATACGAGACTGTCCGGCTCATTGACCATGTTGGCCTTAACCAGGAAGCGTGCGCAGAACAGATGGCAGTGGCCCGCACAACGGCCCAGCGCATTTATAACAGCGCCCGGTCAAAGCTGGCAGAGCACCTGATTACGGGCGCGACGCTCAAAATTGAGGGCGGAAGCTATGATATCTGTACCGACCGGGAATGTGGCTGCAGAATGCGGCAATGCGGCAAAAGACAATGTGGCTGTCATCAGGAAAAGGGACCCTGTCCTAAAAAAACCGAAAAAGAGGAATGAGGTATAACAATTGAGAATTGCAGTTACTTACGAAGATGGACATGTATTTCAGCATTTTGGGCATACCAGCCAGTTTAAGATTTATGATATTAACGCAGACCAGATTCTGGCCTCGCAGGTCGTGGACACCAATGGCGTTGGACACGGGAGCCTGGCAGGCTTTTTAAAGGATGAATCCGTTGACCTGTTAATCTGTGGCGGTATTGGCGGCGGAGCTCAGAATGCCCTGATGGACGCGGGCATCCTGTTTAAGGGCGGCGTAGCCGGCAGCGCAGATCAGGCTGTTCTGGCTTATATGAACGGCACGCTGGACTACAACCCCAATGTCCACTGCGATCACCATGACCACGCCCACGGCGAGAGCTGTGGCCACCATCATGAAAACGGCGGCTGCGGCCAGCATGGCCATAGCTGCGGACATCATCACTAATCAAATAAAAAAGGCGGTGGACATTAATCCATCGTCTTTTTATTTTGGCCGAAGGCCAGGATGCCGCCCTCGATAAACTGGTTCAGAGCCTGATTGACAGTTTCGGGTGAATAGAATTCCCGGTGCTGCATACAGTTTTGGAGGACACCGGCGCAGCCGTAGGTGATAAAAGTGGTGCAGATCTCCTGGGACAGGGGATCGCCCTCAAATATTTTTGTATAGCCTTCATTGGATAAAAGCTTTTCCTTAAAGACTTTGTGAAGCTTTTTAAAGAACATCTCAGATTCTCTGGAGTTGAGAAGCCTCTGGCTGAGCTTGATGTCCTTGTTCAGATAGCAGTCGATGGGGTGCATCATATCTCCGATGTTTTCAACCGAATTGTTGAGATTGTCGAGGAAATGACTGAGGTTCTCGATGGCCTCGTCTTCAATCTGCTCGAGGACATCGTAAACGTCGCGGTAATGGGCGTAAAAGGTGCCCCGGTTGATGTCGGCCCTGTCGGCAATGTCCTTTACTGTAATTTTTGAAATTTCTTTTTCAGCAGCCAGCTCCATAAAAGCTGTTTTTATGAGCTTGCGCGAACGAATGGCGCTGCGGTATTCCGCTTTACTTCCCATGGATTAAGCTCCTTTTAAGTTGAATTTTATAAAATCAAACAAATTTGTGTTAAATGTTCAATTTTGTACAAAAGTCGATGTATTGTTTATTGAAAGAAGTGGTTTCCTTTATTATAATACAACCAACGTACAAAAATCAACATTTGTTTAATTTTATTGGAGTGTTTAAAAATAATCAAAGGAGAAAAAATGGAACAGAAAAACCCCCCCAGAAAACCCCTCATATTTTATTATCTGATCGGACTGGTGATCATCATGCTTCTCAACGTGCTGGTATTCCCGTCGCTGATGAAGGAGCAGGTAACCGAGGTTGATTACGGAACTTTTTTATCCGCCATCGACAGTGGAACCATTGATGCGGTTGAAATAAATAACGATGAAATTGTGTATAAGACAAAGGACGGCAGCGGTAAAGAGACGATTTACAGCACCGGTAAAATGGACGATCCCGACCTGGTCAACCGTTTGTCTGCCGCCAAGGGCAGCAATGACCAGGGCAAAATTTCCTTTACCCAGATTGTACAGCAGAGGACATCCCCCATTATCAGTTTCCTGCTCACCTGGATTCTTCCATTCCTGCTGATCTTTGGAATCGGGCAGCTCATGGGCAACAGGCTTCAGAAGAAAATGGGCGGCAATGCCATGACCTTTGGCAAGAGCAACGCGAAAATATACGTGGAGGCGGAAACCGGCAAAACCTTTAAGGATGTGGCTGGCCAGGATGAGGCCAAGGAGGCCCTGACAGAGATTGTCGATTTTCTGCATAATCCTAAAAAATATGCCGACATCGGCGCGAACCTGCCAAAGGGCGCTCTGCTTGTGGGCCCTCCGGGAACCGGTAAAACCCTTCTGGCAAGAGCCGTGGCGGGTGAGGCGAAGGTCCCGTTCTTTTCGATCTCGGGCTCTGAATTTGTGGAGATGTTTGTTGGTATGGGCGCGGCCAAGGTTCGGGACCTGTTTAAGCAGGCCACCGACAAGGCGCCGTGTATTGTCTTTATTGACGAGATTGACACCATAGGCAAGAAGCGTGACAGCAAGGGCTTTACCGGAAACGACGAGCGTGAGCAGACCCTTAACCAGCTGTTGTCAGAGATGGATGGCTTTGACGGCAAAAAAGGCGTTGTTATCCTGGCTGCGACGAACCGTCCGGAAACCCTTGACCAGGCGCTGCTGCGCCCGGGCCGTTTTGACCGGCGTATCCCGGTTGAGCTGCCTGATCTCAATGGCCGTGAAGCGATTCTGAAGGTTCATTCTCAGGATGTCAAGATGGATGGGAACATTGACTATAACGCCATTGCCCGGGCCACTGCCGGTGCCTCTGGCGCGGATCTGGCCAATATCATCAACGAGGCCGCCTTGCGTGCTGTGCGCTGTGGCCGCAATAGGGTTAAGCAGAACGACCTCGAGGAAAGTGTTGAGGTTGTCATTGCGGGCTACCAGCGCAAGAATGCAGCCATATCCCCCAAAGAAAAGGAAATCGTGGCTTACCACGAGGTGGGGCATGCCCTGGTGGCGGCAAAGCAGACTGATTCGGCGCCGGTACACAAGATTACCATTATCCCGCGTACTTCTGGAGCCCTGGGCTACACCATGCAGGTGGATGAGGGTGAACACAACCTGATGAGCCGGGATGAGATCTACAATAAAATTACGACCTTTACAGGCGGCAGAGCCGCTGAGGAAATTATCTTTAACTCGGTGACCTCCGGCGCGTCCAATGACATTGAGCAGGCTACGCGGCTGGCCAGGGCCATGGTTACCCGCTTTGGTATGAGTAAGGATTTTGGAATGGTGGCCCTGGAAACAGTGGACAACCCTTATCTCGGCGGCGATACCTCGCTGGCCTGCTCTGCCGAGACGGCCGCCCGGGTAGACCGGGAGGTCATGGATATTATCGGCAGTGCTCATGAGAAGGCCATTGGTATCCTGAAGGATAATCAGGAAAAGCTCCACGAGCTGGCCCGTTATCTGCTCGAAAAAGAAACCATCACAGGAGAGGAATTTATGGAGATTCTGAACCGTTAAGACAAAAGAGGACGGCCGCCCGTTTCGGACGGTCGTCCTTTTGTCATTTTTTGAAATAGTAAAAGGGCCTCTGTCGGATGCTTGTGGGATTTTACCGAAAAGACCTCTTTAATACGGTTATTGTAATCGAAGATTACACGGTATTGTGCTATAGTAGAATAAAGAAAAATAATTAAGTTTTCAGGAGGAATCAGATGAGTATTCAGGAAAAATTCAGCGATGCGATGGAACGCATTAAGTCAGATCCGGATCTGGCTAACGAGTTTAAGGAAGATCCCGTTAAAACAGCCGAATCCGTTTTGGGTGTGGATCTGCCGGATGAACAGATTGCAGGCTTCATCAACCATATCAAGGATAATGTGGATCTGGGTGAAATTAAAAGCCCGTCAGACCTTTTTAACTCTATCAAACATTTATTCTAAACTAAAAAACCAACGGCGTACAGCGCCGTTGGTTTTGTTTTTTATCAGCGTTTAAGGACGTCGAAGAGCCCGCGTACCAGGCTTTTTCCAACCTCGCGCCCAATGGTGGACAGCGCGCTGTCAGCGGCCTTTTCAAAAGAGGACTTCTGATGTCTTTGCGCGGCTTCTCTGGCCGGCTTTTTTTCTGCCTCGGCCGGGGCGGCCTCCTGGGCGGCTGTGGCTTCGGCCTGCTGCTGGAGGTCCTCATAGGCGGATTCGCGGTCGATGGTGTCCCTGTATTTGGCATTAAAGGGGCTCTGCTCAATCAGGCTGTTCCGGGTATCCTGGGCGGCGGGGCCCATGTGGCTCTGCGGCGGAAGGATAAAGCAGCGCTCAACCACGGCGGGACGGCCCTCCTCATCCAGACAGGAGATCAGGGCTTCGCCGGTGCCCAGGTCGGTGATGGCCTCCTCGGTTTTAAAAGCCGGGTTGGGCCTGAAGGTTTCGGCCGCGGTTTTGATGGCTTTTTGCTCGGAAGGGGAGTAGGCCCGGAGTGCGTGCTGGATGCGGTTGCCAAGCTGTGAGAGGATGCTGTCCGGCATGTCTGTGGGGCTTTGTGAGATGAAGTAGATGCCAACGCCCTTTGAGCGGATCAGGCGGACGACCTGTTCGATTTTCTCGAGGAGTACCTTGGGCGCGCCGTTGAAAAGCAGATGGGCTTCATCAAAGAAAAAGACCATCTTAGGCGCATCCAGGTCGCCTGCTTCGGGCAGCACCTCAAAGAGGTCGGACATGAGCCAGAGCAGGAAGGTGGAGTAGAGGGCAGGGGTCTGGATGAGCTCGACGCAGTCCAGGATATTGATGGTACCCCGGCCGTTTTCGTCGGTTTGAATCCAGTCCATGATGTCAAGGGCCGGCTCGCCGAAAAACTGGTCGGCGCCCTGGTCCTCCAGGGACAGGATGGCGCGCAGAATGGCGCCGACACTCTGGGATGAGATGTTGCCGTATTCCATTTTTAGATCTTTGGCGTTGTTGCCCACATACTGCAGCATGGCCTTGAGATCCTTAATGTCAATGAGCAGCAGTTTTTTTGCGTCGGCTACCCGGAACACAATGTTCAGAATGCCGGACTGGGTATCGTTAAGGTTGAGGAGACGCGAGAGCAGCAGAGGGCCCATCTGGGAAATGGTGGTGCGGATGGGGTGTCCCTGTTTGCCGAGCAGGTCCCAGAAACGGACTGGGTACGGCTTATAGCCAAACTGATCCCCCAGACCAAATTTTTCAATGCGTTTTTGCATATCCTCACTGTCGGTTCCGGGCTCGCAGGTGCCGGAGAGGTCGCCCTTTACGTCTGCCAGAAAGACCGGGACACCGAGATCGCTGAAGGATTCGGCCAGCACCTTCAGGGTAATGGTTTTGCCAGTACCGGTGGCGCCGGCCACCAGGCCGTGCCGGTTGGCCATTTTGGGCAGGAGATAAACAGGCTGTTCGCCCTTTGCAATCCAGATTTTATTGTCAGTATACATGTGCTTTCCTCCGTAAATAATCTATCTTAATTATACTAGAGACAGAAAGTACAGCGGTGTTGAAAGTGGTAAAAACAGGACGAATTTGGAAAAAAATAAAAAAACAGTCCCGTAGGGCTGTTAAAAGGCCAGAAGCATATCATACCAGACAGCGCCGCCATGAGTCGAGGCTGAAACGCCGAGATTCTGATACCCGAAGCTTTCGTAAAAGGGGATCAGCCTTTCCTTGCAGGTTAGGATCAGGCCCTCTCTGCCGGAATCCATGGCTTTATGAATTAAATAGGTCATTAAGATGGTCGCGATGCCCTTGTGCTGCCAGCCGGGCAGGACGTCAAGGCCAAAAATGCTCTGGTAACGGCCATGAGGATTGTGGCGGGAGCTGTCCTCGAAAAGGATGTCTGAAATGGTTTCGTCATCGGTGACGCAGCCGTTAATCATGCCGATGATCTGTCCTTCGACCTCCGCAACAAAAAAGCTTTCGGGAAAGGTTTTGATGCGTTGTTCAAAGGCGGCGGAGTCCGCTGCTTCGGCAGCCGGAAAACAGGCCGCTTCCAGGGCAGCGATTGAGGACAGATCCTCAGGCCTGGCTTGCCGGATACGTATATTCATACAAAATTTACCTCACTTAATTAATGCTGAGATAAGTATACACCTTTGTTAATAAGAGAGCAAGGGGCTGGGCCAAAGTAGATTTATTTGTTATAATTTAAGTATAATAAATAAAGATATGGTGAGGAAATGATGACCGAAAAAGAAAAAATGCTGGCCGGTCAGCTCTACTGCGCCGAGACGCCAGAGCTGACCGCAGAGCGGACGAGGGCCCACGAGCTCTGCCGCCAATTTAATTTAACCACAGAATACGAACCGCTGCACCGCCAGATGATTATTGAGCAGCTCTTTGGCCGCCTTGGCAAAAACGCCTTGATTGAGCCAAGTTTTAAGTGTGATTACGGCTATAACATCACCGCCGGGGATAACCTGTACGTGAATTTTGACGCTGTTTTCCTGGATGTCTGCCCGATCACCATTGGAGATAACTGTTTTATGGCGCCCCGCGTCTGTATCTTTACGGCCTGGCATCCGTTGGTCAGTGATGAGCGCAATACCCTTCAGGAGGGCGGAAGCCCTGTGGCCATCGGGGACAATGTGTGGATTGGCGGCAATACCACCATCAACCCGGGAGTAACCATTGGCAGCAATGTCGTGATTGGCTCCGGCTCTGTGGTGACAAGGGATATACCGGATAATGTGGTGGCAGCCGGCAACCCGGCAAGAGTGCTCCGTGAGATAACCGATGCGGACAGGATGATGGCAGAACGCTAAAAAAAGCGCGCTCCTGTATGGAACGCGCTTTTTTAATGCCTGCATTACGACGTTTTGGGCGCCAGCTTCTGTATCTTTCTGACCAGGGGCAGTAAAAGCCGTTTGCCTGGCAGCAGCTCCAGCTCATCCTCGCTGAGGATACCGAAGAAAATGATCAAAAAGAAATAGATGACCGCGGCCGCAGCAATGGCGGCCAGAACCGAGACGGTATTGCCAGTATGGGGCAGCAGAAAATTGTAGCAGCCAAGAGCCGACATGCCCATGATGGCCGAGGCGATAAAAGGCTTGACCAGGGTGTTTATATAGCTCAGGCGAACACGGGTGTAGCGGCGGATAAACAGAAAATTGACAACCATTAAAAAGATAAAGGTCAGCATTGTGCTCAGGACAACCCCGTAGATATTGAGCGCGGGGATGGCCATGAACACATAGCTGCATCCAATGCGCACCACAGAGGCTCCCAACAGTGCAATGAGCGGGATGATAAAGCGGTCAATGGACTGTAAAATACTCTGGAAGGTATTGGACAGCATGATAAAAATGGTCGCGAAGGCATAGACCTCCATGATGGCCGCGCCGTGCTCAGAGCCGGGGAAGATCAGCGTGAAGATACCGTCTGAGAGCACAGACAGGCCGATACAGCAGGGCAGGGCCACCAGCACAACCAGGCGGATAGCAGTGTTGATGCGCTCGTTGATCCCGGCCTGGTCTTTGAGGGCAAAGGATTCCGAGATGGCGGGGATCATGGCCGCGGCGAAGGTGGCGCTGATGCTTAAAGGAATGTTGACAAAGGTATCGGCATAGGAGAAATCCCCCATGAGGGCAGTGGCTGCGTAGGAATCAAACCCGGCCAGCGCCAGCCGGCCGACATACATCATGGCGTCGGCAAAGGAGAAAAAGGTGATCATGGCAGAGGTCAGGGTAACCGGAACAGCGATGAGCACCAGGCGTTTCAGAATCCTTTTGCGGGACAGGGGAGTCCTGCGGCTGGTTTTGAGCAGCAGTGCTTTGTGCTTTCGGGTAAAATAAAAATGCCAGACGATTAAAAGCAGGCAGGCCGCCAGACTGCTGATGGTGGTTCCAAGGTAAGCACCGCCAACGCCAAGGCTGACGTTTTGCAGCATGACCACACAGTACCAGCATAAAAAGACCCCCAGCACAATGCGGACAACCTGCTCGATTACCTGGGAGATGGCTGTGGGCAGCATATTCTGAAAGCCCTGAAAGTAGCCCCGGTAGACAGAACAGACCGCCACGATCAGCGGGGAGAAGGCAATGCCCTGAATGGCATAGATACTTTCAGGCGGCCAGTTGGTTACCCTGATGAGCCAGCTGGCCCCCAAAAAAAGGAAAAGGCTGGAAAGCCCGCCCAGCACAAAGAGGGTGAGCAGAGAGACCTTGAAAACATTGGTGACAGCCCTGAAGTCTCCGATGGCCACATTTTCTGAAATCATTTTGGAGACAGCCACCGGAAAGCCGACTGTGGATACCATCAGCAGGAGGCTGTAAATACTGAAGACATTTGAGAAAATGCCATTGCCGTAGCTGCCCACCAGGTTGCTGATGGGAATACGGAAAAGGATGCCGATCAGTCTTACAAAGATACCGGCAGCGGCGAGAATGGCCGCACCCTTAACCCAGCTTTTTTCTGTTTTACGCATATATTATATTCTCCTTGGTTAGTGTGTGTCACGACCGTACGAAACGGACGGTCGTCTAAAACGAGAGCAGCATTCCATAAAGCATTTCCAGCGCTGGGCCAAAGATGCCCTCGTTAAAGTCAAACCTGGGGTGGTGGATAGGATAATTGGGCGCAGTGTCCTGGGCGGCAAAAAAAACAATGCGCAGGCCCGGAATATCCTTAAAATACCAGCCCGCATTGTCGCCGACCAGAAAAGGTGAGCTGGAGAGGACACAGCGGCTGCCAAAGACCGCTCTGCCCGCAGCACAGCCCTTTTGGATAAGCCGGGGATCGTTGATGACAGCAGGTGTCCTGTGGGACAGGCTGACACGGATCTGGGTGCCGGTCCGCTTTTCGGTGCGTTCAGCCATGCGCCGGATGGCTGAGAAAAGGAGATCGAAGTCCGATTCTGTAAAAGCGCGCAGGGTCCCCTCCATGGCGCAGGTGTCAGGAATAACGTTGGATTTGACGCCGCCGCTGATGGTTCCAAAGCCGATAATGAAAGGTTTCTGAGTGACGGCTGTGGTGTTGAGCCCCTCAATATCACATAACAATGAGGCAGCCGCGCTGACAGCGCTGTTGCCCAGAGAGGATTCTGCCCAGTGGCCTGAGGAGCCTGTAACCTCAATTTTGAGGCCCGCGACCGTGGCCGTCGAAGCCTCCTGCTGTATTTCCATGCCAAAGGGCTCAGAGTTGGCGAAATGAAAGATGATGAACTGGTCAGGCTTTGGCGATTCCAGCGCCCCGCCATCAATCAGCAGTCTGGCGCCGCGGCCGGTTTCCTCGGCTGGCTCAAAAAGAAAACGGATATTGGTGGACAGCGCGTCCCTGTGCGCGCTTAAAAGCCGGGCCAGCCCCAGGGTAAGGGCAGTGATCCCGTCATGGCCGCAGGCGTGGGATACACCTGGCGTCCGGGAGGCGTAAGGCACTGCCTTTTCATCAGCGATGGGCAGCGCATCGATTTCGGCCCGGATGGCAGTGGTGGGATAATCTGGATTGACGATGAGGTCAGCGACCACACCGGTGGGCGCGACACGGCGGTGTGGGATGGACAGGGCGTCCAGGTGGGCCTCGATGCAGTCCGCGGTCTGGTATTCCTCAAGGCTCAGCTCAGGGTTCTGGTGGAGCTGCCGCCTCAGCAGGATGATTTCCGGCAGCAGCGCGTGGATTTCAGTTTTAATTTGAGTCATCAAAATCCTCCGGTGATGGGTTAAAAAGATGTTTTTTCAATTATACCATAAAATTTTCAAAATCCTTATAAAATCCTGAAAATTGCATTATATACTAGAGCCATCAAAAGAAGTAAGGAGCGATAACATGACTGAATATTTGTTGGAAACACGGGCTCTGAGCAAGAGCTTTAAGAAAACAGAGGCTGTCAGAAAGCTAAACCTCAGGGTAAGAAAAAATACGATTTACGGCCTTCTGGGCCCCAATGGGGCGGGCAAGTCCACCACACTTAAAATGATGACCGGTATGCTGCGCCCCACTGCTGGAGAGATCATTTTTAACGGGCACAGCTGGTCCAGAAAGGATCTTGAAAACATGGGTGTCCTGATCGAGTTGCCGCCTCTTTATGACAATCTGACGGCTGAGGAGAACCTGAAAGTCCGCACAACTCTGCTGGGTCTTCCTGAAAAGCGGATCGGGCAGGTGCTGAAAATTGTCGACCTTAAGAACACTGGCAGCAAGCGCGCCGGGCAGTTTTCCATGGGGATGAAACAGCGGCTGGGGATCGCCCTGGCGCTGCTGGGAAACCCGAAGCTGCTGATTCTGGATGAGCCGACTAATGGCCTGGACCCTATCGGAATCCAGGAGCTGCGTGAGCTGATCCGTTCCTTTCCAAAGCATGGGATCACGGTGATACTGTCGAGCCATATCCTTTCAGAGGTTGAGCTCATGGCTGATGATATCGGCATTATCAGCGACGGCGTGCTGGGCTACCAGTCAAAAATTCATAAAGGCGAGAACCTGGAGGCTCTGTTTATGCAGGTCGTTAAAAACAGCCGCGCGCAGGAGGGGGGAGACATATCATGCTAAATCTGATGAAGGCAGAAAATTTGAAATTCAAACGCACTTTTAGCCGCAAGCTGATTTTTCTGGGGCCCCTGGGGCTCATACTTCTGAGTTTTACCTTTGGTTTTGGCTACTATCAGATCAATGCCTTTAACTGGTGGTATACGCTGATCTACCCGGGTTGTATTGCGCTGTTCGCGGCGCTCTCCAACCAGAAGGACGGGAATAAAAAGCTTAAATACCAGAACCTGTACACCGTACCTGTTGATCTCAGGGCTTCCTGGCTGGCTAAAATGGGCGTCGCCGCTTTTTATGCTCTGATGTCCTGCGGCGTGGTGCTTCTTGGGATTATTCTGGGCACAGGCATCAAAGGTTTTGTCTGGCAGGGGACAACCCTGCCGCTTTCAGATACTATTTTACCCATGATATTGGGGATGGCGGTGGTCTTTCTGACCAGTGTGTGGGAAATTCCCCTTTGCTTTATACTCGCTAAAAAGCTTGGCTTTTTGGGGGCAGTGCTGCTCAATGTCGGTGTGGGGACCGTCGGCGGTGTCCTGCTGGCGGAGCAGGGCTTTTGGTTTATGATGCCATACTCCTGGACCTCCAGGGCGATGTGTCCGGTACTGGGCATCAGGCCGAATAACCTGCTGGTGGAGCCCGGAAGTCCTCTGCTTGACATGAGCGTGGTCCCAGTGGCGGTCGTGCTGTCTCTGGCGCTGTGCGCAGCCCTGACACTTCTCTGCGTGCGCTGGTTCAGCAAAAAGGAGGCTGCATAAATGAAAAGCTTTTTCAGGTCTCTAAAGGCCGAAACCCTTAAAATAAAACACACGCCCCTGTTGTGGCTGCACCTGATCATCCCCCTTGCAGGGGTGTGCCTGTTTCTTTTTTACAGCGCCCTGTCGGCATGGAACACTGAGGTTTTGTTGACCTTCTATTTCGAGGCGCTGGCCCTGGCCTTTCCGATGCTTATCGGGATTGTCTGCGGCATGGCGGCCTCCCAGGAGGAGCAGGCCGGTGGTTTCCAGAACATGCTCGGCGTGCTGTCGTCCAGGCTGGTGCCGTTTTTGAGCAAGTTTGGTTTCCTCGCCGTTCTGGGGCTTGGCGCGCTGGTGGCGGCTGTCGGCCTTTACGGAGCAGGCTTTGCCCTGCTGCCGGGCCAGCAGGCAGTGCCGGCACTGCTCTATCTGAAGCTGGCAGGCGCTCTGTTTGCCTCCAATTTATTTTTATATTTACTCCACCTCTGGATCAGCCTGCGCTTTGGCAAGGGCGCGTCCATTTCTGTGGGGGTTGCCGGTTCGCTGGTAGCGGCGCTGATGCTGACAGGTCTCGGGGAAGGAATCTGGTATTTTATTCCCTGGGGCTGGGGCGTGCGCTTCTGCGACATGGCGGTTATAAAAACCCTGACAGCCCCGGCGGTGGAAGGACTCGCGTTTATCCAGAACGAAACCACTGTGGGCTGGGTGATTGTTGCCTGCGCCACCTTGTTTCTTTTTGCGCTCTGTCTGCTCTGGTTTAAGCGTTGGGAAGGGAGAAGCGCCAGCGAATAATTAATCCTTGTGCACCGGGGCACAAAAGGCTATACTGGTGGTAGAAATATGGAAACAACAGGAGGGATACCATGGCAAGAATATTGGCAGTCGATGATGAAAAAGGCATTTTAAATCTGGTGAAGCGTGTGCTGGAAAAGGATGGTCATCAGGTGAGAACCCTGTCGGACCCGGCGGCGCTTTCCATGAACGGGCTGGAAGCCTTTGATCTCATCCTTTTGGATGTGATGATGCCTGGAACCGATGGCTTTACCCTCTGCCGGAAGATTCGGGAAAATGTGGACTGCCCCATCCTTTTTCTGACAGCCAAAACCATGGAAAAGGATATTATGTACGGTCTGGGGATCGGCGGTGATGATTACATCACAAAGCCCTTTGGCAACGGCGAGCTGAGGGCCAGGGTGGCAGCCCATCTGCGGCGTGAAAAACGTGAGAAGCGAAGCGTACTGAGCCTGGACGGCATAAGGTTTAACCTCGGCGCCCATGAGATGATAATCGGAGAGCAGAAGGTATCTCTGACCAAAAGCGAGTATGCCATCTGTGAATTTCTGGCCAGAAGCCATGGCCAGGTCTTTTCCAAGGAGCAAATTTACGAGGCGGTGTACGGCTATGAGGGCGAGGGAGACAGCTCTGCCATCGCGGAGCATGTCAAAAATATCCGGGCAAAGCTGAGTGTTTATGGCTGTGCCCCCATCGAGACCGTCTGGGGGATTGGGTATAAATGGCAATGAGAGAGCACCCTAAAAAGATCAGCCGGATTATTCTGACCTATGCCTGTCTGCTCGTCTTATCCTTTGTGGTGTTTTTTGTGCTGGCGGCCGGCGCTTTTGCCGAGATTATCACATCGGATCAGTTCGTCCCGGCCAATACTGTGGAGAACGCGATCAGGGATCAGAAGGAGGCCATCCAGGCCGCAGAGCTTTTTGATGCGTCACTTGTCCCGGAGGGGAGCCGATATGCGCTAATTGGCCACGATGGTCAGGTGCTTGATACCGATATGGATCAGAAAATGCTGGCAGAGGCCCGGGAGTATGTCCAGAGAGGCCAGAACCTCTTTGGCGATCGGTTTTATTACCAGATTCCCCGAAATGATGGGGTTTGTGTCCTTCAGTACTATATCAAGGCCTCCTATAAGGACGAGGCCCTAAACCAGAAGCTTCCCTCCCCGGAGTGGCTGATGAATGCGGTTATCATCACAGCGGCGGCGCTCTATATTCTGGTGGTTTTTTTAGGTACCAGAGCATTCAGCAAACGCCTGAAGAACGAGCTGGCCCCGCTTATGGAGGCCACAAATGCTATTCGGAATCAGGATCTGGAATACAGGGCCGGCCCATCTGGTATATGGGAGTTTAACCAGGTGCTTAGCTCCATGGATGATATGCGCCTCGCCCTAAAGGAATCCCTTCAGAAACAGTGGCGTGAGGAGCAGGAAAAGCAAGAGCAGATCAGTGCCCTGGCCCATGATATCAAGACGCCGCTGACCATTATAAAAGGAAACAGCGAGCTGCTCACAGAGGACAGCCTGAATGGGGAGCAGGCCGAGTGTGTCCGCTATATCCACGATAACGCAGAGGTCATTGAGGAGTACACACGCCTTTTGATGGAGGTGTCACAGGACAGGGCAGCCTGGAACCTGAACCCAGAGGCCATTCCGGCCAGGGCCTTTATGGAGCAGATAAAAAAACAGGCCGAGGGCTACACTGCCGGGAGGCAGATTCGCCTGTGCTTTGACACTGAGCGCCTGCCGGAAGCCTTTACCGGCGACAGCGGACTGCTGAACCGGGCGGTGATGAACATCATCGCCAACGGCGCCGACTATACACCAGAGGGCGGCACTCTCAGCCTCAAGGCCGAGGGAAACGGCAGTGTGATCTCCATAACCATCACAGACGGCGGGCCAGGGTTCAGCGCAGACGCGCTCAAAAACGCAGCCCGTAAATTTTACATGGGCGACAAAAGCAGGAGCGCCCAAAAACACTATGGTATGGGGCTCTACATTACAGACAGCATTATCAGGCAGCATGGCGGCAGCCTGTGCCTGGAAAATGATCCCCGGACAGGGCATGGCCGGGTGGTGATCGAATTGGAAGGTACAGGCGAAGTCGAGTGAGAGGCGGTTTTAATGGAGAATGCAGAATGGAGAATGGAGAATTACAGGAACAAAATGCTTTCGCATTTTGAGTTGAACAGCGGCCACAGGCCGCTGCCCTAATCGCTTTTTCGCAGAAAAAGGGTTCCTGAATTTTCCATTTTCCATTCTCAATTTTCAATTTAACACGCCTCTCTTTAACGCTTTATTGCTTTATGTCAATATTCATCAAACCTCTTTTAATTTCGTCATCCTTTTGTCATACTTCTGGGGTATAATAGGCGTAAGGAAATTTATGCGAGGTAAAAAATATGGAAAAAATGCTGATCGCGGATGATAACAGGCAGATCACAGCAGTGCTCACTGCCTACGCGCGCAAGGAGGGCTTTGAGCCTGTCGTCGCCTATGACGGTGAGGAAGCCCTCGCCGCCTACAGGCGGGAAGCTCCGGCGGTTATTCTGCTGGATGTGATGATGCCAAAGCTTGACGGCTTTGAAGTTTGCAGACAAATACGGGAGGAATCAGCCGTTCCGATCATCATGATAACAGCCCGGGGCGAGGACTTTGAGAAGATCATGGGGCTGGACATCGGGGCGGATGACTATATTGTCAAGCCCTTTTCCGGCGGAGAGGTTATGGCGCGGGTGCGGGCCATTTTACGGCGACTGTCCCGGGACGGCGGGGCCAGACTCCAGTTTTTCAGCTACAGGGGCCTGACCATTGACCTGGACACCTATACGACGACTGTGGACGGTGAAGCGATACCACTGACTAAAAAGGAGACAGAGCTGCTCTGGACCCTTGCCGCCAACCGGCAGAAGGTCTTTTCCCGGGATAACCTGCTGGACGCTGTCTGGGGCTATGACTATTACGGTGATAACCGCACCGTCGATTCCCATATCCGGCGACTGCGGGCCAAGCTGGACAAGCGGGACCACCCCGGGTGGAGCATCGCGACGATCTGGGGTGTGGGTTACCGTTTCGAGGTGAATGATGAGGAAGCGTAGCATTGCTTTTAAGCTGGGGCTCTATTTCTCACTGGCCCTTCTGGCCTTTGCGCTGGTGGCGGGTTCGGTGTTTTTTTTGCTGTTTAAAAA
>OIET01000632.1_pt1 | contig 27463 bp, 28 predicted proteins | sample 1581871 | NCBI WGS metagenome assembly OIET01 (sample SAMN03279760, study PRJEB24777) | human gut metagenome | isolation source: fecal sample PR121 from 1 month old male Malay infant, vaginally delivered... | place: Singapore | collected 2005-09-16
CATCACACGTTCTCTCGAATTCATTCTTATCTCTCCTTTTTTACAAATTCCATAGCGCCTCGCAGCTGCACACAATGTTCATGGCGCCTGCCTGGATCATTGTTTTGACATCGCTCGGCTTTGAAACCAGCCCGCTTGTGATCACAGGCTGTTCAAATTCACTGCTTACCTTGCGCACGATCCGCGGGATCAGCCCTGGCGTCAGCTCGATAATATCTGGCTTCGACGCCTTAAACAGGTTGATACCGCTTTCCAGCGCCTGATTGTCCATGAGGAATATCCGGTGTGCGGTGATCAGATTTTCCTTAGCCGCCAGCTTCAGAATATGGCTTTTGGTCGAGATGACACCATCGATTCCAGTGCGCTCCACTGCGTGCCGGATGCCGCCAATGTCCCGTCCAATGCCCTCAATCAGATCCATGTGCAGGAATACCAGTCCATTTCGTTCTTTAAATTCCTTAATCAAATTTTCTGCCTTAAAGTAATCGCCTCCTACCATAAACAGCACCCGAACCTTAGAGTCGAGAGCCTTTCTGAAATTCTCCGGCGTCCGCACAGCGGCGATAACCGGGTATGCCTTAAAAGTCTTCATTTGTTCTTTTGTGATCATTGGAGTGGCCTCTTTCCAATGATTTAAGATAGAAAAAAACCGCCATAAACAAACGGGACAGCTCTCCCATTTATTTACTGCGGTTTCTACAATCTCAAACCAATACGTATTAATTTATTTCATAATAGCATGTCTGTAAATCGATGTCAACGATTTTTTCTGTCATTAAGAAATCTTTTACGATTTTACAGAATGTCAATCCCGTTATTCCGGGCATATTCCCTGTAAATTTCGGGTTCTTTACCATCGACAACAAAGGCCTCAAAAATATTCAGGTCAAACATCTTGGCCAGGGATATTTTATCGAACTTGGTATAGTCGGCCATGAGATAGCACTTCTGGCTGATCTCGGCCAGCGTCTGGTTGACCTCGATCTCCTCCAGCGAACTGTGGGTCACGCCTTTGGGAATGGAAACAGCCAAAACCCCCATAAAGGCTTTGTCAATGTTAAACTTTCTGAGGAAATCATCTGCGTCCTTTCCGTAAAAAGCGCCGGAAATGCTGCGCAGCCGCCCGCCGGGCATAAAGACATTCACACCCTTTACGGTAGATGCCTTGAGGGCCACATTCAGCGACAGCGTTATGACGTTCAGGCTTTTCATATCCTCCAGATAATCGAGAACCAGCTCGACGGTGCTTCCGGAGTTCAGCGCGATGGTGTCCCCATCCTTAATCAGCCTTGCCGCCTTTTGTGCGATGATCCGTTTTTCATCCAGGTTTTGCAGCTTCTTCTGGGCAATGTTCATCTCCACAGTGGTCTGGCTTGCCAGGCTTTCCTTGGCATAGGCGCCTCCGTAGGTCAGCTCAATGCCGTACTCCTCTGCCAGGTATTTTAAATCCCTCCGGATGGTTGGCACGCCCACCTCGTATTTTTTTGCCAGCGCGTCGGCCTTTACGGAACCCTCCTTCAGGATTTTATTGAGTATTTCTTTTCTGCGTTCTACATGCAGCATTCACTTCACCGCCCTTTTCTACCAACACTATACCATTTCTTTCATGCCTGCGCAAGGGGTTCAGCGGGCTGTTCCCTGCCATTCACGGCGCAGAATGCTGTAAACGGCCGCGTCGCAGCGCCCATAATTGCTCACATTGTATTCCCGGAGCACCCCTTCTTTTGTCATACCGCACTTCTGCATGACTTTTCCGGACGCCGGGTTTTCCACCGCGTGCAGAGACTCGATGCGGTTAACCCCCACCCGCTCAAAGAAAAAACGGATCACTGCTGACAGCGCCTCAGATGTGAGCCCCTGGTTCCAGTATTTCCGGCCGATGCAGTAGCCCACATGCACATACTCAGCCGCCTCGTCGACGCGGACAGCGCCAATGCTTCCAATGGGCTCGCCGGTTTCCTTCAGCGTGATGCACCAGTTGTAATCACTCAGTAAAATGGCGTCGTTCTGCCACTTTTCGATGATGGTCTGGGAGTCCTCAGGACTCTCGTGGGTGGGCCAGCTCATAAATCGGGTAACCTCCGGGTCCCCTGCCCAGCCCAGGTACATGGCCTCTGCGTCGTCAATGGAAAACTGACGCAGCACCAGGCGCTCGGTTTCGATTCTACGCGTTCCCTGATGGTTCATATGAATCCCTCACTTTCTTTTAGCCTATTATACCACGATTACAAGCCTGTGTATCGGTTTTCTTTTAGGTTTTAAAGGTCCAATTTCCAAAGGCTTTATGGTATAATAGCTCTGAACTTTATACGAATCAGGAGGTTTTTACACATGCTTACATCAACCACGCGCGCATTTGGCTCCCCCAGCCGCTACATTCAGGGCTACGGCGAGCTTGAGCGCCTTCAGGACTATACAGCCGACTACGGGAAAAAGGTGCTTGCCATCATTGACCCGTTTTTTTACGACACCCTTTCCCCATCCCTAAAGGAAGCCTTTGAGGCTGCCGGCTCTGCCATCGAATCCGTTAAATTCGGCGGCGAAACCACCATCACCGAGCTTGAACGCCTGGCGGCCATCGCCTCTCAAAACGGCAGTGATGTCATTGTGGGGATCGGAGGCGGCAAAACCATCGACGCGGCCAAATACACCGGCATCGCGGTATCCGCAGCCATTGTCATTGCCCCGACCTCTGCCGCCACCGACGCGCCGACCTCTGCGCTCTCGGTCACCTACACCGAGGAAGGCGTCCACGCTGAAACCATCTATTTCAAACGCAACCCCGACCTCATTCTGGTCGACAGCAAAATCGTCTCCAAAGCGCCCATCCGTTTGTTGGTATCTGGGATGGGCGACGCGCTGTCCACCTATTTTGAAGCCCGGGCGCATCTGGAGTCCAACACCGCCAACCGCATTGGAAAGGGCTACCGCACGACCCTGGCAGGGATGGCGGTGTCTGAGCTGTGCTACCAGGTGCTGCTTGAGGACGGCCTGAAGGCCAAACAGGCTGCCGAAGCCGGCGCCTGTACCGAGGCGCTTGAAAACATTATCGAGGCCAACACCCTGCTCAGCGGGCTGGGCGTGGAATGTGTGGGCTGCGCAGGAGCGCACGCGCTGAACAGCGGCTTTTCCGCTGTGGAGGCCTGCCGGAATTACACCCACGGTGAGATCGTCGCCTTTGGCACCCTGTGCCAGCTGGTGCTCGAAAACCGTCCAAAAGCCGAAATCGAGGAGGTTTTGGACTTTTCCACCAGCGTGGGCCTGCCTGTCACCCTTGCCGAAATCGGCCTGGATGCCCGTATGGAGGCTGACCTTCGCCTGGTAGCCGAGCGCGCCGCAAAGGCGAAGCACATCGCCGCCGAGCCTGTCACCGTTAACCCTGAAATCATCTACCATGCCATCCTGGCCGCTGACGCGATGGGCCGGGGGTGGAAGGCGGAGGGTTGATTCAAGGTTAAATCCAGAGGCTGTTTTAATGGAAAATTGAGAATGGAGAATGACGGTGAGTCCAAAGTTAGAATACCTTTGGGGAACGAACCTAATGCACAGCTACAGGAACAAAACGCCGCGCATTTTGAATGAAATAGCGGCCATAAGCCGCTGTCTTAATCGCTTTTGCGGCAGTAAAAGAGGTTTTTCATTTTTCATTTTCAATTTTCAATTAACAGTCCTCTCATTCATGTTCTGCCTGTTTATGATAGCATTTGTCTACACACTGCGACCGTTTTTATACGGTCTTTTTTTAATATCACAAATTTTTACCCTTTTTGGACAAAAAAATCCGAAATATTTTCTCTTTTATTTCCATTGTATGGATAGAGGCCTTTACACGTGAATAAAGGCAAAGACAAACAAAAAGTTGCTCATTTGGCACTAAAACGCAGAAAACATTTTTAATAACACTTCATACCTCATTTTATAAAATATTCACTTAAAACTAGTTCCTTACTTTCCCTACCCAAAAACAATTTATATATATGTAGAAGTATTTCAAGAGGAGGAAAAAACATGGATTATCTCAAACAGCTCAACGCCTACCGGAGAAAAAGGCTGGCCAGCCCGCTCTCATCCAATGCCATTGCCCTTTACGCCATTTTGCTGGAATACGCTAACGACCTGTATTTCCCAGACCGCTTTACCGCGGCCAATTCAGTGGTCTGCGGCCTCAGCAGCCTCAGCCTGACACGGATGCAGGCCGCGCGTAAAGAGCTCTGTGAAGGTGGTTTCCTGGCTTATTCAAAGGGTGGTAAAAATCAATGCGGCATCTATCACCTTGTGGATCTGGTTCAGGCCGGAGACAGCGGCAAAAAAGCGACCAAACTGGATAAGGTTCCAGACACAGTTCTGGACACAGTTCCGGTTACCCTTTCGGACACAGTTCCGGACACATTAAATAAACCAAACCAAAGCAAACCAGACCAGCTAAAAGAGTGTTACGGCGACTTCGTCACCCTCACTCCCGATGAACGGATAAAGCTGAGGGAACGCCTGGGCGAGGCGGACGCCGTGCGCTACATCGAAAGACTGAACGAGTACATTGGCCAAATCGGCCAGAAAGCCGCCAATAATCGCTACAGAAGCCATTACCATACCATTCTCAGCTTTTACCGCAGAGACTCGGAAAAGCGGCATGAACAGCCAAACAGCCCCATTCCAGATTACACCGCAAGCAAAGGAGAAAGCCTGTGAATTTTGAAGTCAGAATCCCCGATCCCAACGCCGGCAGCCCGGAATTTTATATGGAGAACGGACTCAAGCACTGTCCGCTTTGCCACACCCCCATGGAGACATGGGTGACCTTTGGCGCCAGCCGGAAAAAAGTCCCCTGCCTGTGCCAGTGCAGAACCGAAGCCCGCGACCAGCGTGACCAGGCGTTTAAGGCCCGCCAGGAAGCAGAGCGGCAGAGAATCCGAAAAGCATCCCATATTCACGACCCCGCCCTGCGCAGAATGACCTTTGAGGCCGACAATGGCGCCTGCCCCGGGGCCATCGAAAAGGCAAAGCGGTACGTGGCGCAGTTTGAGGAAAACCTCAGAGAGAACATCGGCCTGCTGTTTTACGGCGACGTGGGCACTGGAAAAACCTTTACCGCCGGCTGTATCATCAACGCCCTGGACGACAAGGGCTATAACGTCCTGGGCACCAGTCTCACCCGGCTGAGAGACGACATGCCCGGCGAGTTCGATAAAGACCGGAGCCGCAATGCCTACTATGACCGCCTGGCCGGCTATGACCTGGTGCTCATCGACGATTTCGGCATTGAGAGACAGAGCGAATACACCCTGGAGCAGATCTACAGCCTCATCGACGCCCGGTACAAAAGCGGCAAGCCCACCATCATCACCACCAACCTGACGCCCGAGCAACTCAATCATCCCCAGAGCATGGCCACACGCCGCATCTATGACCGCATCACAGGAATGTGCTGCCCCATGCTTTTCGAGGGCCAAAGCCAGAGACAGGCGCAGCACGGGGAAAAGATGGCAAGAGCCCGGGAGATGCTGTCCACTGCCTTTAAAACTTTTTCTTGACAAACCTTTCAAGTGAGTATATACTGTGTATATCGTATATATACAGTATAACTTTCGAAAGGATCATCCATGGATATTATCATCAGCAACAGCAGTGGGAAGCCCATCTATGAGCAGATCACCACGCAGATAAAAAATAAGATCATTACAGGCGAGCTAAGACCCGGCGACGCGCTGCCCTCCATGCGCGTTCTGGCAAAGGAGCTGCGCATCAGCGTCATCACCACCAAGCGGGCCTACGCCGATCTGGAACAGGACGGCTTTATCGAGACCGCTCCGGGCAAAGGCAGCTTTGTCGCCCAGAAGAATACCGAGTTCATCCGTGAAGAAAACTACCGGCAGATACAGGATCTGCTGGAACAGGCCATTGACCTCTCAAAGAGCTGCGGCCTCACCCTTTCTGAGCTCACCGAACTCATCACATTACTCTACAAAGGAGACAGCTAATGGACACTCAAAACGCCATTGAAATTAAAAACCTCAGCAAACATTACCCTGGCTTTTCCCTGAAGGACGTCAGCTTCAGCCTGCCCTCCGGCAGCATCATGGGATTTATCGGAGAAAACGGCGCGGGTAAAACCACCACCATCAAGGCACTGCTGGGCCTGATCCGCCCCGACAGCGGCACCATGCAGATTCTGGGGCTAGACACCGCACAGAATGAAAAAGACATCAAAAAAGAACTGGGTGTTGTTTTTGCCGACCAGAACTTTCCCGATGACCTCCGCCCCCCTGAAATCACAAAGATTATGGGGAACATCTATAAAACCTGGGATAAGGCCCTGTTCGAGGATTACCTCTCACGCTTCAGCCTTCCCGCAGACAAACGGCTCAAGGATCTCTCCAAAGGGATGAAGATGAAGCTTTCCATCGCTGCCGCCCTGTCCCACAGGCCCAGGCTCCTGATTCTGGACGAGGCCACCAGCGGGCTGGACCCGGTCGTGCGCAACGAAATACTGGACATCTTCCAGGAATTCATCGAAGATGAGGATCACTCCATCCTGATGTCCTCTCACATTACCAGCGATCTGGAACGCGTGGCCGACTACATCACCTTTATCCACGACGGCCAGATTCTGTTCAGCGAGCCCAAGGATGCGCTCATCGAAAGCCACGGTATTGTCAAGTGCAGCCCGAATCAGTTTGAGACCCTTACCCTCACAGACGTGGTAGGTATCCAGCGCTCCAGCTTTGACGTCCAGGCCCTGGTCAAAAATCCAGCGGCCGTGAGAAACCGCTACCGGGACATGATCATCGATCCCCCCAGCCTGGAGGAGATCATGCTGTTCTACACCAAAGGAGACCAAAAATGAAAGGCTTGATCATCAAGGAATTTCTGGCCATGCGCCGGTATTTAAAAATTATTGGTGTTTTACTTGCACTGTACATTGTCATGGCTTTACTGACACACTCTGTAGCATTCTTCTCAGCAGTCAACGCGCTTCTCGTTGTATTCTGTGCTTTCAACAGCTTCAGCTATGACCGCTATAACCATTGGGATGAATTCGCTGTTACCCTGCCTGTATCCCGTCTGGAGATGGTGAAAAGCAAGTATGCCTTTTTGCTTTTATTATCTCTGGCATTCACACTCATCATTGTGCTGGTCAACCTGATCATTAACGCTTCTGCCAATGCCGGGTTGAGCGCGGTCATTAAAAACGCCCTTGCTTCGGTCAGCTTCGCGCTCGCATATCTTTCGATCACGACCCCGCTTATCTATCAATTTGGTTTGGAAAAAGCGCGCTATGCGATGATTGTCTGCGCGTTTGTTCCCTTCCTGCTCGGCTATATTTTTTCACTGCTGGCTGAAAAAGGCAGCATCGTTTTACCCGCCAAAGAAACCATTGCCGCGGTTTCCGTGTATACCTTACCGATCCTGACCGCTCTGTTTTTTATCGGCTCTTATATGATATCCAAGCTGATCTTTCTGAAAAAAGATTTATAAGGAGACCAAAAATGAAAGGCTTAATCATCAAAGAATTTCTCGGCCTGCGCCGGTACTTCAGAATACTGGCTGTGCTCATGGTGCTGTACATTTTTATGGCCTTTGGCATGACCTCGGTCAGTATTTTTGCTGCCATCAATGCCATTCTGGTCATGATCTGTTCGCTCAGCAGCTTCAGCTATGACAGCTACAACCGCTGGAACGAATTCGCCCTGTCCCTGCCCCTGAGCCGGGCCGATCTCGTGAAAAGTAAGTACCTTTTCATTCTTCTGCTGTGCGCTGTCGGCACAGCGGTCACCCTCATCCTCAGCCTTATTGTGGGTTTGATCATCCACCTGCCCATGCAGGAGATTCTTATCGCTACTCTTTGCTCTGCGCTGACCGCACTGTTTCTCGGCGCTCTCACCACACCCTTCATCTACAAATTCGGGGTCGAAAAAGCACGGTACATTTTGATCATTATCGTGATGATCCCAACCCTTGTCTTTGTGAGCTTTGGCAGCTATCTGCCAGCGCTAAAACTGCCTTCAGCCCAGACCCTCACCCTGCTGGCCTGGTGCTCCCCGTTATTTGTGCTGGCGTTTGTGTTTCTGTCCTATTTGATTTCAAGGCATATCTTTTTGAACAAAGATCTGTAATTAAAACAGCGGTCTGTGGCCTTTTATAGCTTGTTGTTTGATGCGCTGATTCTTAAATAAACATTTGCTCATTATTTGCCGGTAGGTTATAATAAGGTACAAACAGGATGTCCAAACATCCTACTAAATGACCTTAGGAGATTTGAAATTATGCCAAGCGACAGAAAAAAACCAGCAAATGCCCTTTCACCCATTGATAACTCCTCCATTGTTGACAAGATTATCGACCGGATTGTCAAAGCCATTTCTACCGGACAGTTTAAGGTAGGGGAAAAACTCCCCAGCGAATTTGAGCTCATGGAAGAGCTGAACGTAGGACGAAACTCCCTGCGTGAGGCCATGAAAATTTTATCCGCACTGGGCGTGGTCGACATCCGGCGCGGTGACGGCACCTATGTGTGCGATCACATTGCCCCCACCGTCTTCAACCCCATTATCTACAGTATCATCTTTCAGGCCGAAAGTGACCCGGACATGGTGGAATTCAGGGAGTGTATGGAGGAGATGGTCCTGCGTACAGCCATGAAAAAGGCCACCGACGGCGACATCGTCCACCTGAGCCAGATCATCAAGGATATCCGCAGGGCCTATGAGAGCGGCGACAAGGAAAAAGCCGCCTATCTGGATTACAAGTTTCACGTTGCCATTGCCGATATCTGCGGCAACCCCTATATTTCCAAGCTGGTCAACGGCATCTATGAAATCTTTTCCCTGTCCATTGAGGATACCATCAATACCCAGGAGCTTTTTGACAAGGCTGAGGGCTACCATAAGGAAATCCTCCGCTGCATTCAGGAAAAGGACGTGAAAAGCATCGACGCCGCAGTGGAAAAGAGCATGACTTTCTGGCACGACAAAGACAATTGAGAATGTAAAATGGAGAATGGAGAATTATAGGAACAAATTTGCGGCGCAAATTTGGTTAAACGCAGCCAGGGGCCGCAGTCTCAACCGCTTCAGCGCCAGCTAAAGCGTTCCTGAATTCTCCATTCTCCATTTTCAATTTTTCATTTAAAGTGTCACTAACTCAAAACGGTTTAACAACAATGTCCCCTCTGCTCCACCGTCTTAAAGCGGTCTCTAATCTAAGTCTGCAATCACACTGACCTGGCTGCTGTCTACGCCTACGATGCGCAGCGGAGCGGCAACAACAAAATTAATTTTTCCCTTTAATTCGGACAGGTTCATGTCTTCGATTGCAGTGATGAATTTTTCAGTGTTCAGGCCTAAAAGATTCTGGTGAGCCGGTGCTGCCAGATCATTGCAGGGCGAGCCGATTGCCAGGAAGTCAAAGCCTACGCATTTCAGGTTCTTGTAAGTATTGACCATATACAGGCAGGTTTCTGGTGTCAGGAATGGGCCTTCCATCTGATATTTCTTAGGATCCGTTTTTCTTACTTCGCCAAAGCCGGTGCGGATCAGCAGCAGATCTGCCTGCTGAATTTCGTCTTCATGCTTCTTTAAATCCTCGATGGTTACGCCTTCGCAGGCATTTTTCGGAATATCCAAAAGCAGTACTTTTTTGAACACGAAGTAGTCAATGGGCAGCTCATTGATTCTCAGTCCGTCTGGATTGAAATGCTTCGGTGCATCATAGTGGGTGCCGCAGTGGTTTGGCAGCTCGGACATAAAGCTGTTGAACGGGGTTTCATCACCGATTTCAGTACACTGTCTTACTTTGATGACCGGTTCGCCTGGCCATGCTAAATCGTTCGGGTCCAATGGATAGGATAAGAAAATGTTCATAAAGTTCACCTCATATAAATTTTTTATTTTATTAAGCGGAACCACTTTCCGCCAATAATCTTATGACTGCGATTTCAGTAAAACGCTTATTTGTGGGCGCCTGCCCGGTATTTTTACCAGACAGGCCGCCCGAATCATTCACCCATCAGGGTCTCAACAGCTTCTCTCAGTGTGGTATTGGTGCCTACATTGCCCGGGAAAATCACGTAGGGCAGTCCTGGGAATTTGCTTTCCTCCCCGGTCATCCATACAGGGATCCCCGGTTTAATCTGGCCCATGACATTGGCCTTCTGCACCCGCAGTGCCTTCGTGCCAATGTCACTGGAGGTAATCCCGCCCTTGGCCACAATAAAGTTTGGGCGCACAGACAGGTTGGTGATGATGCTGGTGACCGCGTCAGATATTTTGACAGACACCTTAAGCTGTTCATCCTTATCGTCAGTATCCAGGTCAAAGCGATCCCGGCGGGTATAGACAGCGACGGTTTTACCAGCCTTAATATCTGCGTCCACAATGGACACGACCCGTTCTACTTCCTGTTCCAGTCCGTTTTCTTCCAGTACACGGTGCTGGTTGAACTCGATAAACTCAATAGGTTTGTCCGAGTTTTTCAGCTCCTCAAGCTGTGCGGTCGTCTTGTTGACGTGGGAACCGACAACAATGATGCCACCATTCCTGTTTTCTGTTAAAATCAGCTCGTCATGGCTGAGAATCGGCTTATCCGTCACGCCGCCGAGTACCTTTGTGATGGCTGCGGCTGAGCGGAATATAAAGTTTTTACCCTGATTCATGGCTTTTACCAATGCGATGGCAAAAACCTTGACATCTGCATAGTCGATGGAATTGACCACAATTTTATTGAAATCCTTCACCTGCATGAGCTGATCTGCAATCTTGTCGATTTCCAGATTTCTCAGATACTCCAGTGAAATGAAGGTTACATCCCCGGCCTTGTACTTACCGCCGGACTTTTCTTCGCACCACTCACCCAGATGGGACGCCTTGTACCCAAAGGATTTGTCCTTTGCAAACTCGGTTTCGCCCGCCGGTACCAGCACATCGCCCTCCTGTACATAATGAACGTTGCCGATGGTGAAGCGGCCGCCCTCTTTAAAGAAGGGATAGATAATTTCGCCGTCAATTTTCTGGTCTGAGCCGGACTCAATGACGTCCTTTAAAATCTCTGGCTCCAGCGGATAGTGACCACGGAGGGTCGAATCGCTCCGGCTGATCACGACAAATTTCTTGCCGGTTTCCTTTGCCACCTGTAAAATGTTCTCAGCCATTTCCCGGTGAGCCTTTGTGGTCTCGGGAGCCGTCAGCCCTCTGGAGTTGGTCAGGATAAAGAACATACTGTTTTCCTCGTCAAAGCCCTTGCGCATGCTGTCGACCGACCAGTCGGTATAGACGGAAATATCGTGGACGGTCTGTACCCCGGTAGGGTCGTCGTCCAGAACCACAATTTTGCGGTCAAAGCCCTTCAAGGCTTCATCGAGCTGTGCGTTAACGGCTTTCTCGTCAATGGGCTTAAAGGTTGTTAAAATGGATGCCTCTAATCTTTCTGCCATATCACTCACCTACTGTTCCTTCCGTTTTACTTCGACACCGGCCAGCTTTTCAAAATACTGTACAATGCCGCCGTGGTCATCTTCCAGATGGCCGTCTACCTTCAGGGCCTGCATGATTTCCAGCAGCTGGCTGCTCATGGGCAGCGGAACGTCAATGTCGTGAGCGGTTGCCATGACGTTTTTAATATCTTTCAGGTTAATGGAAATTTTACCGCCGGGTACAAAATTGCGGTCGATCATCAGCGGCGCCTTGGCGTCGAGGACGGTGCTTCCCGCAAGGCCGCCCCGGATCGCCTTGTAAACCAGCTCCGGATCAGCCCCGGCCTTTGTGGCCAGTACCAGTGCCTCCGATACAGCTGCGATGTTCAGGTTAACGATGACCTGATTGGCCAGCTTTGTAACAGAACCGCTGCCGGTTCCGCCGACCAGCAGTGCCGATGCGCCCATGATGTCAAAATAAGGGACCATCCTGTCAAAGGCTTCCTGTTTGCCGCCGACCATAAAAGCCAGCGTCCCGTCGATCGCCTTGGGTTCTCCGCCGCTTACCGGAGCATCCAGGAAATCAACCCCCAGAGACGCCAGTTTTTCGGCGCAAACCTTGGATTCTGTAGGTGTCACAGAGCTCATATCCACAACAACACTGCCTTCTTTGACGCCTTCTGCCACGCCGTCAGCCCCAAATAATACCGACTGGACAATGGCGCCATTGGGAAGAATGGTGAAGATAACCGGGCATTTTTCGCCAATCTCTTTCAGTGTTGCCGCCTGAGCGCCCATATCTGTCAGTTCCTTTACTGCGTCCCCGTTCAAATCGTTTACCAGCAGGCTGCACCCTCCTTTAACCAGGTTCTTAGCCATTGGTTTTCCCATAATACCTAGTCCGATAAAACCAACCATACGATCCATTTCAGTACCTCTTTTCTGTTTTCTTAGTAGGTCATCCTACCTTTATAACTAAAATTTTTAATAGAACGCCATTTGTTAAATGTGTAACGAAGAACGTCCTATGTATTGCTTTTCATAACTAAATAATAAAGCCCTCTTCCCATTTTGTCAAGTCTTTTTTATAAATCTTAATAAAAAAAGAAAGGTGCACTTAATCACCTTTCTTTCATTACTGGAAACCGGTCAGTTCCCATAAACCTCTTCTTTTGTATAATAACCCTTGTCAATGAGGATTTTATCAATATTCTGTTTCGTGACCACCTGGCCGTTGATCAGGTAGGAGGCAACTGTGCTCTCACCCTGGTTGTCGAAGTCTGCGTTGACGTCAACTTTCTGGTTTCTGCCCATTTTATCCGCTTCCTCCACAGCTTTTCGGGCCAGATCCTTCAGGTCCATATAAATTGTCATATCCTGCTTACCATCGACAATACGTTTGACTGCGTCTAACTCCGCGTCCATACCGGTAATCACAACGGGTGTGGTGATTCCCAACTCTGTGAGGGCATCAGCGCAGGCTCCTGCCAGCTTGTCATTGGGCGCAAGAATAGCATTGACGCGGTTCCCATTTTGGGCCACAGCGTTCTTGACCATTTCCTTTGCCGTATCGGCAGACCAGCCGGGAACAGCCTCATCCATAATAATATTGATGCTTCCTCTGATCGAGTCGATATAGCGCATGGCACCCTCGTAAAGAAGCGTGGCATTATAATCGCCGGAATCACCCCTCAGGATAATATAATCCCCTTCATAGACTTTTTCGCTGAGGTACTGCCCCATGCTCTGCCCAATGCGTCCGCTGTCATAGCCGACAAACAGATCCACATTGTCTCCAAGCACCACTCGGGCATAGTTGACGACCTTAACGTTTTTCTTTTTAGCATAGGCTAAAATCTCCTCAGTATTATTGACATCCCGCGGGGTCAGAATCAATACGTCAATCCCGCTGTCAATCATCTCAAAACAGTCCTCCTGCTGGGTTTTAGGCGTATCGGTGGTGTTCAGCCGCACCTCTATCTCATCACCCAGCTCCTTTGCGCGCTCCTCCATATACCCCTGCTCCTGAGGCCAGCGTGAGGCGCTTCCAACACCAAAGGACACGCCTATTTTCACCGCATCCTCCTTTGTACTGCAGCCGCTTAATAATGTTGCCACAAGCAACAGGCTGCCCAGACAGCACAGAAATTTTTTCATCCTGTTTTCCTATAATATCCCTTCTTTATATATTTTCCCAAAGGATTCTTCATCCATTGGTTTGGCAAAATAATACCCCTGCGCAATGTAGCAGCCAAATTCCTTCATCAGGTTAACATTTTCAATGGTTTCCACGCCCTCGACCACCACCCGGATGTCCAGGCGTTTTGCCATATGGGCAATGGCGGAGAGAATGACACGCTGCTTTTTACTGTCTGAGGTTTCCTCCAGGAAAGCGCGGTCAATTTTCAGAACATCAATGGGGATATCCTTCAACATATTTAACGAAGAATAGCCAGAGCCAAAATCATCCATGGATATCTGAAGGCCGTATTGGTGAAGCTGGTTTGTAAATTCGGATATAATCTCATGATTATCAAAAATCGCGCTTTCTGTCAGCTCGATTTCAATCAGCTCTGGCGGGATATTGTATTGGTGAATCCGTCTTGTAATCTTGTCAAAGAAGCCATCATCCAGCAGATGCAGCCTCGAAAAGTTAATGGAGATGGGCACGCACGGCACCTTTTCGTCCAGATTCTTCCTCAAAAACGCCAGTGTTTTCTCAAAAATAATCATATCCAGCTCGGTGATGAGGCCAGTCTTCTCACACAGCGGGATGAACTCAGCCGGTGAGCGGAGCCTTCCCTCCTTGGTAATCCAACGCGCCAGCACCTCTGCTCCGACGATTTCTCTGGTGTTGATATTGACCTTTGGCTGGAAGAAAGGCACAATCTCATCGTTGGTCAGTGCCTGCTCCACCGAGCGTTTAAGCTGCTCGCTCTCAATCATCTGCTCGTCGAACTGGACGGAGTAAAAAGCGATTTCCTTGCGCATCATCCCTTTATTGACCTGTGCGGCTGCGCTGGCCTTGTCGACCATCAGGCTGATGCTCTCATCCGGGTCTGCGATCTCGTAAACTCCGGCCGTATAGTACAGCATAACCCCCTGATCATTTTCCATAGACGCCTTCAGCATCCCATTCAGGCGTTCAGGCGCGGCCTCTTGCAGCAGTACGATAAAATGGTCACCGGATATTCGGGCGAGACTCTCTCCGGGCTTCATCTGCTCAGCCATCTTATCGTAGATATGGCGGAGAATTTTATCGCCCACATCAAATCCATAGTAATTGTTGACATACTTAAAATTATCGACGTCAAAGGTCATCAAATAACCCGGATGCTCCGGATTGGCTGCAAGCGCCGCCTGAAGATCGACCGTAAATTTATTAAAGGTGTTCCCGCCGGTCACTGTATCCACAAAGGCGATTCTCCGCAGATTGGCCTGCTGTCTGTTCTTATAGGCCAGAAAAACAAACATGATGACCCCCAGTACACCAACGACCACACAGAGGATCACATAAAACATTTTGACCACCAGGTTGGCGTTTGGTGATACAGCGCTGGTCGGTATGCTCGAAATCAGGTACCAGTCATGGATCTCCTCCACTGGCGTATAGGCTGAGAAAATCCTTTCGCCATCCTCAGTCGTCTCCATAAAGCCTGCCTGTTCATTCTTGATCCCCTGCTCCAGCTCCCGGGAGGCCTCCTGGTTACCCTTCTGGTAAAGGCTTCGGAAGTAGTTGTCAGATTCCTTGTTGTATTCTTCCTGCTCTGAACCAATTAAAATATATCCCTGACTGTTGATAATATACATTGAGCCCTGATCTGAAAACAGAGAAAGTGAGCACAGATTATACATTTCCTCTGGAGTATACTGCTTCTGAACCGTTCCGACAATCTGATTTTTAAAGTACATGGGAACACTAATCGCAAACATCTCTTCACCTGTGATACGGGAGATTGTTTTATCGGATATATTCTGAACCCCCTCCAGTGCCAGCCGGAAGTATTTCCGTCCCGCTACGCTGACACTGCTGCCATCCGTAAAATAAGCGTTTCCCGCGCCATCCGCGATAAAAAGATCCGGGTCTGGGTTCTCCATAATATAGCTTAAAAAGGCTGATTTGAGCGCATTTCCATCCGCAGGGCCTTCCTGACTCAGCTGGTCGGTTAGCTGTTTGGATACATTGTCCAGATTGTTGACCTCAACCTTCAGCTTGCTGGTAACCACATCCTTATTTTGAGTCACCACCTCAGTCAGGTTGATCCGCACATCTGAGTACAGCAGATTCTGCACATAGCGCATCAAAAAAAACACCGCGATAAACAGCAAAAGAATCAGCGCAATCAAGGCGACCCGCGACAACCTCTTACTCATATTGCTAATACCTCAACAGGCTTTTAAGGCCTCTTTCTTTTACACTCACGTTATAATCTTCCGATACAATTGCCGATTATACCTTAAAATGATGTCTTATTATAACACATCTTGTGAAAAGAATCACCTTTATTTAGAAACGTTTTCGGTAATTTCCGTATCTTTTTATTATACGTCCGAATATAAAAACAGCAGCCGGCCATTGGCGTGCTGCTGTTTTTGTTATTTACATCATGGTTAAAAAGCTCATCTGATTGGAGTCTGGCAGGCTGCTCAGACAGCCAAACTGCTCAAGCTTTTCGATATTGGATTTATTGACCTTGGCTCTGGTCTGCAGATCCTCCTTGGAGATGAAGGGCCGCTTCTGGGCTTCCTCATAAATCTGCATGGCCGCCTTATCACCCAGGCCGTCAATGGCGTTGAGCGGTGGCAGCAAATCATTGCCAATAATTTTAAACTCGCTGTAGTGGGACTCGTAGACATCCACATTTTTAAAGCCAAAGCCACGGCAGTACATTTCCAGCGCCAGCTCCAGCGAAGTCAGGAGCTGCTGATCCTTGTTGCTGGCCTTGTTCCCCTGAGAGCGGATTTCCGCCAGTGTTTTCTTGACAGTCTCCTTGCCGTTGGTCATCTTTTCCAAATTAAATTCCTTGGCGCGGATACTGTAATAGGTGGCGTAGTAAGCCAGCGGGTAATAAACCTTGTAGTAGGCGATGCGGAAGGCCATCATAACATAGGCTGCCGCATGGGCCTTAGGGAACATGTACTTGATTTTTTTACAGGAATCAATGTACCAGGCCGGTACATTATTTTCCTTCATATACGCTTCCTCATCCTCTGTCAGGCCCTTCCCTTTACGGACATGCTCCATAATGCTGAAGGATTCCTTAGGCGCCAGTCCCATTGAGATCAGTCCGAGCATAATATCGTCACGGGTACAGATAACGTCCTTGATAGTCGCAGTTCCGGAACGCACAAGGTCCTGCGCATTGTTGGTCCAGACGTCTGTGCCGTGGGATAAGCCGGAAATACGGATCAGGTCTGAAAAGGCTGTGGGCTTGGTGTCCAGCACCATCTGACGGACAAAGTTGGTCCCAAACTCAGGGATACCGCAGGTACCGAGGGGGATGTCAAAATCATCATCCTTCAGATCCAGGGCACTGGTGCCTGTGAACAGGCTGATGACCTTTTCGTCGTCCAGCGGAATCTCCTGGGGGTCAAGTCCTGTGATGTCCTTGAGCATACGGAGCATGGTCGGGTCATCATGACCCAGAATATCGAGCTTCAGGAGACGCCCGGAAATGGAATGGTAATCGAAATGGGTGGTCATGGTGCCGCAGTCCCGGTCATCGGCCGGGTACTGAATCGGCGTAAAATCATAGATATCCTTATCCTTTGGCACAACCATTACCCCGCCGGGATGCTGGCCTGTGGTACGCTTAACGCCCGCACAGCCCTCAATCACACGTTCCATCTCTGCTCTGGGCGCGGTAACGCCATTTTCATCAAAGAAATTTTTCACATAGCCAAAGGCTGTCTTATCTGCCAGCGTCGCAATGGTTCCCGCGCGGTAGACCTTGCCCTCGCCAAAGAGTACCTCGGTGTAATGGTGGGCCTCCGGCTGGTTTTCGCCCGAGAAGTTAAGGTCAATATCCGGCTCCTTATCCCCCTCAAAGCCAAGGAAGGTCTCAAATGGAATATCAAAGCCGTCCTTATTCATGGGATGGCCGCATTCCGGACAGTCAGCGTTGGGAAGGTCAGGCCCTACCCCCACCTTTGTGCTGTCAAAGAACTCATAATGCTTGCAGTTCGGGCAGACATAGTGGGGCGCCAGAGAGTTAACCTCTGTGATCCCGCAGAGCATGGCAACCAGTGACGAACCGACCGATCCTCTGGAGCCTACCAGGTAACCATCCTCCAGGGAATGGTGTACCAGCTTCTGGGCGATCAGGTACAGAACCGAATAGCCGTTGCCGATAATGGAGTCCAGCTCTCGCTTCACGCGCTGCTCAACAATGTCCGGCAGCGGGTCACCGTACATCTCATGAGCCTTTTTATAAACCATATCCCGAATCTCGTCATCCGATCCCTCAATGATGGGAGGAAAGGTGCCATCGGGTATGGGCTTCACATCATCAAACAGTTCCGCCACCCTGCGCGGGTTGGTAACGACCAGCTCATAAGCGGTCTGCGGGTCCATATAGGTAAATTCGTCCAGCATTTCCTGGGTCGAGCGGTAGTAAAGCGGCGGCTGCTCATGAGAATCCTTGTAGCCCTGGCCAGCCTGCAGAATCTCTCTGAAATAGGCGTCACTGGGGTCCACAAAATGGACGTCCCCGGTGGCAACCACAAGCTTGCCCTTTTCCCGCCCAAGCTCGACAATCCGCCGGTTAACATCTGCCAGCTCTTCCATGGAGTGGACGGTCTCATTCCGAAGCAGGTATTCATTGTTTCCCAGAGGCTGTACCTCAAAGTAGTCATAAAAATCAGCGATTTCATCCAATCGGTTTTTGGGCACATTTTTCAGCACTGCCTTGTACAGCTCTCCAGCCTCGCAGGCGCTGCCAATAATCAGATTTTCCCGGTGAGCCGCCAACAGGGATTTTGGTATCCTCGGGCGTCTGTAGAAATAATTGATATGTGCCTCAGAAACCAGCTTGTACAGATCCTTCAGCCCCGCCTGGTTTTTGGCGTAGATGATAATATGATAGGTATCGCCGGATTTTATGATCTGCTCCACATCCATCAGGCCATTAAGCCCAGCGACCTCTTCCACATCCCGTTTCTGAGCCAGCTCCATCAGCTTGACAAAAATTTTCGCCGAGCATACTGAGTCGTCCAGCGCCCGGTGATGGTGCCCCATGTCCACCTTAAAATAGCTCGCCAGCTTTTTGAGATTATGTTTGTTGATGGTTGGAATCAGTGTTCTGGACATTGCCAGCGTGTCAATATAGGTGATGTTGTTTTCCAGGTGGTGCGCATTCAGCGCAATCTCCATAAAACCCATATCAAATTTTGCGTTGTGTGCCACCAGGATCAGATCGCCGCAAAATTCGCAGAAGGCTTTAACCGCAGCTTCTTCCTCTTCGCCGTCCTCAACCATCTGATTGGTAATCCCGGTGAGATTGGTGATAAACGGTGGAATAGGCCGGTGTGGATTGACGATTTTGGAGAAGGTGTCCACAATATGCTTGTTTTTAATTTTGACGGCAGCAATCTCAATAATATTGTCCTTACCGGGAATCAGGCCAGTGGTCTCAAGGTCAAAGAATACAAATTCACCCTCAAAGCTTTCATTCTGTTCCCCTGTTACAATGTACTGGTCATCATCCACCAGGTAGCCCTCCACGCCATACAGCACCTTGATACCATATTTTTTGCTCAGGGACATCATTTCAGGGTAAGCCTGGAGCACTCCGTGGTCGGTGATGCCGATGGCGTCGTGGCCAAAGTCATTGGCCTGCTTCATGATTTTAGCTACCTTGCTCACTGCATCCATGGAGCTGTACTGGCTGTGAAGGTGAAGCTCGACGCGCTTTTCTTCTGCGTTGTCACGGCGCACCGGCGCTGCGGCTACCTCCATATTTTTGGGCGTCAGCACCTTTTCGTGGGAGTACTCGTCATAATTGATATTCCCCTCAACCTTAAACCAGCGGTCCTTTTTCAGATTTTCCTTGATCATGCCCACATTCTTCTTCCGGGCGAAAATCTTACAGGAGACACTGCCATGTTCATCGGTAATGTTAAAGGTAAAGAGAGTTGTTTTATCCGTAATTTCTCTTGAGTCAATGCCAAAGACACGGCCGCTGACCACAATGTTGGTGCTCTCAAGCACCGCGCCGGTACTGAAGTCAATTTCTCCCATGGACTGGGCTGGACGTTTGATCTTGTCCCCCATGACAACTTCGCCAACGCCCAGCACACGGGCTTCCTCCTCTTTGCCATCCTTTCTCCCCGGCGAGCCGGTGCCAGCCTTAGCCGGCGGCGTATCCTTTATGACCTTTAACCGCTTGTTCAGCGCGTCCTCTTTCTTTTTAGCCAGAGCGTCGTAATCCACGTTTTCCATGAGCTTGTGGACTGATTTCTTAGCCCCAGCCTCATTATTCCCCTCAGCCTCTGGCGAAATAATGACACTCAGGCTCTTAGTGTAATCAAAAATATCCACGAGCTCCCGCTGGACCGAAATGCTGTCACACTCCGGGATTCGGGTTTTAAAAGTAAAAACCAGCTCCTGGCTCGCAGAATTCACCTCGACACGCTGGGGCTTTAGCTCATATTTCTTTATGAGTTCTTCTAAATCATTCTGTTTATGTATAATCGGATTCAAGGCGTCCACCTACATTCTTTCGATTTCTTCCATCAGGGCATCAATAATCTCATCCTCTGCCACTGTTTTAAAGATTTCCCCTTTTTTAAAAAGAACCCCTTTTCCTTTTCCACCGGCAATGCCGATGTCTGCTTCCTTCCCCTCACCCGGGCCATTGACCACGCAGCCCATCACCGCGACCTTCAAGTCTTTTTTGACATGCACGAGCCGGCGGTTCATTTCCTCTGCGATGCCGATCAGGTCAATCTCTGTGCGTCCACAGGTCGGACACGACACGACCTCGACCATACCCTCTCCGCTCTGGTACAAACCGATAGATTTTAAAATATCTCTGGCCACGTAAATTTCATCCACTGGATTGCCTGTGATGGAGACCCGAATGGTATCCCCGATACCGCTCAACAGCATATAGCCGATACCGATGCCTGACTTAACGGCCGAAGTCCGCAGCACCCCAGCTTCTGTGATGCCCAAATGCACTGGATAATCATATTTCTGGGAAAACAGCGTGCAGGCGTCAATGGTAAAGCGCACATCCGATGCCTTCATGGATACCACAATGTTGTTAAAATTAAGCTCTTCGAGATAGGCAATATGTTTTTCAGCGCTCTCCACCATTGCTTCCGGTGTAGGGCGCCCGTATTTTTCAAGCAGTTCTTTTTCCAGAGAGCCTGCGTTTACCCCAATACGGATGGAAATATCCGCTTCTCTGGCCGCCTCCACCACCAGGCGTACCTTCTCCTTATCCCCAATATTTCCAGGGTTGATCCGGAGCTTGTCCACCCCGCCTTTAACAGCCTCCAGCGCCAGCTCGTAATTAAAATGGATATCCGCCACCAGTGGAATAGAGATCTGTTTTTTTATGTCCGCGATGGCTCTTGCTGCCTCCATATCGGGCACCGCCACCCGCACAATGTCACAGCCGGCTGCCTCCAGATCCTTTATCTGTCGCACAGTTGCCTGGACGTCCCTTGTGTCTGTATTGGTCATGGACTGGATCAGAATTGGATTATCTCCCCCGATCTTCCGGTTTCCGATGGGTACCTCTCTGGTTTTATGACGTCGTATTTCCATATTTTTCACCTTACTCATTAATATTTTCAAAATTAAAAGCCCCAATTCACTGCTGCTTCATTGGGGCAAAACGTAATTATACTTCACTTCTAAACAGGCCTGAAATAGAAACTGAATCACGGCAAGGCCGCAGCTCTTCTTTCTCAACCCATTATCCGCATCACATCATTTACCGCTATGACCACCGCCAAAAGCATCAGGGCCATAAAGCCGATGTAATTGATCATGTTGGCCTTTTTAGGATCAAGGTCCCGTCCAACCAGCTTTTCAATAATGATGATCATGATCTGTCCACCATCAAGAGCCGGAAGCGGCAGTAAATTGATCACCCCTAAATTGACTGAAATTAAGGCCGTAAAGGACATCAGCGCAATGATTCCATACTGGAAAAAATCGTGAACCATGCTGACCATGCCGATTGGGCCAGCCACATCATTCATTCCTACCTGCCCGGTCACCAGCATGTAAAGGCTCTGGTAAATGGTAATCCCAAACTTTCCGGTTGTCGTAAGGCCAAGGCCCAGCGCCTGAAGAATGTTGGCTCCTTTAAACAGGTAGATCAATACCAGCAGCACAAAGGCGAACACAATGTTCATTGCCGCCCCGGCCACCAGAATGATAAAGCGCTGTCCCTTTGTTTTATTGGAAAAGCTTCTCGGATCATCCGGGTCCACCGGCTCACGCACTGCCGCATCCTCAGCGGCCGTCTCTTCATCCTCTTCGCCGGTGTCTCCTTCTCCGCGCATTTTGCAAAAGCCGCCCAGGGGCAGCGCGCGAATCGAGAACTGGGTTTCTTTACCCTGTTTAGCGTAAATCAGAGGCCCCATCCCAATGGAAAACTCCTCAACGAAGACGCCAGTTTTTCTGGCTGCAATAAAATGGCCCCATTCATGAACAACTACCAGAACCGATAAAATAAGCAGTGTCAAGAGAACCATCAATACATTTGTTAATATACTCATCTTTTAATACCTCACGCAAGACCAGCGGTGTAGGTCGCGAAAATATAAACAAGGGGAATGATAAAAAGAATGCTGTCAAAGCGGTCTAAAATGCCGCCATGTCCAGGCAGTATCTTTCCAAAATCCTTAATTCCCATCTTACGTTTAATCATGGAGGCTGTCAAATCGCCGCACTGGCCCGCAATAGACCCTACAAAGCCGACTGCCGCGTATAAATAAACCGGCAGATCCATCTGAAAACCAAATTTCATAATGATGCCGTAAAGCACCATAAACACAGCCGAGGCGATTAAACCGCCAACTGCTCCGGCGATGGTCTTTTTAGGGCTTATCTCTGGCGCCAGCTTGGTTTTACCGATGGCGCGCCCGACAAAATAGGCCGCCGTATCGGTTGAAAACGCAATGACAAAAACCATCCACATATAGTAGATGCCCAGTTTAATGTTTTCAAACATCATCAGATAACCAAACAGCACTGGAATGTAAATCAATCCAAAAAATGTTATAATCCCGCGGTAAATATCTGTTTTTCCATTTAATATTTCAAAACAGAATACAATGATCAGAACGACCATCAGAGTTGGCATCAGCGAATAATAATCCAGCTTCATCGATACCAGAATGATCACACTCAAAATCTCAACAAAGGGCAGGCTGATTTTGTTCTCAAGCTGCCGGTTAAAGGCGTTTGAGAATTCAATCAAAGCAACTCCAGAAAGCACGAGACAGGCCACAAAGAGAAAGTAACCACCCAGATAGAGCAAACCGAAAAGAACCGGCAATCCAACAACCGCCGTCAATACTCTCTTTTGCATCTCAACCTCCTGCCTAAGCCGTGCCGAAGCGTCTGTTTCTCTGCTGATAAGCCTCTATCAGCTTATAAAAGGCGTCGTCGTCAAAATCAGGCCACCAGATATCATCAAAGAAAAACTCCGTGTAAGCGTTCTGCCAAAGCAAAAAATTGCTGAGCCGGCTTTCACCACCTGTCCGGATCATAATATCCGGATCCGGCAGATCTCTTGTATACAGATGGGCTGAGATCATCTCCTCAGTCACATCCCCCGGCGCTGTCCCTTCTTCCATGATTTCCCTGACTGCATGCACAATTTCATCCCGTCCGCCATAATTTAATGCGACGTTTAAAATCAAACCGTCATTGTCCTTTGTCAGAGACTCCGCGTTATCCGCTGATTTCTGGACATCCTTTGGCAGACGGCTTTTTTCACCGATGATCCGAACCTGTACATGGTTGCGGTGCAACTCTGCGATTTCCTTCATAAAATATTCGACAGCGATCCGCATTAATCCGTCGACCTCTTCCTGACTGCGCTTCCAGTTTTCTGTAGAAAAAGCGTATACTGTCAGTATCTTAATTCCCATATCAGAGGCCAGGTGTACCGTGTTGTGTAATGCCTTCATCCCGGCATTATGGCCAAACAGCCTTGGTTTTCTGCGCTGCTTTGCCCAACGGCCATTGCCATCCATAATAATGGCAATATGCACTGGCATATTTTCTTCTGATATATTATAGTCTTCTATTCCCATGTCACACCTCATTCATTGTATCTTGTAACATTATAATCTATTTGATCCCTTTTGTAAATTAACAGTTCGGACAGATTGATAATTTATCTTTTGTTTAAGCTTCAAAATAAAGTTAACATTCAAAAACCATTGCCTATATAGAACAAACCTTATTATATTAATGTTATACTTAATAAAAAATATGTTATTTTTTATCCAAGAGCTCTTTACATTTTTCGTAAAACGTGCTATATTATACAATATAATTCTCATTTTCACACATTTCCCAAAGGCCTCTGGTATTATACCAGGGGTTTTTACTTTATCGGGCATTAAAAAAATGCCCCGAGAGGCATTCTTTTACCCGCTAAAAAATTGGACCGTTTAAATGCAGACCACATTCTTCGTTTTCACAGATCCAGTCTTTCCCATTGCCATTTACTTTAGCGCCACATACCGGACAAATGCCGACACCGCCTTTTGGCCAGGTGAACTCCGTAAGCTCCATTTCCAGAAATTCAGTTGGCGCGTCCTCACCCTGTACCTTGACAAATTTCAAAATCGGCTTCTTTCCTAACATATTAAGCATCTCCTCACTAAACAAATTTATAAGCTAAGTGTAGCATAAACCCCATAGTGATTAAAGATAAAATGTAAGCGTATTATGTGTTTTTTTTACCAATGCGCTTAAACAGGGACTTTCAGGCTTTCATTTCTTCTCATAAACGGAAATCCGTTTATTTTCCGTTTATGACCATTTCCTCAAGCTGTTTTAAATTATTGCTAGAGCTTTTAACAAAATATTCACTAACCATTTGAGGCACCTTTTGTTTATCCTCTTCAAAGACGCTTAAATAGGTATTATAGATTAATTTCACATCCGTATGCCCGAGTATTTGAGCCGCTGTTTTGGCATCAATCTTATTTGTACGAATCATCATAGTTGTAAAAGTATGACGATACTTATGTGGCGAATAATATGGAATGCCTTTTTTCTTTGAAAAAAGTTTTAACTGATCTGTAATATTTCGTGGCGTTTGAATTTTACCGTGGACAGACACAAAAATATACTTTTCCGTATTTAGTTTCTTAGTTTTTTCTTTTCGCCGTTTTTGATTAAAATCATGTAACTGCAAAAGTCGGTCCAAAACAAATCTCGGTGCATAAACGATACGGTTTGAAGTGGGAGTTTTAGGTGGATTGATCGAATACTTTGGCTCAAACTTACTAAAATCTTCAGGAATTTCAGGGCTGAGTGAGTAGGCTTTATAAATTTTGATACTGTTATTTTTCAAATTAATATCATCTACTGAAACACCGAGAAGCTCACTAATTCTTAAACCTGTAAACAACAGGGAAACGATGACTGTATGAAGCTCCAAATCGTTTTGTGTTAATGCCATCAATTTTTGACAATCCTCAATTGGTATTGCCTCGATCTTTTTTATTAGTTTATTGTTAATCGGAATACGCGGCTTTCTTTTTCCTTGTAAGGGATTGTTCTCAATGTAGCCACGGTCAACAGCATATTCCATTGTTTCATTAATCTGATATAATTCATTTTTAGCTGAATTTACACAAATTCCATCTTTTGAGTTCCCAAAACCATGCACTCGTTTTTTTAGATATTGTTCAACTAAAGAAGTCGTAATTTCGTCCAGTGTATAATCCTTAAAAAATTTTTTTAGACTTACAAATCTTATCTGATAAGTACCCAAGGTACTATCAGTAACATACCCTCTTTTACAATCGTTCATAAAATCAATCATAACGTCAATAAACTTTAGGTGAGATTCTGGTTTTTGAGATTGCAAAGTCTGGTTTTGAAGTCTGACAATTTCATTGTTTAATGAAGCATAATATCGATAAACGGCTTCATCTCTCAACCGAATGGCTACTTCTTTATCCTTCGCAGTTTTAGAAAATCTTAAAGGTTTACCATCACTCTTTTTTCCTATCTGTATTGTTGCTTCCCATGAACCGTTTTTTTTCTGCCTTACGCACCCCTCACCCTTTGGTGCACGTTTATAATTCAAAGTACTATTTAGCATTTACAAACCTCTGATTCCTAACCATCTGCCTTCATTTTACTTGAAAAGAACAAGGTTGTAAAATCTGCGTTGTCGGAACTGTTAACGACCATATAACTAAGTTAAGAGGAGTTATCCCCTTGCGTTTCTGTGTGAAATAAAATGAAGGTAAAATTGATTCGTAAATTAAACGTCTTGCATTTTCTTTTGCTATTCCAAAAAAGTCCTGTAGATCTGTAGTCGTTAAAACTTCTTTTCCATATTTATGATTAATTCTATTTGCTTCTAAATACAACAGATCTTTATCTACATAAAATATGCTGTTGCTTTCATTTTTATTATTAATCAAATTCATATTTTTATTATTGCTAATTAAGTTTATTTTTTTCTGATTATCTTGGATAGCTTGAATAATTTTTTTCATATCTCTTTGTTCTTGCATATTAACTGATAAGTGATTCACACTATTTCTCCTGATTAATAAAGTTAACCTGTATTAGTGATATAATTGCAGACTAACTGTTATGTAATTCCGGTTTGCCATGCACCACCGGCGGGGCATTATCTGAATAAGGTTTTTGGTGAGAAAACCACGAAAGTAAAGCGAATCCCTCTTCCTCCACTCCTTATCACAAGAAGTACAGCACGTAACCGTCGCATTGCCCTTTCTCCAGCGTCATTGCGAAAAATCTACCACGATTTTTTTATAGACATGGTTTATCGACAAGCGCCCATTCTAGCGTCGCTCCATGCCGGATCAAGGGGTTTACCCAGATAATCTTCATTCAATTTTCAAAGACCAACCTCAAGACTTTTTCTTTCTTATTTCGTCTTTCACTATTATTACAAATTTAAAAGAGTGTTTTGCCAATTTCTTAATTTTTTGTGTGTTATTTTTCATACATAAATCTTGGTTGAAAGGGGTGATTGAACACTTAATCTATTCGGAATGCTAGTATTTTTATGATTAATTTTGTTTCCAGACGCCGACGCATATCCTCATCAATCATGTAATGTTGATTTCCTTGTTCATCATAAATCATATGGCAGGATAACTTATTGATATACCTTGCATAAAAAGATAAAACATCATGGACCGCTTTGGCATCTCCATTAACGGCTGATTCAATCGTGCTGAAAGGAAGTATACGCTCAGGAATCTTATTCTCAAATTTATTCATATACTACCTCTTCCATTTTTCCTTTCAAGATTCCCAATGCTTTTGTTCGATGGTATTGAACAATGCTACGAGAAACATTCATTTCATCTGCTATCGCCTGGTCGGTCATATCTAAAACATATGAAGCTAAGATAATGTTTCTTTTAAACGGAGGCAGTTCAAACAAAGCTTTACTAATGTTATCGGCATTTATATAAATCATATCTCCAAAAACACAAAATAAATACTGATTTGTTAAATATTCATCTTGAATAAATAACTGCGATTTTTCTTTTTCAGTTAGTTCTGAAGATTATTTTGTTTTCTTTTGTTTTCATTTGAAATATTAATGGCTTCATTTTTTAAAACCTTTTTACAATAGCTATCAAATGTATGCTGTATTCTTTTTTCATTATCATTAGTATCTTTATTTTTCATATTCCTCTTTCCTTACTATAAAATAAATCCACTCAATCTCCCCTTTCACTATTACTACAAAAATTGATCGTTTATCTGCCAATTTCTTAAGAAAAAAGAGCTAAAAATGAATAAAATCATTTTTAGCTCTTTTTATCATTACCTTATCTTTATTAACACTATATTTT
>OIET01000653.1_pt1 | contig 26639 bp, 18 predicted proteins | sample 1581871 | NCBI WGS metagenome assembly OIET01 (sample SAMN03279760, study PRJEB24777) | human gut metagenome | isolation source: fecal sample PR121 from 1 month old male Malay infant, vaginally delivered... | place: Singapore | collected 2005-09-16
CAAAGACCGATATGATTCAAGTGAACCGAATTTATTTAATTTTTAACCTTGTCCATTTTTTTAGTGGACAGTAGTGAAAATATTTGATTAATAAATTTACATTTTTCTATTTGAATCTTTGCCTATCTTCATCAGTAAACTCACGCTTCGAAGATTCGAAGTTCTCATAATCACGTTTCCATGAACGTATATAATCAACATACATCACCGAAGCGAATCTCTGAGGAGATTCAGGATCAATAAATTCACCTTCATTATCTAAAACAGATTTATCCAAACCATCTGGATTGACCGGCAGTCGCTGACCATCAGCATCGTATTTTTCAAATGGATTTCTCAATCCCAGGGATAAAGTAAGATACATATCCATGTGCCAAAAATAATTTGGTTTAGATGCTACACGGACATCGTCAATATAAAAAACAACAGAATCAGGTCTATTTTCTACTGCATAAACATGATATTCATCTTCAGGATTCCAATTGACAGTTGTTTCATTTTTTCCTAGTTTAGGGTATTGTCCGGCTTTGATCTGCTCATTTTTCAAATCCTTATCGAACACCCATATATGCATGTTCTGACTAAGAATAAACTTGCTTTTAGGTACTTGCTGAAGCTCTATTACGTCAATTTCGTTGTAGACAACATCATTCTTCTTCCCTTTAGAGTTATCTATTTCATTAGGAAAAGTATAAAGCCAAAATGCAGAACATGTACCTGGCCAAACATCGGCTCCTTTTATACGTGCTTCATAATACCCATAACCTACTTTACTCTTGGAACGCAACATTCCTGAGGTAAAATATAAGTTCTTATTCCCTCTTGTATGTTCTTCATACTTGATTTTCAACTTCAGTTTTCCGTCAGCTGTTTCTACATTTTCCGGAAGGAAAGTCCAGGTTGCGAATTTTTCATCTTTAGGATTGTCCCAATATTCAGTATCAAAACCATGGTCAAACTCGCACGAATACAAAATCTGTTTTTCGAACTTGTCAGAATTATATGGTGTACACAGGAAAGGCGAAACCTTATCGGTTTCCTTATCTCCATCATCTGAATCTTCATCACCTCCCGGAAGTTCAGAATCCGGTTCTGGAATATCTTTTTCTTCAGAACTACACCCTGAAGAAAAAGACAATAAAAGCATTAGAATAAAAGATATATATGCAGCCTTATAAATCATAAAAAATAGATTTGATAAATATAAACCTAACATTATAACAAAAGCCTTAAAAAGTATACAGGTTATTTAACCTTTTCAAAAGTTATATCATCAACATAGAAAGATACATTTTCTGTTCCTTTTGGAGCTACTACCTGAAGAGCTGCTTTAATATGATCAATATGAGTACCATTCTTTGAACGGAAAGGACGCGAAGTGACTTTCACCCATTTGCCAGCAGGAATTTTGGCTGTCTGAATCATAGCCGAAAAATATGGAGATTCAAAATCGGCAGACTCTTTTGATTTTGGAGCAAGTTTCTTTCCATCCTTATATTTTGTAGCAGGAAATATCATGCTGAAGTTCTTAAGCTTACCAGATTCAACGAAAACCCAGCAACTTGCAGTGTATTCACCGTCTTTCAATTCTACCATACCATCAGGATTGAAAGAAGCGCATGCCATTTTCTGTTTTTCAAGGGCAGTCTCTGTCTTGAAATACAGACTATGTTTTCCATTAGGGGTATGATTCTTTGAATCAGTTATAGAAAATACATCATTGTTCTGAATCCACCAATTACATGAACTTTTATTAGACGAATTTGCGGCCATTTTACCAACTTCAAACGCATAATTAGCCTTGTTGAATGTTTGTGCACTAACAGTTACGAAAGAGGCTATGGCCAAGCATAGAAATAAAACTTTTGTTTTCATGACAATTAAATTTTAGTTTATGAATTATAGTTTTTCTATATAGTATTTATCGGACAACAAGCAATATTTTATTTATATGTTGTCTGATGTCTTTGCAAGTTTAGCCAATATATTAGATATGACAAAATATTTAAGGACAAAATTTATATTTTTAACACTGTATTAACATAAATACACACAGTAACGAATTATAATGTCTAAAAAACCGCAGACCTGACATCATAAAAGATGCAGGCCTGCGATACCCTAAACAAAAAAATTAATTAATCAACTGTCATCAAAGGCTTTATCTGATATGTAAATTCATAATCCTTATATGGGAGCCTATATTGAGGCAAACATGTACTTCCCCAACTATTTTCTCCGCCAAGCCCTTGCTGAGCATAATCAATACAAACTTCTACAAAATCGGATGGCTCTATCTGACCTGAATGTCTCTGATCTTTAAGATCTCCATCGTCAAGAGACTCTATTGTATAGTTCAGTGCTACCATAGAGAAAGGTTTTGAAGCTACAAAGTTAAGACCTATACCACCTTTATTAGTTTGGTTCCACCATCTGATGTCGGTCTTGCAACCGTTTTCTTGCGGACGGATGTATGGATAGAATTGTTCTTCAGTGGTCATTTTATATATACCGACAAATGAATTATGATTTCTGTCAATATAGTTCTCTATCGGACCACGACCATAGAATTTACTATAGTACATATCTTTCGGCATACGCATACGCATACCAAAGCGGTACAGATTAGCGACATTTTTACCCTTGTCAGCAATAAGTTTCTGAGAAATCTGCAATGCTCCCTCATTATTTATTATATAAGACAACTTTAACGTAGAGAAAACTTCAGGCATATCATACACAGCTTCTACATATGCCATTTCACCTTGAATGCTGGAAGAAACAGACATTAATTTCATTACCGGGTTCTTCCATACTTTATACTTCAGATTCAGACGAGCGCCATAATCATTGTCTGTACCCGCACGCCAAAAATTCGGTATAAGGCTTGTTCCTTTCTCAAGCATTGAGATTCCGTTTACATCGTAACGACATAAGAAACCATCAACCTTACTAAATTCAATATTAAAATTTTCACCTTCAACAATTACTCTGTTAACATCCGGTTCCTTTATTCTAGGAACCTTAATTTCGGGGTGTCCACTAGCATTATTAGCCAACTGTTCAAACACTAATCCGGGAGTATTGACAGGAATCTGACTCTTGGCTATCACATGACCAGCATCAAGTAACTGTTCAGCCTTCTTTAATGTGTAATAGATATTAAGAAAGACTTCGTCATCTGCTGTAAATTCTGATGATGAAAAAGGTATCTGATATTCTCTTGTAGAATGAGCAGGTACATCAAGATTTGATATAACACCTTCTTCAACCACATTACCATTTACAACCAAATTCCATTTCATATTGTAAGCATCAATATTCCTGAAGAAATATTCGTTGTAGACATTAACTTTACCATTTTTAATATCAGATGGTGTAGTCCATATTGGCTGGTGAAAATACCTGACTTCATAACTTTGAGGGTTCGGAATCCTATCAGGACTAACCAAACCATTTGCACAGAAATTATTATCTGAAGCATCATAAGGATTGAAATCACCTCCATACGCATAATACATATTACCTTTATCATCATACTGACGTATACCCTGATCTACAAAGTCCCATATAAATCCTCCCTGAAATTGTGGATAACTACGAATCATATTCCAATAATGTTCGAAACCTCCCATAGAATTACCCATAGAATGCCCATATTCACACTGAATCAGCGGCTTTTTAGGATTAGCCTTAAGATATTTTTCGCAAGGACTATATCCAGCATACATCGGACAGAAAATATCTGTATAGTTGACACTTGGATTTTTCTTTAGAGATTCCTCAAGTGACATTCCACTATTCAAGTCACGTATCACCTGTGACATAGCAGGTTCAAACTGACATGCTCTGGAAGCATCTTCATTCTTAATCCAATCATAGCAAGCCTCAAAGTTAGGTCCCATTCCAGCTTCATTACCCAAAGACCAGAATATTATGGACGGATTGTTGAAGTTGCGTTGAACATGACGTTGGTTTCTTTCAAGATGCGCTTTAGCATATTGCTTGTTTTTTGCCAGAGAACGGTCATCAAAGAGCATCATTCCATGAGATTCAATATTGGCTTCAGCACAAACATAAATACCATACTTATCGCACAAGTCATACCAATAGGTATCATTAGGATAGTGGCTTGTTCTAACTGCATTTATATTCAGTTCTTTCATTAGACGAATATCCTGAAGCATTCTTTCCTTACTGATAACATATCCATAATCAGGATCAATATCATGACGGTCTGCTCCCTTAAATAATACAGGCTTACCATTGACAAGTATCTGTCCCTTTCCATTATCCAGCTCTACTTTACGGAATCCTACATTAAAAGGAATTATTTCGCTTCCTGACTTTGCCAGCAGTTTATAAAGATTAGGAGTTTCAGCAGTCCATTTTAACGGTGATTTTACATCAAATCTGACAGACTGCTTACCTGAGCCCGTAACTGTCTTGATTTCCACTGTCTCTCCAATAGGTGAAAGAAGTTGCAAAGAAACGGTCTGACGGCCCTTAAGCTGCATGGTTACATCTAAAGATCCATCAGTATATGTTTTATCAAGGTCTGGCACTACACGCAAATCTTCTATACGTGTATGGTTTCTTGCATATAGATAACAATCTCTTGAAACACCACTCAATCTGTAATAGTCCTGATCTTCAAGATAAGTCCCATCACACCATCTGAAAACCTGGAATGCAATAAGGTTTTCCTTTCCGAATTCTATATATGGTGTAAGGTCAAACTCAGCCTCCAACTTACTGTCTTCACTATAACCGACAAACTTGCCGTTGACATATAAATAAATATTTGATGTAACAGCGCCAAAATGAGCTATAACAGATTTTCCTTTCCACTGGGCAGGTATGACAAAGCTTCTTCTATAAGAGCCTACATGATTGTTTTCTACAGGAAATTCAGGAGGTGTATGATAATACTTGTTAGTCCACGCCTGTGTAAGGTCATTAATTTCACAATCTTCAATCTGGCTACGCCATGGATATCCAAGATTGACATATTGAGGATCGCCATATCCGTTCATTTCCCAATTTCCAGGAACAGGCATTCTATCCCAACCTTTATCATTGAACCCTAATTTATAGAAATCCAAGGGACGCATATCTGAATCTTTGACCCAATTGAATTTCCAGACTCCATTCAAAGATAAGATATTATCGGACTTCCATTTATCACCACACATTGCAAGTTCTTCAGACTCGTATGCAAAATAATAAGTATGCATAGGCAGTCTGTTTACCTCATTAACTTCCGGATCCAACCATTCTGTTCTGTTTTGAGCAACAACCACAGATGAAGATGCAATCATTGCCAGGCATAATGCTTTAATAGTTTTCATAATATGTTGAAATTTGAATTGTAACAATTTAATCACCTTTGAACCTCAATAAGCATTGTCTTTTCTGGTGCAATAGAAAACTGCTTGTCTAACGAAGTTCCATTAATAAGGTTAGTAACAGTACTAATCTCACCTTTCTTGGGTTTCAAAGTAATTGTAGCATCAGTACAACCGAGATTAATAATAGAAATTACATTCTTATTATTTCCTGTAGAAATTATTCTCCACATACATCCCTTAGTATCAATAGCGTTCTTTTCAGAAAGGATAATATCAGGAGCCAGTTTTCTTTGCTCCAGAATATTGAAAGCTTCGTTAGTAATTTTACCGATACCATCAACGTACAGAAGTTTTCCCTTTGAAGCATTAAGGTATTTGTTTCTCGGCTGACCATACTCATTTTTCTTGAGACTCAAAGAATCTATTATAACAGTACCACCATTGTCAAGATAGCTCTGGACAGCATCAAATTCAGAATCTGTAACAAATTCAGTTTTTGAAACAACAACCATCTCCCATAAACTATTATCCTGGGTCTTTATAATATCTTCAGTCGCGAAGCCTAATGGCACACCATTAAAATACATTTTTCTGTACAAATCAAACAGATTCTTCATATGCGACCATTTGTTTATGACGGATGTTTTTGAATAAAAAAGTCGTATGGGTTGTCTGAGACTTTGCATAGCAGCAATCTCACTGCTGAAAGCATTCAAATCCATCATAGTCTTGGCTACTTCATTTGCAACTCGAGGCTGCTGTACAACACTTGCAGCATATGCATTGTTCATAGCATTATCAGGACCTCTGTAGCTCATCAAATCTTTCCTAATAGCACCATCCTTCTCTCTAGCCCAAAACCATGAGAAATTCACATTCATACCATGTAAAGTTGCAAGCCAATATGCAGAACGGACAAAATCAGGAGTCATATACAAGTCTCTGTATTGTGAAGAAGACAGATAGTGAGACTCAGAATTAATATTAGGCTTATTTGGAGAAACAGACTTACAAAAGTCATAAGTCATTGCGACTTCTTTCCAGTCGAATGAATAGATTCCTTCCCAATATTCTTTTTCATTTCTACGATTCCACTGTTTTTTTACGATTTTAGCATCATTGCCAATTATATCTGAAAGTTTTGTAAGAGCCTCCATATCAATACCATGATCTATCTTATCATCAGAGAAAAGATGAGGCATAATTTTCAGATGAGTCTTGGCATTATAATCGTATCTCTTTATACCAGAATCAAGAAATTTAAACCACTCTGTTACTCTGTCCATATTAAAAGCCATCCAATCATATCCAGCAGGCTTACCTTTAAGATTTACAGGAAACGGGACTTCGAATTGTACTTCATCAAAACTTTTAAAATTGGTATTCCAGAGTTTATTGAGTTCTTTGATATTTCCATGTTTGTTTTTAAGCCAAATACGGAATTTTTCAAGTGTATATTTTGATATTTCTCCAGTTGCCCATGTCTTCTGCATAGAAAACCAATGAGGCTCATTAGAAAGAATATACCCTAAATCTGTATATGATTTTCCCTTCATCAATGGAATGGTAGACTTGAATGCAGTTTCCCAAAATCTGCGGATATTGGGATTATCTATATCATATTTAGTAAAATATCTTGAGCCAACACCTAAATCAGGATCAATATTCAAAGCCCATTTGGGAGCTACTCCATGCCATAACAATACATATCCTGAATATTCCGACGAATGCTTGGCTATTTTTTCAATACCCATATACGAGAGATCACCATGTTCATTTTTTATGGATGGAAGAGCCAGGGAAACATGATCAACCTTACCACAATATTCGTTGGTCATGAATTCAGGTTTTGTAAAATAATCATTTATAAAGACAGGACGATCTCTATTGACAAACTGATTTCCTTTAAGCTTAATTGAAGTCCAATCAATATCAGGAACAGAACGACGAACATATTTTCCATCCATGACACCATTCAATTCTTCAATGGCTGTATCAAGCATCTTGTTCACTTCACTTCTTTCAAATTCCGCCAAATCAGCAGCCATTTTTTTAGCATTCTTTTTATAAGCCGGCCATGCCTTGAACTGATAAGTATTGGCTTCGATATTCTTCTCATCCCATGAAGCATACATTAGAAATGTTTTTGACATCCAAACGGCAAGTTCTTCACGCTTGACATCTATTCCCATATCCTTTGCCTTAGTAATCAAAGATGATAATCGTAAAATCTTTTCCTCAGCCAAATGTTCTGATTCAGATGACATTAATAATGTAGGGAGCAATAAAAAAGACAAGAAAAATAGAATAATTTTTTTCATGATTATTAATATTTAGATAGTTAATGTACAATCTTAAACTAATACTTGCTCCCATCATAAATGATAAAAGCAAGTACCAAATCTGTTGTTTTAATAAAACCTTTGCTATAAACTTAAAAACAAACATTCCATGAGATTAACATCCTTAACCGTTAATCTAAAAACATCATTCATTAATCACTTTCTAAAAATCCCAAAAACTATCTTTCTACCTCAGAAAATAAAACTTACTACCTTTAATCTTAAGAAAAAAAATCACACCAATAAGATGCAAAACTTAAAATAAAAACACTTGTTCTTTAAAACTAATAACTATTTGGTTTGTCCTCAAGTCTACCTTTATAGTAAATAATCCATAAGCCGCCAGCGATAAACATATGTTGTCTGATAACATTGCAAATATAGTCATAATACTATAACAAACAAACTATGAATATATACTTAGATAAAGAATTAACAAATTTTACATATTTGAAGCATCGAATAAAATAAAAATATGTAACAAAAAAAGAGAAAGACAAACCAGGTCAAAGCTTGCCTTTCTCTTAAAACAATATTTCTAGAATCAGATTATTTTTACATATCTCGAAATAATCAATTAAAGAATATCAAAGATATTATCTGACAGGAATATTAATCTTATCAGAATTAATATTCAAATTGCTACTCTTTGCTGTAACAATTATATCTGAAGGAGATTTTGTTGATTGAATCATTAACAAACAACGTCCGTTTTCTGTTTTTACAGTCAAATCTTTGAATGTATCCATCTTTTCCGTTTTACCACAGTCAGTACCCAAAAAACGATGTTCACCTGAAATGTGAAATGTTATTTCATCATCAACATTCTTGACTTCCCTACCCTTCTTGTCAACAAACTGCGCTACAACATGCAATACATCAGTATTGTTGGCAGTCATACTATTGCGGTCAGGAAGCAATTTGATAGAATAAGGAATATCAACAGTCTCAAGAGATTCCTTAATCTTCTTACCTTTATACGTGCCTATAGCCTGAAGTTTGCCTTTAGAATAGTCGGTAGCCCACTTAAAGATTCTGTCTTCCTGATCTTTGAGTTTCTGTTTACCCAAAGATTCACCATTTTGAAATAATTCTATTTCTTCACAGTTTGAATATATTTCAACAATGACTTTCTCACTTTCCGCATAGTTCCAATGAGGATTAACATTCTGCCATACGCGAGGAGCAAGTTTCCAATAATCCTTCTTCTTTTCTACAACCTTACCATTTTCTTCTTTAAATATGGAGAGTTTTTGTGTTTGTGTATACATTGCAAGAACAGGCTCATCAGTCCAGAATGATTTAAACTGATAATATGATCCACGGGGGAAGCCAGCCAAATCAAGAGGTCCTTCCGGAGTAGCCTTTTGAGGCCATTGATGAGCACGTCTTTCACCCATATAATCAACACCAGTCCATAAGAATACCCCTGCTATATAATCTCTCTCAATACAAGCCTTCCATTCATACCATCTTGGCACATTCTCAGTACCCATCATTATCTTATTAGGATACATCTTTCTCAGATAGTCATATTGGGCAGGTTTATAGCTGAAACCAGCTATATCAAGTACATCTGTATATCCTGTCTCAAAGCTTGATGTTGGAAGAATAAGATTGGCAATTACATAGCGAGTAGTATCCATCTCACGAGTCCATTTAGCAAGTTTTGCAGCAGTCTTACCTATACTGAAGGTCTGACGGGGATAGTTTGCCCAAAATTCACGAACTTTTTCAGGAGAATTAGGTGGCACCGGAGTACGCCAAAGGGTCCAGTCCATCTTATCGTTGCGATCTGTGTTACCAAATAATCCTGTAGCCGAACGATTTCCCGGATAAGTCCATTCTATTTCATTTCCAATACTCCACTGAAAAATACATGGATGATTACGTGAAGATAACATAACATTCTTCAAATCAATCTCAGCCCACTGCTGGAAATGTTCAGAATGTCCGCGAGTTATATAGTCAACTTCCTTATCATGCATATTGTATCTCTTATCTTTTGGCAAATCCCACTCATCATAAAATTCATTTTGAACAAGAAATCCCATCTCATCGCACAACTCCAGGAATTCATCAGATGCTGGATTATGAGCTGTACGGATTGCATTACAACCACCTTCCTTCAATATAGAAAGACGACGTTTCCATACATCCTTCGGTACAGCAGTGCCAACTATACCTGCATCATGATGCAGACATACACCTTTAACCTTCATATTTTCTCCATTTAAGAAGAAACCTTTATCCTTATCAAAATGAATTGTCCTTATACCAAAGCGAGTTTCTCTATCGCCTATAGTATTACCATCGCTTATTATATAGCTTTTTGCAGTATAAAGATAAGGAGAATCAATACCCCACAAACTTGGATCGGACAATTCTATATCCTGACTTAGAGTCGTTCTTTCTCCAGCTGGAAGGCTAAATGCTGTACTTACTGATGCAATCTTTTTATTAGAAGCATCATAAATATCTGTATATACCCTACCCGATTTAGACACAAGATAATCATTCTTAACATCAACTTTTATATTTACAGAAGCTGATTCTTTACTTACAACAGGTGTCGTGATAAATGTACCCCAAACAGGTATATGCAATTTATCTGTTATAAGCATCTTTACATTCCTATAAATACCAGAACCTGTATACCAGCGTGAGTCTGCATAGCGGCTATGATCTACCCTCACCGATATTCTGTTAGTCCCATTTTCAGGTTCAATAAGATTAGTCAAATCATACCATACAGGTGCATATCCATATGGATGATTACCCAGTCTCATACCATTAATCCAGAATTCTGCATTATTATATACTCCATCAAATATGATATAGCATTTCTGGTTTTCATTTATTTCTGTCTTGAATATTTTAGAATACCAACCTATTCCACCAGGAGTAAATGCAGTACATCCTTCCAAATTCTTATCAAAAGGCTTTTCAATTGTCCAATCATGAGGCAAGTCAAGTTTTCTCCAACCTTCAGGATTATAAGTAGTCAAAGAATAATCATGAGAATCAGACAAAGTAAACAACCAATCATCATTGAAGTTCATATACTTTTCACCTTCTGCAAACAAGCCTACAGACATCAACAAAAAGAAAGCGGATACAAATTGTTTTTTCATGGTTATACTAAATTAATGATTATTATTTTAACGGACGAATACAAACTTTTTCTATAGTATGTATTATTGGCTGCAAAGGATTAGCCTGAACCTTTGACTTATACTTGGAAGGTGTATAATTTACTTTATCAGTAGACTTATATAAATATGGTAAATCCAGTGCTAAGGCCGGTTCCTTATATAATTTCATCTGCCTGATAAGTTCTTTCTGCATTTTATCTGCAATAGCCTTATACTGTGGGTCATCATAAAAATTCTTCTGTTCAGAAGGGTCTGCTTCCAAATCAAACAACCAAGGAGTTTCACGACAAGAAAGAACAAGCTTATATCTACCATCAGTAGCCATAGTCCAATCATTAAATGGAGAAGCTGTAGTATATACGATTCTGTCATCTTTTACATTTTTCTCCTTGTTAATGAAAGTCTGTGAATCGTCAAGTCCTTCTTGTAGGCCAGGAATTTGATCCACACCCATAAGTCCCAAGATGGTAGGTGCGAAGTCAACACAAGTATATGCAGTATTTATAACCTTTCCAGCCATTATTTTCTTAGGATAACGCACTACAAAAGGTATGCGTGCAGACGATTCATAAGGTAAGCCCTTATTTACACGGCTATGTTCATACAACATATCACCATGATCGGCTGTGAAAACCACAATAGTGTTATCTGTAAGATTATTCTTGTCGAGAAAATCCAATATCCTGCCTATGTTGTCATCTACACATTCAACCATAGCAAAATAATTCGCCAAAGCCTTCTTATCAAATTTATCTTTATTCACATTGTACTGACCTCCTCTTGCCCATCGAGGACGCTTATCTGTATCATTGGTAACCATCGTTGCTGGAGCTTCATAATCCAAATTTATATATTTTGCAAGATATTCTTCACTAGCAATATCTGGAGAATGAGGATCAGGGATAGACAACATCATATAGAAAGGTTTGTTTTTATCACGTTCCAATAACTCTAAACATCGATCTGTGAGATATTGAGTTACATGAATAAAACCTGGTTTAGTAGGACCTGTCCAATATGCGCGTAATTTATTGGGTTGTTTTACTATTTCAAAATATTTCCAGTGTCCGTCATTGAACATATACGTTCTATCCATATAACCGAAATTATATCCTGGTTCAAAATATGGACGACCGATATTAGGGACACCTCCTAAATGCCATTTTCCTACATAAGAAGTTTGATACCCTGCTCTTTTAAGCATTTCAGCATAAGTAATTAAATTAGGATTCATTGGCATATCATTAATAGGGCAACCTGTGGAAACTGGATAAAGCCCTGTTTGAAAGGATGCTCTTGAGGGAGTAGAAACTGGAGAAGATGCGTAATATCTTGTACATATTGCACCTTCCTCTGCCAATCGGTCTATATTGGGAGTCTGTACTACATTCTTTCCCCAAGGAGAATCATTTTTACTTCCAACTAACTCACGATAACACCCTAACGTATTAATCGTATGTTCATCAGTCTGAATCACAATAAGATTAGGTCTTTCAACAGCATAAGATGCTGATGCAATCAAAGATAAAAAAGGAAAAATTTTATTATTCATAATGATTAACAATCTAAAATATTGAAAAAAGGAATAAGGATATAGGTACATGAATATATACCTAATCCCTATTCCCCATAAATCATAATTATTTTCTAAGTTCGTCTATTATAACAAGAACTTCCTGACATTTTTCTGTTATATAACACCAGTCTTCTGCTGCAATCTTATCTTTTGGGAATAGTTTAGACCCCATTCCAACACAGAATACGCCAGCCTTAAACCATGATGTAAGGTTTTCTTTTGAAGGTTCAACACCGCCTGTTACCATAAGTTTAGACCATGGCATTGGAGCCATCATACCTTTTACAAAGTTAGGACCGTAAACATCACCCGGGAATACCTTGCAAAGGTCACAACCAAGTTCCTGAGCGAAGCCAACCTCAGAAACAGTACCACATCCGGGAGTATATGCTACAAGACGACGGTTACATACTTTTGCTATTTCAGGGTTGAACAATGGACCAACCACAAAACAAGCACCTAGCTGAATGTATAAGGCTGCAGTAGCAGGATCAACTACTGAACCAACTCCAACTGCCAACTCAGGACATTCTTTTGCAGCGAATTTTACAACTTCTGCAAATACTTCGTGTGCAAAGTCACCACGGTTTGTAAATTCAAAAGCACGGACACCACCATCATAGCATGCCTTCACAACTTTTTTTGCTATCTCCGCATCTTTATGATAAAACACAGGAACCATACCGGTAGAACCTATCTTGTTCAATACCGCAACCTTATCAAATTTTGCCATTAGAATATCAATTAAAAATGTAGACTTGTTTATTATCTCTGTACACGACCACTTGCATCGCCACCAGCCAATGCTTCTACTTCCTCTGCTGAAACAAGATTGAAGTCACCATTAATAGTATGTTTCAATGCAGAAGCTGCAACTGCAAATTCAAGAGCTTCACCCTGAGTTGCCTTAGTAAGCAAACCGTGAATGATACCACCTGAAAATGAGTCACCGCCACCTACACGGTCAATGATTGGGTCGATGTCATAACGTTTAGAAGTATAGAATTCTTCTCCGTTGTAAATCATAGCTTTCCATCCGTTGTGAGTAGCAGAGAATGATTCACGCAAAGTCGAGATAACATATTTGAATCCGAATTCCTTAGCCATTGCAGTGAAAATGCCTTTATAGCCTTCCGCATCAGTCTTACCACCTTCCACATCTGCATCCGGTTTAAAGCCAAGACAAAGTTCCGCATCTTCTTCATTGCCTATACACACATCAACATACTGCATCAAAGGACGCATGATTGACTGGGCTTTTTCTTTAGTCCAAAGTTTCTTACGGAAGTTAAGGTCTACTGATACTGTTACACCATGACGTTTTGCTGCTTCACAGGCAAGTTTTGTCAACTCAGCAGCTTTATCAGAAATGGCTGGAGTTATACCTGACCAGTGAAACCAATCAGCCCCTTCCATGATTGAATCAAAATCAAAATCTGAAGGTTCTGCTTCAGCAATAGCGGAGTTAGCACGGTCATATATTACTTTACTAGGACGCATAGAAGCTCCTGTTTCTAAGAAATATATACCAACACGATTGCCACCTCGAGAAATATAATCAGTTTTAACACCATATTTGCGAAGTGCATTTACAGCAGATTGTCCTATTTCGTGTTTAGGAAGTTTTGTTACAAAGTAAGCGTCATGACCATAATTGGCACAACTTACAGCAACGTTTGCTTCACCACCACCATAAACTACATCAAATGAATCTGACTGAACGAAACGAGTATTTCCTGGAGTTGACAGCCTCAACATGATTTCTCCAAGTGTTACTATTTTTGCCATATTTAAAGAATAATTATATCATTAGTTTATAATTTAACACTATCTACTATTGCTTTACAAGCATTATAATAGATGCCACAATCAACTGAATATGCAATATAAAGGACTCCTTGGTTACGCCAGAATTTTGCATTCTCAGGAGATTCAACGAAAGTACCAACCTTTACACCTTTTGCAGATGCTTTCTTAACGGCTTCCTGCATTTTTTCAACAACAATAGGATTAGTTACATCACCAGGTACTCCACATGATTGTGATAAATCATATGGGCCTAAAAATATTACATCTAAACCTTTTACTTCAAGAATCTCATCTAGATTGTTTATACCTTCCAACCCTTCAATATGAACTAGAACCATTGTTCTCTCATTAGATAACTTGAAGTGAGTAGCTTTATCGATATGGGTATACTCAGCGGCTCTTGTATAGCGACAAACACCTCTAGTTCCCTCAGGAAAATACTTAGAAGCACTTACAACAGATTGAGCTGATGCTTTGCTATTTACTTGTGGAACCTCCACACCATGAGCACCTAAATCTAAAGCACGAAGAATGTTTTCATCAGAAGCATCAGTTGTACGAATTATTGGACTCATTCCATGAAGTTCTGCTGCACGAATAAGGTTCTGTGCAGATTCAAAACTTATTGGACCGTGCTCCATATCAATAATACAAAAATCAAAACCAGCTAAAGCAGCCTGCTCAATTAGTGCAGGATCATTCATTTTCAGAAAGGGACCAAGAACTGCCTGTCCCTTATTCATTTTTTGTTTTATAAAATTTTCTGTCATAGCAATTAAGTCATTTATGAGAAATAATCAAGTTCAATAGGTATACCTTCCTCTTCAATAAAAGCTACTGTCATACCAGGCACAGGAACAAATGGGCCATATATAACTTTAGCACTCTTAAGTTCTTCTTCCATTGATTCTACTTCGTAAGCAATATGAGGTACTGTTTGAACCAACTTAGGGAAAGGACAATCGGCTTCGAATCTTAAAAATTCTATTTTATTAGAACTAGCCTCTACATCAGTACAAAACAAATGAAGCTCATCATTATGAGTTTCACCGGCAACCGGACTGGTTACCGGTATGCCAAAATGGTGTAACTTTCTCATGGAAAATAAATTATAATGCGATTGAAATTCTCTTGGTATACAAATAATCTTCTAAAGCTAAATGAGAGCAATCATGTCCTAGACCACTATCCTTCATTCCTCCGTGAGGTAAATTAATACCATATTTTACTCCATTGACTTGCACCTCACCACATTCAATAAACTTAGAATATTTCTGTACACGCTCAAGACTGTTAGTAAATACATATGATGCCAAACCTACATCAGAAACATTTACCATAGGATCAAGATCTTCCTCAGTATTAAACTTAATTATAGCTGCAACCGGACCAAAAATCTCTTCATTGAAACAACGCATATCCGGAGTGACATTTTCCAAAATAGTAGGATTCATATAACTTGTTCTATCAGGCATTCCTTCAGGTATTCCCCCTAGAGATTTTTTAGCACCTTTGCTTACAGCCTCATCAATAAGTTCCATTATACGCTCACGAGCTTTAATATTAATAACAGGTCCCATATTAATACCTTTATCTTTTCCAAAACCGACCTTTATATTTTTAGTTTTTTCTGTGAAGCGCAACATAAATTCATCATAAATTGAAGACTGCACAAAAATGCGGTTTGGTGTTACACAAACCTGACCACTATTATTAAACTTAAGTCCAACCATTGTATTGACAGCTTTATCCATATCACAGTCTTCAAAAATCAAAGCTGGAGCATTTCCTCCGAGTTCTAAGCCTAACTTCTTGATTGACGTAGCAGATTGAGCTACAAGTTTCTTACCTGTTGCACTTGAACCAATCATAGTCAAGACACGTGGTATAAGGCTTTCTGACATTGGAATACTTGTATCTTTACTAGACCCTGTCAACACATTAATAACACCTGCCGGAAAATTAATTTCTGCACAAATCTCACCAAACAAATATGCTGAAACTGGTGAATCTATTGATGGACGAATAATTATTGAACATCCTGCTGCAAGAGCTGGAGCAACTTTATATGCAACATTTAAAATTGGAAAATTCCATGCCAGCATAGCGCAAACAACACCTCTCGGTTCATGAACAAGTATATTGGTATGAGTGCCCTGCAAATCGGGAAGCACCTGTGATCTCATTCTAAGCATTTCATTTGGGTAATATTCAAGAGCATCTACAATCATATCAATATCTTCATCTGCAGATTCCCACGTTTTACCCATTTCATACATTACTGCGTAATGAAGTTCATCTTTATGTGCTATGACTGCATTACGTAACTTAGCTATCCATTCATTTCTTTCAGCTAATGATAGTTTTGACCAATATTCAAAACCTTTTTGAGCTTCTTGTAAAGCCATTTGTGTATCTTCTTTTGAAGCTACACAAAGTTTTGCTATACATTCCCCTGTAGCAGGACTAATAATATCTTTCTGAGTTCTAGCGACACTTTCACATAAACGGCCGCCTATATACATTTTTTTTAATCCAAAATCCATAATCAATAATTTATACGTTTTCTATAATCGTTTTCATATTCTGGAACAACATTCTCCTCCCAGTTTCTCAAATCCTTCTTCATTTTCTCAAAACGTTCAGGATAAACATTTTTTAAATCTGTTGTTTCACTGATATCATTATGCAAATTATATAACTGATACTTACCAGAGTGGTACTTTATAAGCTTCCAATCACCATTTATAATTGCTGCGTACTGGTCAGTATTATAAGCACGGAAAAAATAAAGATTACGTTCCTTCATTTTCTTTCCATGAAGTAATGGCATAATACTCTCACCGTCAAGCTCCTTATTTTTATACTTCTTTCCTGTAGCTATTTCCATAAAAGTAGGGAAAAAATCCAAAGCCTGTACAGGAGTTGTACACACACTACCCCTTTCTGTAACTCCTGGATAATAAATAGCCAAAGGAACTCTGATTCCTCCTTCAGCCATTGTATCCTCTATCAATTTACATCCACGAAGTGGATAGTTTGAATATAAACCTCCTTGATCGGAGAAATATATAACTATAGTATTATCCTCAATACCTCTATCCTTAATTGCCTTTCTGATTCGACCCACAGATTCATCAACTGCTTCAATTTGGGCTGCATAGTTTGCCTGTATATCTGTCATTCCTTTGGCTTTATATTTTGCAAAAAGATCTTTTCTGCCGATATTAGGACTATGTACATTATAATAATGCATAGATAATAAGAAAGGCTGGTTGCAATCATAGTTTTCAATCATGTTGACAGCCTTATCTGTAAGAAAGTCTGTGATATAATCTCCTTTATTGGATATTTCCTTGGTTGTATCGGCTCCTTTACGATATCTAAAAAAAGGAGCATAATAGTTTGATACATTACCAAAATCAGATAACCCATAGACTTCATCATATCCTCGTTTATCTGGCCAAAATTCAGGTCCACCCAAATGCCATTTTCCTACAAACATATTATAATATCCACACTCTTTCATCAACTGTGGAAAGATTATTTCATTCATTGGCAACCAGTTGCGAGACGGCATACAATCATCAACCTCAGGAGTATTCTCCGGCCAATAAGAAAACTCATCAGATTCACCTGCAACTCTATTATCAATATGCCTTACAAGCTGAAATCTTACAGGTTGCTTACCTGTCATAAGTGATGCCCTACTTGGACTAGATGCTGGTTGAGTTACATAAGCACGTTCAAAATTCATTCCATCAGCAAAAAGCTGATCCACATTAGGAGTATTATAATGAGGATTACGCATACCCAAATCTGCCCATCCTAAATCATCAACAAACATCATTACAATATTCATTTTTTGATTATTAGGTTTTGCATCTGTTGATTTTGCAGCAGAAACAGTCAGATTGGAAACACCCAATAATGCAGCGGCTCCTATAGTTGATTTTTTTAATATACGATTCATAATTGATTTATTTTTCATCATCTCTACCAATACCAGTATAATCTCTAAATAATTTTACAGAATGGGTATCCTCAGTTTTCACTAGATGATTATAAAGTCTTACCTGCAAATCCTTTAAAGTCGATTTATATTCTGGATTATTAATTTGATTAATCATTTCATGTGGGTCATTTTTCAAATCGTAAAGTTCATCATCACCACATGGATTAAAACAATACTTATATTCAGGAGTACGTATTGCGCGTTCTCCGAACCAATGACCATTATAATACTCATAAAAGAAAAATGCCTCATCAGGTTGTCCTTTCCAAGCATCATCACCCTCGTAAACTAGAGGCAGAAGGGAGCGGCTGTCAATATTTGACTGGCGTGGCTGCAATCCCATATATTCAACCAAAGTCTGATTTATGTCAATCAACGATACCTGACGCTTAATAACCTCATGCTCAGTTCCAGGAACTTTCATCAATAAAGGGATTCTCATAAGCCCGTCGTATGCATAAGGACCTTTATCATATAATCCGTGCTCGGCAAGCATACTACCTTGATCTGAAGCAAAAACAATCATAGTATTATCCCATAAACCCTGATCTTTAATTGTCTGGAATAATTCTCCTAGAGCTTTATCAAGCATTGTAACCATACCCATTGAATATGCAATGGTCTTCTTCCAATCATTTTCGGTCATATGACCTAAGTCCATCCATGGCCACATAACTCCATACTGATATTCCAGACCTTTTTTCATATCCTTACGATATGATGGTGGAAGCTTTACATCTCTATAATCATACATTTTGTTCCATGGGGAAGGAACTCTATATGGAGGATGCGGATAATGAAAACTTACTGTCAGGAAAAATGGTCTTTCATCATTTACAGCCTGCTTTAAAAACTTTATACCCAAATCAACCTGCTTTTTAGGCTCACTCTTTTCATAAGTTGATTTTAATGTACAATAATAATCTGGTTTCTCTGGACTATCCGATTTATCTTTAAATACTTTTTTATCGTAATACCTTTCTATTTCTTCAAATCCAGGTCTTTTTGGCTTTACACGTAAACATTCATTTGGACTTCCAACATATTGATCGACTCCTCTAGTAGCTGGAGTTATATACCCAACATGCCACTTCCCAAAATAACCTACGTTATAGTTTTTGTCTTTAGCCCATTCATATATAGTAGATTGTTCCAAAGGAAGAGTCATATCTTTACAATGCCATAAATGAAGATTATCATTCAAACCAGTTCTATGAGCTAATCTACCAGTAAATAAAGCAGCTCTAGAAGGTGAAGAAAGTCCCGTTACGGTACATGCATTTGCAAAATCAGTGCCTGAATTACGTAACTCATCTAGATTTGGTGTTGATGCCTTTCCTCCTGCATAATTCAACATATCAAAACGCATATCATCTGTAAGAATAAGTATAACATTCTTCTTTCCGGAATTCACAGATTCAGAAACGTTATTTCCCACAGGAGAAGCACAGACTGCAGGCATAGACAACAAAGATAAAGCTGGAATTATATAAGAATTCTTCATATGTATTAATTTTAATTTATTAATTTTCAAGGCCAAAGGATTCTCCTTTGACCTTTTATATAAATATTACCATTTAGCTGGTATAAATACACTCATTTCGTGCTCACCTCTATTACTCCAAGCATAATATGGTATTAACATTAACTTAAATGTCTTATATCCAGACTTAACAGGAGCATATAATTTATTCTCATCAAATCTTGATGTACGAACATAAGCATCCGTTGTAAGAGTCTTAACACCACCAAGAAGATCTTTCTCAAATTTAACATCAAACTTAGAATCTACAGGAAGAAGAATATCCTCAATTTTTACTTTATTAGGTAGATCGATACCTTCAACACAATAAGTCAAAGGTCCATAAGAAACAGCTAACTGGTTTCTTGTTTCCTCTACTTTAGGATTACCTTCATTAAGCATTGGTTTCATAGGTAATACAAGTTCTACTTTATCACCTACTTTCCACTTGCGATTGACAACAGCAAACACCCCTGTATTAATAGGTAAATCTACTCCATTTACCTTAAGAGTTGCACCTGTAGCCCATGCAGGGATACGAAGTTTCAATGAGAATTCTGCATTTTTATCACCCTTATAATACATTTCAATTTTTTCATCCCATGGATAGTTTGTGATTTGCTCAAATTTAACATTCTTACCATTGATCTCTGTATCTATTACATTGCTTCCATAGAGAGTCACAAATAAAGAGTTCTCATCTTTGGCATAAGCATAATCTTTAGTTTCTGCAAGGAAGCGAACAAGACTAGTTGGGCAACATACACATGTACATTCTTCAGTCCACCTCTGATGAAAATCCAAAGACAATAACGGATGCTGTTTTCCATACCAACGTAATACATTAGTATAATAGTAGCTTTTACCGTCAAGTCCCATAGAAGACAGGTTATTATAGAACGATTTTTCCATTACATCAAGATACATAGGATTTCCTGTCAACATAAACAATCTCCAACTATAGTATGCACCATAAAAAGTCGCGCACGTTTCATTGTATGCAGTTGAATTCTGTAATTGATATGGGAAGCCAAAAGCCTCATGAACACACTCAGTAGCATTTCTTGGAGTTTCAGAAGCGCCTCTATGAACATTTCCTAAACCACCTGTAAACGAAGCTTTTCTATTATACATATCATTCCATATAGTTTCTAAAGCAACGAGTAATTCCTTGTCATTGGTTTCAGCAACATAATCAGCTGCTCCAATGTATAGAACAGGTCCAAGCACAGCATGACCAACTGCTCGAGTTTCTTTGCGAAGTTTTGTATCATTCTGATTTTGAGTCTTCCCTTTCTTATTACCTCTTCCAGTAATAAAACGGTTAGCACATTCCAAATATCGTCTTTCACCTGTGCTACGGTACAATTCTACCAATCCCATTATTTGTGTAGGATTAAAATCAACATCTGCAAGTTCAGGCGTAACGTTTGCAAAATATTTATCTAAGAAATCACCTACTTTTATTGCAGCATCTAATAAGGTTCTGTCTTTTGTCACACGATAATGTACACAAGCCAATGTCAAGAAGTGACCCATATTATATGTTTCATGAAAACCTGGACCTTTAAATCTCTGAGTATTTTTAAAAGGCTTATCCCATGCACGCTCAGAACCTGTTACACCAAAACCTATTTGTGTATGAGTAGTAAAATATCCATCTTCTGCCACACTACGAGCCAGTCTCGATGATTTCTCTTGAATAACTTTTAACAATTCTGGGTCTTTGGTTACTGAATAAACAGCTATCTGAGCTTCCAGCCATTTAAAATAATCACCATCTTGCCAATAAGTACCTTTAAAACCTTTAGAGCCATCAGCACCATCAGCTAAGATTTTAAAATTATATTCAGAAAACTCCATAAAATATTTGTATTGGGCTGGAATTAGATTTGGCATAACCATATCAAAACGGTCTTTCCAAAAGCCCTGAGTCCATTTCACATCTCCCATATCCAAGCCATGGGCTTTAACATAAGCATTTTCAGTAGCTGCAACATAAGCATCCTGCTGAGCTGAAAGTGTTCCAATAGATTGAGCCAATAATGCTAAAAATAAAAATCTTTTTTTCATGATAGTTATATTAGGTTTTATATTAATCGTTTAATTTAAAATAATTCAGTTTATCCTCATCAACCTCAATACCCAAACCATATCCAGTAGGGACATCTATATATCCATCTACAGCTACATGAGGGGTTGTGATAAGTTCTTCACGAATTCTATTAGGACTACGATCAAATTCCAAAAGTGGTTCTTTATCAAACATACGTCCTGGTGCATACTTCAAATTAGATGAGATATGAAGATTTGCTGCTATAATAATACCTGTACCCCAATTGTGTGGTGTCATTTCAATATGGTGCGAATCTGCAATAACGGATATTCTTTTAGCCTCTGTTATACCTCCAGTAGTACCAGTTTCAGGTTGTATATAATCTACACACATATTGTCTAACAATGTTTTAAAACCATCTGTTCTAAATTCACATTCACCGGCAGCCAAAGGTATATTTGTCCTGTGATGTAATTCTTTGAAACCTGCATAATCATCTGGAGAAATAGGTTCTTCAAACCACATTATATTATATGGTTCAAGAATCTTTGAAAGTTGAAGTGCTTCTCTAAAATTATATGCATGGTTAGCATCAATAGCAAGTTTTATTTCATCACCAATAGCTTTTCTTACTGCCAACACATTCTGAACATCTTTTTCAATCCCTAAACCTACTTTCATCTTTATAGCCGAATACCCTTGTTCCTTATACATCAATGCTTCATCAGCCAAAGATTCACTCATATGTTCCTTCATACTATCTGTAAAATACAGACCTGTTGCATATACCTGAACTTTTTCTCTATATCTACCACCTAGCAACGTCGAAACAGGTTGCTTAAGAATTTTTCCTTTTAAATCCCATATTGCAACATCTATTGCACTTATTGCAGATAGCAAAATTCCTTTGCGTGCATAATCAATAGAACGACGAAACATATCGGACCATATTATATCACTATCCAGAGGTGATTTTCCTATTACAAGTGGTTTCAAAAATTCTATACCACTCTTAATTATATTAGCTGGACCATACCCTTCACCCCAGCCAACTAATCCACTTTCTGTTGTTACTTTCACAATACATATTAGACGTGAAGAGTAACTAAATTGAGAAAAATAAAAAGCCTCATCTAATTTATCAGACAATAAGAAAGCCTCTATATCTTTTATTTTCATAACCTTGATATTTTTAATTTATAAAACTATCTTTAAATGTCAAAATCATACACGCTACAATCAAGACCAATGAAGCCAAAATCATGAGCATAAATGAATGTTTAGTATTCTTCCATTCACCTGTTAAATATCCCCATATATTTCCAAATATTAACGAAAGCGACAACATTACAGGCCATGTAATCACATTACCCAATTCTCCTATTGAAACTGATACAATACCACTTAATCCCAAAGGAAGGAACCATAAAAAACCTGTTATAATAGCCCAAATAAAAGACATACCGATTCCTGGCTTTTTGAATTTAAAATCAGTCCATGTTTTATTTCTACAAAGCAAAAACACAGCATAACCTGCATTCATCAATAACCCACCAAAAACAACAGTAGCCCTTGCTGGTATTGAAGACGCTGAATCAGATGCTCCCATAATTTTAGCATTATCTATTATTGGAGTTGCTTCCTCAAAACCTACATTCAACAAAGATGATAATACACCCGACAATACAACAATTATCAATCCCTTAATCAAAGACGAATTATTCTCTTTACAAGAACTTACATCTTTAAGGTTTTGCTCCTTTTCTCTTAATATTCCAGAATATGCAGATAAAGCTACACCCAAAAGCATAATAACTACACCTATTATAACATAAACAAATGAAGGTTGCTTTGTCGCACCATCAATTCCAAACAAAGGAATAATTGCACCAAGTCCACCAGCTAATCCCATTACGACACCATTTGTTATTGAAATTCCTACATATGAAACACTCATACCAAATAATATTCCACCTATTCCCCATAAAAAGCCTAAAAGTATAGACCTTAATAAGGTATAAGAATCTACAGAAATTATTGAATCAAAAAATAATGAAAAACTTGCATATCCCCATATTAAAGGAACAAACAACATAGCAAACAATGAATAAATAAGCCAAAACGACTCCCATGACATTGGTGATTGTTTTTTCATTCCCAACCCAAAAGACCCTTGGGCAAAACCTGCTAATAGCAATAATACTAATCCTAATCCACTCATAAATATTATATTTTAAAATTAATTCTACCATTCATAAGTTGTCTGATGTCGTATGCAAATATATTCTTTATTTATTACATACACAAGTAATCACTATTAATACAGACATTATTAACTTTATTGCAGCTTTATAAACACATATAAACAAAACAGATTAATATGTACATATAATAACAGATTAATTAAGCCGACAGTTTCATACAGTCATGCAGATAAATCAGGACAGTTGCCAAAGACAGAGCCTTTAAGGTTACGCTGCTCTTCACTTCAAAGGCTCTGACATTGGCAACTGGTTACCGGTGGTTTGTCTGAAAACGGACACTATGCTCTTCATAAATCTTTGAATACTGAATATCAGGAAATCATTGGAGCATCATAGCCGGAACCGTTTCTTATGTGCAAAGGTACTGCGGACTGGAGAAACGCCAAGTGACGCTTACTCTTTCAGTCGGAGGACTTGACGGCAGCCTTCCGCAAATTTTCTCATGCCTCAAAAATTTGGGTATTCCGTCTGCATTCTCTGACTTCACACTTGTCTTTTTCTCCCTCTGGTCCGCAGTCACAAATGCACATAAAACGGTTTTTCCCGGCCATGAAGCTCAATGAGCTTTACTGGAGGGAAAAGAATCGGAACTTCAAAATTCAAATGTTATGCGAGCAAGAAGAATGAATATCAAACAATCTTTTAATTTTTTACTGATATGTGCAGATTGATGACGACACAACTGGCGGAAGCTCTGGAGGGTTATCCGCTCTACTCCCAGGACGGCAAGGGAAAGGAAGCTGTTTGCCGTGCGGTTTTTGCCCTTGGTTCTGTAAGGTGGTTTATCCTTGAAGGAAACAGGGAGGATGACGATGTGATTCTATTCGGTATCGTAGTCGGACTCATGGAGGATGAATACGGGTATATTTCCCTCAAAGAGCTTTCGGATGTGGAGCTTGACTTGAGTGCTCAGGGGCTTGGCAAGCTTCAGGTAAGACAGCAGCAGAACTTTAAGCCGGTTCCGCTGAAACAGATTCAGGACAGCAGGCTTCAGGACTTTCTTGCAAGGTTTGAATAGGCTGTAAGTAAACAGAAGTGGCCGGTCCTATCCGTCACGGACAAGACCGGCTGCTTATTATAGCAGGTAAATGAAAACAAAACTATAATTGTATGGTAAATGGAAAATTGTCGTAACATTTTTAATATCTCTACCCGGCATGGGTGGAGCGTTTCTATGGAAATCATGGATGGAATCCGGTTTCTCAATTTCAAACGGAAGACTTCGAGCGGTGTACAGTTCTGCTTTACCATTGAAGCCGGTGACGGTACAGCCAGCTGCATAGCAAAAGAAATATTCTCTTTCGTCAGTGCCGTTGTTCCTGAACAATGTGCAAGGGAATGGATGATTCAGTCAGGAGCAATGGAAGCATCGGAGTTCCTTCAGGCCGTGTCCGACATGGAGGATGTCATGCTTAGGGCAAGGCTGCTGGCTCTTGAACTTGCAGCTATGAATGCCAAATATAATGTCTTGAATACCATTCCATGGGACAGACTGAACTAACGGTGTTTCTTACGCTTGCGGCCACGTTTGGGCAGGCCGGTTTCTTTGTAGGCTATCAGGTCAATTCCTCTGAACACCCTTTTTGCCTTATCAGGTATCTTCAGGAAAGCCAGCGGCTTTTCCATATAACGGATATAGGCATAGATGGTACAGCGGTGAACACCCAAGTAGCGTGCTGCTTCCTTTACTGAATATGTCTTTTCCGGAACAACTTTCATTATTTCTCATGCTGGTTAATCTTTTCGTTTATTGGATGCCGTAAAGGTAAACAACTGATTATTAGCTGTCAATACGTCAAATATGGGATTATTCCGGAGATTGTGGAATTTGTATGGATTATGTGTTACCTGTCATATTCAATACGGCTGAGGTAAGGCGATTGACAACGAATCTGTTTTATGAAAATCAGGAAAGCATATATTTGATGGTTGACAGCGTTGACAGTAAATCCAATGCAAATCCGACATAAAGTCAGTCTTAGAAATTGCTGTAATACAACATATTATATTCTTTCTGATTTTTCTTATAAAGAATATAGTATTATAATGTGTCAACGTTTGGCTATGGATTTTTAGTAGACTGAAAATTATGGCTACGCCTGTCAACGTTTGTCAACGCATGATTTCTATATGAAGTATCTGATACACTGACAGATACTCTCTGTCAACACTGTCACCCCTGAAACAGGTGCATTTTATTATCTGAAAACATCTGATGCGAAAGGGATACATGGTTATCCTAATGTACCATTACAGCCACAGGTTTGTTCAGCATGCCTCTGCAGATATTTTTTTGCAAAGGTATCTCCGGCATTGCAAACGTCAAACACAGGGCTGAAAATCTTCCTCAAACGGAGTTGAGCGTATTTTCAGCTTCCCTTGTAGTTTGCCTTATTGAATGCCTGCGCTTCTGAGAACTGCAAAAAATATCCTTCGGGCAAGCTGAAAAACTTGCAGACAGAAGGAAAAAAACAGAGCGTATGGTACAGATGGACGAAAGCATCAGAAAGCAGTTGGAAAAGCCACAGACATGGTTCTGCAAGTATTTT
>OIET01000660.1_pt1 | contig 26279 bp, 32 predicted proteins | sample 1581871 | NCBI WGS metagenome assembly OIET01 (sample SAMN03279760, study PRJEB24777) | human gut metagenome | isolation source: fecal sample PR121 from 1 month old male Malay infant, vaginally delivered... | place: Singapore | collected 2005-09-16
ATTTTAGCACCTCCGTTTTATATGGATTTCAATTATACAATACCCAGAATCTTACTGTCTTAACCGCACATAAATTTAAAAAAACAAAAAACTCCCGATCCAAAAGACCGGGAACTCTAAAAAAGGAAAAGTTAATGGGGAGAGTAATTTGTATTTTAAAAAGTAAGAGGTATGTGTGTTCGTGATTATTTATACCCTCGCTGAGCGGATTTTAAACCATCAAAAAAACCGCCTTAACCAATTCGTTAAAGGCGATTTTTCATCCAATAGACATTGGATATCTCCGAATTGTTTTTCAAGCCAAATTGTGCTATAATCTCACTCACAGGGGCATCCGGCCCTTGTGGCACTGGCACGGTCAAATCCAGTCCCAGAAATGGGGTGAGGCTTATGGATAGTAACCAATTGATCTTGGTTTTAATCCTGATCGGGTTCATTCTGGAGCTCATTAAAAATGGAAAAGACCGCTAGCCCTTCCACAGAATAGCGGTCTACTCTCATGTTGTATTGGGGCGGACCGTTGCCGGTGTCCCTGTTTCTTTTTCTATTATACCACATTTCCATCAAAATTCCTTAAGTTTTAAGCTTTTCACAAAAACAAAAAAGGCCGCCCTTCAAAATGGAGGACGGCCAAAACGGAATAGAAATGAAAAAAGATTCCGTTTATCTCTTTATTTATGTAAAAAATACAACACAAACCTTTAAAACAGCTTAAAAGTATAAATAAATTATCCAAATAGCAGCACAAAGATCTGTTCCCCGACAATCTCATTCACGGTTAACCCGCTACTTTTTGGAAGTCTTTGTCCGCCTGAAACCGCTCAGCTCGCCGGCTCCTCCTCCGTTCCAGCCCCGTTGAAATATTATCTTATAAAGATCATCTCTATTTGCATTATAGACCTTTTGTTTTGCAACAAAAAACTCCTGATCCAAAGACCGGGAGTTTTCAAAAAAAGGAAAAGTTGAGATGAAAATTATCCTAATAGGAGGTAGATGATCTCAGAAAATATTTTACCCATTAAGAGACGTTTTAAACCATCAAAAAACCGCCTCGACCAATTAAAAAGAAAAAGTAACCGCTGTTTACTTATCTTTAGAATCCTTTTTAGTTAAAATAGTGGGGGCCGCTCACAGAGACTGACATTATTCCGACAAAAAGCTCTGTAACGCACCCACATATTCGCCCCCACTATCCTTTTTATTATACAAAAACATGAAAAAAATCTCAAGTATGCTCGGCAACACTTATAAGAAAATTATGATCAGAATTAGCAATACCTCAACTTCCTAAAATTTACACAAAATTCTTTCGTCCAACCAAACGATATCCTTCTTAATGACCGGACATGCCTGTTCCTCATCGATGTAAAAATACCCAAATAATATTCTTTATACTCTACTTATCTTTTTCATCTTTTATCCCTTGTATTTCTTTATACAGCAAAAAGCTCGCGAACCTTGAATCGCGAGCTTTTTGTAAGGAAAGTAAATAAAATGAAACTGAAGTGGATGTTTCTGTGTTTTGATGATTGTCAACTCTCAAAATATTAAAAGGGTACTGGATCCCTCTTCCTTTTCCCCTTTAGAGAGGGACCCAATAATCTGATGCAAAGATGTGAAGGAGACATCATTTTCTGTATAATACGTGATCTCCCTTAAATCTATCTTAAATCCCTAAAAATATTTTTAGTGCCTATAAACATATACTTAGAATCTCTATAACGAATGTTTCATCTTTTCTTTTTTATTCATTTTTATCGGGCTAACTTGAGTCTTTATCTAAAATGTTACAGCGTAACTTTTACAAGAATGATAAAACGTCTTTGAACCTCCGCTTCCAGACCACGATGCCTTTATCTTATAACGCAAACGCTTTAATCCCTCAAAACAAAACCCCTGGTTAAATCAATCCCAGGGGTTTTGCCTATGAAAAGAGGATATATGCTATGGAAGCCCGAATTCTCCTTCATTCAGGCTTATTAGGAGATTTTAAAAAATAGCACTCTACAAAACAACGGTGTCTCTTTACAGGTATTATACAATCATCACAAACGAATGCTCATCCTGTTTTAAAAAGCGTTCCAAACAAAAGGTTGCGTTGTTTTTTCATTCTCCAAACAAAAGGCTGTATTTGGGCGAACCATTGCCAATATCTTTTTTATATTACTCTACATTTCCACAAAATATCCCTAAGGTATAAGGTTTTTCTAAAGAAGAACATCCGCCCCAAAACAGCCGCCCCGAAAGGCAACATGAAAGGAAAAAAATAGAAAAGATAAAGATTATGTGTATCTTTATGCAAAGAGTACAACACAAACCTTTAAAACAGCTTAAAAGTATAAATGTATCATCCAAATAGCAGTGCAAAGGTCTGTTCTCCGACAATCCCATCCGCGATTAATCCGTTGCTGGCCTGGAAGTCTTTGACCGCCTGGAACAACTGTGGTCCTGGGATACTGTCGAACTCGCCATGATAGAAGCCCAGCTCCGCCAAACGTTTTTCGTAGGCCAGAATCTGATCTTCCGCCGGAGCCTGGGTCTGATCGCCAAAGAAACCGTCGACCGGGACCCCATAAGCACGCTGCCCGTTCATGACGCCAAGCTTTGTTTCTGGTCCATCAAGGTTGTCGATCGGGGCGCCGGGGTTATAATTGCAGATATTCATCCAATACTGAATGGTATCCACGCCCCAGGGGGCGGTTCTTGGGCTGCTTGGGGTTGGCTGTGGCTGCGGCGTTACGCCGGTTCCACCGCCTGCGTAAGCGTCCCAGGCAGCATGATCGCCGTAAAAAACGTTCAGGTCTAACCGATCACCCCAGCCCGCTAAACGCCCACCGGAAGTGTATTGAAGCATAGCCGCATCGCTCCAATAATGGATCGGATACATGGGCGCTTCCGGCCAGTAGCCATCACAGCTGTCTTTACTGTAATAAGCCACCCATAAGCCATAATCCCCGGCCACGACCGCGCTCCAATCCCATTCATTCACAACGGAGCCGCTCATATAGATCATGGGTTTAATGCCGGTGCGGGCCTGTACTCTGTCCAGAAACGCCTTGGCATAGCCGGGGCCGCAGTTGACGGCATCGGTTTCCCAGTCCAAAACCAGAATCGCTTCTCCGATGTAGCCCTGGATATTATCAATAAAGAAATCCGCTTCGGCTACCCCGGAGCTGTTCCCGTCCGCGAAGTGGTACACGCCCAGCTTCTTTCCGGCCGCTTTGGCCTGCTGGTACGCCCGGTCACAGTCATCGTTGATGTAGTCAAGCCCCTGGGTTGCCTTAACGATCACAAAATCGGATGGCACCGATGCGGCGTCAATGCCTCTTTGCCATGCACTGATATCAATTCCGTTTAACATTATTCCTTACCTCCATTTTTATCTTCTGTTTCAGACTTCTTTTTTAAAATCTCAATGGCCTTTGTGATGGCTTCTGGAATCGGAACACCCATCAAGCCCATATTTTCCACAATGCTCAACATTTCATTCACGCAGTACGCGATTACCACCGCGTCCCGGACGAAGTTTGTGCCGATCATAATGTCTAACCGACACGCCACCAGGACCACTAAAAGGACCATTCCTTTTCTCAGCAGCCCCATAAAGGCCGCGTTTGATCCCAATGCGCCGCTGTCTGTTTTCGTGCTGTTCTTAAACACTCCGGCCACAATTAAGCCGGTAATGTAGTCCACACCCATAAAAGTAAGCAATGTTATCAGCGCGGCGTCCCAACCACCAAAAAAGCCGGCAATGACACCGCCGACTGCTCCAATGCCCGCAATTACCGGGCCTTTTACTGTTATCATGTTTTCCATTGTTTATTCTCCTATTTTATAAATGCAATATTAACTGCTGGGATGTTGATCTGAAATTTTATTTATAATTAAATAACCGTCCTGTAGTGCAGTTCCTTTAACTCCGCTTGCTAAAAAAAATGTCACTCGAAGATACGAAGCAACAACCTGATAGCAAGTTGTTCCAGTGAAAGCATATATAAATTTGCTCGCATCCTGTGAGCCGTTCACTCTACTGCCTGGGATATCTCCAAAATCAGTATAATTTTCGTCTGTAACACTACAAACCACCTCAAGCGCGGTGTTCGGTTCTGACTCAAGCTCTAACAATGAATTAAATTCAAAAGTGTAGGCTCCTGGACCTGCTAAATCAATCGACCCATCGGCAGCAAGCGTTGCGACGCTTTGATTTTGTACATAATTTACTAAAGGAAAAATCCCACCATCGGCATCTGCAATGAAGCCTTTTTTTATTTTAAAGGCTGCACACCCGCCAGTTGCACCGCCGGAACCGGATTGTCCCTGGGGAATCCCAAAATTCAGGACAGCAGCGTTTTCGGTACCGCTGTTATTGACTGTGGCGGGCTGCCCGGGTTGAAGTGTGGTGACGGTTCCGACGCTCACCGTTGCTGCTTTTCCATCGGCGCCTTTTGCCCCGGGCGCACCGTCTTTACCATTGGTTCCCGGAACCCCCTGTGGGCCGGTCGCCCCTTTGATATTGCCTGTTTTGACCCAGGCTCCAGTAGCTTTGCTGTACACATCATAGGTTGTTGTATTAATATAAAAATCGCCGGTCTTTCCCTGGTTGGTTGGTGCCACATTTCCAAACAGCCAGGTAGCGCCGTCGGCGCCTTTGGCTCCGGGTGCTCCGTCCTTCCCATTGGTGCCATTCTCTGGGACGGCTTTTTTATCGGTCTTTGTCCCATTTATCTCCCAGTAACCATCGGCGGATATGGAAATTTCGGGTGAAACACCATCAACGCCGTTGCGTCCGTCTTTCCCGTCTGTTCCGGGCGGCCCGGTCGGTCCCTGGGCCTTTTGTCCGGTATCCTCCCCGTCGATATAGAAATTTCCGTTTACTCCGATTGTAAGAATGCTGGTGTCGCCTTTGGCTCCCCGGCTGGGCTTTCCGGTATCCACGCCATTCACAAACCAGTTTTCATTGGCACCAATGGTGATGGTTGGCGTTGGTCCTTCTGGACCGATTACGTTGTAGCCTTCCGGCGGTGTTGGGTCATTATCCACAATAAAATTCAAAATCCCATTGGTGATCACGGGTTTCCAGGTCTTAACTTTGGCCGCTTCGGTGGTGGCGGTATTTGCTGCGGTCTCGGCTCGTTCGGCGCTGGTTTCGGCGGCGGTTTTACTTTTGTCCGCTGCGGCTGCACTGGCTGCCGCGTCGCTGGCTTTTTCTTCGGCGCTTCTGGCACTGGCTTCGGCGGCATCCTGTCCCTCTTTTGCCGCTTTCGCACTGTTCGTTGCTTCGGTCGCTTTTGCGGTTGCGGTTTCGGCGCTTCTTTGGGCTGCTGCGTCGGCTGACTCAGCGGCATTTTTAAATTGCTCAACCAGTTTTTTATCGCTTTCGACTTCTTTTTTTGCCTTGACTGCCGCGTTTTCAGCAGCTTCAGCAGCCTCGCGCGCCGTTTCGGCACCCATCTCAGAAGCTTCTGCTTTTTTAGCGGCGGTTTCAGCTCCCGTTTGGGCTATTACCGCGTCATTTTTAGCTTTCGTTGCCTGCGATTCAGCGATTTCAGCCGCAGCTTGTGCGGCTTCGGCTGCTTTTTGAGCCTTTTCTGCGTCCTCCACTTCCTGCCAAATATCTTCCTTCGACGCGAGCTCTTTCACATCTCCCGCAGCGAACGCCGCATATACTTTTCTTGTACCGTCTATGGTGACCGCCAGCTCACCGGGCTTCATCTTTTCTGGCCGAAAATCCGCACCGGCGCCACGGCGCATCTGTATTGCCATTTAGCTTCCCTCCTTTGCCGGGCTTGCTTGTGTTTTGCTCTGAGCAGTTTGAGCGGATTGTGCTTTGAACGCTTCCAGCAACTCTTCTTTTGTCCCGGTTTTTGTTTCGGTTAACGGTTTAGCCAATTCAAGCACGGCACTAGCGTAAAGCCTGTTTTTGGCGTCTTTGATATTTTGAGACAGTCGAGCCACAACCCCCTCAATGTCCGTGATATCCAGTCCGTATTGGCTGCTCATCTCGGTCAGGCGGCTGTCCATTTCGTGGTAAACAGCATCCATATTAGCCATTTTCGTGATATTAATGCCTTCCAAAGTAAATCACTCCCTCCTGTTTCTTTGGTTTTTCTCCAAACCACCCCTCATCTGGTGTGGCCACGATCGTCTCGTTTCCTTGGCTTTCCTCAAAAACGATGCGCCAGCCGTCTCTCAAAAACCGATCCGACTGTTTCTCTGGATCGGACAAATACATTTGCACATTATCTTTTACTGCCTTGTACATTTTTCTCCTCCCACTGGCTTATAGCGCTGAACAAAGCAGACCGTTTATAAAATAATATGTTGATTTTTCCCAGCGAAGCGCTCCCTGTAACTCCACAATATTTGTGATGACAGACATCGATCCACTGCCGCACATATTGCTTACACCGGACTGCCCGGCCATCGTCGCTAACCGCTCTGCTTTTATGTCAAGAAACTCTGTTTTTATCTGGAATCCCCTGTAATTGGTGCCTTGATAGGTGATGGATGCCGCACAATCAATCAGTCCACGCTGCTTTCCGGCAAAATAGCCGTAGATTGTGCCGCCTTCAATCATAATCTGTCCCATCGTGCTGTAGCCAGAAACCAATTTTCCAAGAAATTCGCAGCCTTCTTTGAATTTTCCTTTTGACGCGATGAGCCCATCCTTGTCAAGTGTGGCAACGACAGCTCCCGAGTCGTTATAAACCCAGATTTGACCCGCTTCGTTATTTTTATTTCCCGCTTGAAGCGTGCCTCCTTGGATCAAATCCGCGCTTAACATCCCAGTTTTAATATATGATGCATTGAAATATAAGTTGCCACTACTATCGGAGTACAGACCTTGCCATTCACCGTTATTGGTCAATTTATTAAAAACCTCTTCTTGGGTCAAAGCCGTCGCATCCTTAATCATCGAAACGATCGTTCTGGCGTAAAGTCCTTGCCTGGGGAAACCCCCTTGCCAAAATGAGGGTGCCGCCGTTACGCGGATGCCTGTCCACGTTTGGTCCTCTAATGTGTAGGTTTTCGTATATCCAGTGACTTCCTGGTCATAGTCAACGACCTCCCATGCGATGCCGTCCGTTGTTTTCTCCAATAACCATGCGGCAGCCTGAACCGTTTCATCCAAATTGGTGCGTTTTGCACAACGAAAAGTGACACTTCCGGGTGTTAGCCCTTCGTCGGTAACCGTGACGGTCTGGGCGCTTGGGGTTACAACATACACGACGCCGTCGGCGCCCGCCTTATTTTTTGAAACCTGAAAAACACCGGTTGCTTTTCGGTTTTGATAGGTTACCGTAAAGGTCACTTTTCCGGTTTCACCTGTTAAATTTGTCACTTTATATCTGTGGGCCGATGCGTCCCAAGTGCCCGTCACTGACGAATCGGCTAAAACCGAATACGCCGCTGCGTCGCTCACATCCTGGGAACCAAACATCGCCTTCACCGTTGTTTCACACTCCGTATAGTCGCCAGTTCCATCTGCTTTTGTCGGAATCCCAAAATAGTCATTCATTTGCAGGTAAAAGCTGGTGGCAATCTCTATTTGTTCAGGCATTGCCACCGGATTGCTTCCGATTGACAAGCGCTCGGCATTGATGCGCACAGCCCCGGTTTCCATGGACGCATAAAACATTTCTCGTCCCTGTTTATCCTTGACCACCAGCTCGCCTGCATTAATCCAGTCGGCATTGATCCCCACCGCAGCGAGCACATTAACCACCGCATTCGCGTTTTTATCAATGCCTGCTGAGTAGGTCTTGCCACCGTCTTGGGAGATAAAAAAACCATCGGCAGTGATTTTATAAACCACCATACTCTCAGCCAGTTTGGGTTTATCATGCATATAGGTTATCCGGCTGCCGTCCTCTAAGGTTTCAACCGTTTGATAATAGCCCATGGCGTTCATGGCCAGTTGATTCATCTGCGTGACGTATTGGTCGTATGCCGAAAGTTTCGCTTCCGTGTTACGGTCGGCCTCAACAAGGGCCTTCGTGATTTCGGAATAGCGCTTTGAGGTGTTGCGGCTGGGCGTTTCTGCGTCGGTTGAGATGCGCTCGTAACTGCCGATCGTATAGGTCAGATTGGTAATATAGCACGAATACGCATTTCCTTTACGGTCTGTCACATACGCAGCATCTCCGGCTTCAATGGATGGATCACCCAGACAAGAGGCGGACATCTTACGAAAGCGCATGCCGACCATTTTCTTGCCCAAATGCGCCGCGACGGTTTCCGCCTGACCATAGCAAATCAAGGGGTTGCCTGTAATCTCCAGAACATAGCCCACACGCCCATAAAGGACCGTTTCCCCTTTTAATGTTTCGGTGCCACGCTTTACCTCATCTGAAGCCGTTACCCGGATTCCGGTAATCACAACATCGTCGGTGGCAACCTTCAGTCCCGACAACGCATAGATATGATGGCAGTTCGTCCAGGCGCTTTGATCAAATTCCCCACCATCAACCGCACTGCCGCTGGCATAATCTGCAAAGTTTCCGCCGTCTGCACAGTCACCGCTTTGATAGTCCGGGGCACCGTTATCAAAACAACCACCGTCCAAACCATTGCTTTCAAAAACTGTCTGGTCATACCACTTCAGTTCCAGTTGCCCATCCGTGTTACACCGGGCATAGCACCCCGCAATCTGCGCACAGTGGGATAAAATTTCCCGCCACGTTACCTGCTCGTTACTTTTAAAGGGGTTTTTCTGGATAACATAGGTGTCAAAATCAAAGGTATTGGTCCCAAGAATCACGCCACATTGGTTACAAGCGTGCCGCACAATCGACTGCATCGTTGCAGGAAAGGTCAGGCTCCCATCATAGTTACGGTCAAATTTCTCCATGTTATCAAGGGCTTCAATGGATAAAATACTGGCGCTGGCTTGCGGGTCGTCTGCGTTATAGACGCCCTTCTTAAGCCATTCCATTGTATTTCCAAGGGACTTTCCAACCCACACAGTAATCACAGCATCAGTAAAATCAACATTTGAAAAGGTATCCTTGATGTTGTTTAGGGATAGCGTTAACTTCCCGATGACCGCTGCACCAACATCAAAAGTGCTGGTACTGCTCGTGCCATCATCAATCTTGACACCTTCCTGAAAAATATCGGTTTGATCGACTTGAAGGGTTTCACCGTTTTTTAAAAGGATCGTCGCTTTGGCCACACAATGGCTGTTTTCAAGCAGCGCGTCTTTAAAGGCATTACTTGTATGAATCATCGCTTATCACCTCTCGATAATGTCAAACGCCACTTGTGTATAGCGTTTGTACTGGGTTGCCCAGTTGCGCATGGGTGCGGAGCGGTCGCCGGCGTAAAATTCCCGGCGTTCACGCTGGCCACTCAAAGCGTCCGGATAGGTCACATAAAAATATTCTGCGTTAAAAGCCTGGAGGATCGCTGCGGTTTCTTCGGGTGTTGGATTATTCCAGGCGAGTTTAATTTTTCTTTTTTGAGCGATCCGGTTTTTGTGCATGAGGGTATCCTCCGTGCGCCCGGCATCAGAACTTGAAACATCCTGTAATCCCCATTCAAAAACAGCGGGGTCCTTGACTGGGACCCCATTCACTTCAATCATTGCCATTGCCTTCCTCCTAAATCTTAACCGTAGCGGAATAACGACGGTCTGCTTTTTCTTCCCCGCGACGCACTGTTCGATAAAGCGTCTCTGTATCCGCGATAATCGTGAGTTCAATGACAGGCTGCAGGTCGTTTTGCCCACTTCCTGTAAAAAACATGGCAGCCTCAACCACTGCTTCCTTAACGCCTTCTTTGATCCCTTCGACGATCTGGCTGTTATTCGCAACCACATTTCGGTTCCCCATTCGTCCCACCAGCTCCGGACCATTTTCACGGGCAATAAACATTTCTCCCATACCTGGGAATCCGCCTTTGGCATACCATCCTACGTGAAAATCCGGAATCGGAATGGACAGGTTCCCGAGTTTTACGTCACGCCAGTTCCAGTCAATGCGTGGCGTTGGAATGTGGAATGAAGAGAATCCATCCGCAAAAGAGCGAATGGCGCTTCTGCCAATATCCCATAAATTACCAATACCACTGGTAATCAAATCCGATACGCCTGACACGGCCCACCGTATCTCATCTTTATGATTTTCATATCCGGTCTTTATGGCGGTGACAATGTCAATCCCTTTTTCCTGGCAGGTATTCACAATATCGCCAATCGCGTTAAAGACTTCATTTTTGGCGTTCCGTAAACCCGATAAAAAGCGGCTTTCTTTGACGCTCTCGTAGCCGTTTTTCAAACCTTCAACAACGTCTTTACCTTTTTCAAACACCCACTCTTTTGCGTTCCCCAACACCTCCCGAACTTTGTTCGGCAGGTCAGCAAACCATGCGAGCACGGAGCCAATGCTGTCGAGGATTCCCTGAAAAAAGCCGGCAATAAGATTCCCGCCGATTTCCATCATTACGGTGGAAGGGCTGTGAATGCCAAAGGCGCTCATAATACCTGAAAGAAAAGGCCACGCTATATTGTCCCATATCCAAATAAGGATATTGCCAATTGCGTCCGTAATGCCTCTTAAAAAACCTAATCCGACACTACCACCGCATTCTGCAATTTTTTCTTCAAAGTAAGGACCAATCCCAGAAAAAGCATCACCGATCAGTCCGAATAGAAAGGCTACTAATCCGCCTAATAATGAGCCTAACAACTCAAACAGTCCTCTCACAATTCCAGCCCAGTCAATGTTCATCAGAAAAGTTCGTACCGATTCACCAAGCTGCCACCAGTCAATCCGCTGGACAGCTGTAATTAACATCTCCAAAAGCCCTTTTGCGCCATTGGAAAGTGTTTGCCCAACATAAGCCCAGTCGACGGTTGATGCGATGCCGTTGATTCCGTCGGCGATCGCTTGTCCCAATGAAGCCCAATGAAAATTCTCGACAAACGTCCCCAAAAACATAAAGGCCGTGTTAAAGCCTTCTGCCAGGGTTGCCCCAACTAAACGCCAGTCGGTCGCTTCGATAAAGCCGTTCAAGAAGGTGGCGATGCTTTTGGCAATGCGCGCGGTCGTCTCTTTGATCTGGTTCCATGGAATGCTGGCGAGCGCTGCATTCAGCTTATTGCCAACAATGGCGCCGATTTCGGTAAAGTCCGCGGCGGCCCAGGCATCTTTAATCTTTTGCGCAAAATCCTGAATTTGCTGCGGGATTGAAACTTCTTCAAACATATCGCCTGGCGAAATCCCGCCGATGTCACTGGAACCCGGGGTGTCCGCGCTGCTGGCAGCGTCGCTGTGGTCATCCAGCTTATTAATCTCATCAAAACCTAAAAGGGTCCGTTGCAGCTTCCGATTTGCCGCATCGGCTTTATCGGCACTGCTGGTCTGTTTATCTAAACTCGCAGCGTAATCCTGTTGGACTTTTTTCGCCCGGATGAACGTGCTTTGACCCGTTAAGCGTGCAATCAGCATCCCGGCAGCCGTGACCGCCTGGGAAATTTTCTGAATCAGGACATTTAAGATGGGGGCTACCACATTTAAGATCGGTGCAAAGGCTGTTGCCAGACTGTTTTTGAGCTGCGTCAGGCTGGACATCAGCATAGAGAGGCTGGCGTTCGTCGCGCTGCTGTACTGTGCCAGGTTCTGCATCCCCTGTTTGGCCCCCTCAAGGGCACCGCGGATCAGGAAGCTGGCAAGCATAAACTTTGCGGTCATGCCGAGTGTTCCGAGGATGCCGCCTAAACGATGGCCGCTGCTCCCCATCCCGTTCATGGCACTTGTCAGGCGCCGGACGCCTGGAATGCCTGTGATAAACCGCTGAATGAGCGCGGCAAAGGCTCCGCCAGCCCGCTTAATTGATGGCGTCACCCGGTCAAAAGCGGCTTTCATGCCGCCTATTTTTGCAACAATATTGGAAGCTGCGTTGCGAAGTCCGGCAAACTGGAGGCCCTCGCCACTCGCTTTCAAGCGCTGCATAGACCGTGTTGCGCTGTTGATCCGCTGCTCGGTCCGGCTGATCTCAGATTGAAGGTTATTCCAGGCATTACTGCCAACGTCCTTCCCAGAAGCCTGCATCCGCTTCATTTCTGTATTATACTGGCTTAGCTTTTCTCTGGCCTCCTGAATCCGGCTGCTGAGGTTCTGCATCTCCTTAGTCGTGCTAAACGCGCCACCCTCCTTTTGAAGGGCTTCCATCCGCGCCTGAAGGTGCCGGATCGCCTGCTCGGCTTCCTTCATTTCCGCCTGAAAGCTTTTCGGCACTGCGCTGTCAGGCAGTCCCATGGATTTCCAGTTGCTCTGGGTATCCTCCAGGCCACTCAGACGGCTTTTAGCGGCTTCCATCTGCTTCGCAAGGCTTGCGTATCCTTCTGTTGGCTTAGCGCCTTTCCCTGAGGCTTCCAGGACCTTTTGACGGGCCTGAAGCGCAGCCAGTGTCTTCTCCGCTTTTTCGGCCGCAGCACTCAGCTTCTGATATTTCTCAGACAGCTGTCGGTCTGCGCCTTCTGCCTTTAAATCACGCTGCTTCTGGTTCAGGCGTTCCAGCGCCTTTTCTGCCCGGTCGACGTCGGCCTGAAGGGCCTTGTATTCATCGGTGTATGTTTTGATACCTGAGTCTACTTGAAAGTCCTTGATTTTATCGCCGATGCTGGCTTTAATCTGCTTCAGCACGTTTTGTACCTGCTTCAGCTTACCAAGAGACGGGTCGCTTGTGATGCCCTTTAACGGGCTCTTGACCGCTTCTGTCGCCTGATTGATGGCTTTCGTGGTCTTCTCTGTTTCAGAGAGCGCCTCTTTAAGCGCTTTTTTATACTGGGCTGTGCTGCCCTCAATGACCACCTGCAGCTTTTCAAGCACTTCACTCATTCGGGTTCACCTCCTTTCTGCTTTTTTCTTCGACGGTTAAATTCCCGGACATAGTCCAGGCGCCGCGCTTTGTAATCTTCCATCGCATCTGCGGCCATTCGGGTCTCATACTGCGTTTTTTCGTCGGCGTACAGCTCAGGGTAATACTCCCATACTTTCGGAATCTCACCCTTTCCGTCCATGGCCATGGCCAGATAGCGGGCGTTGACCTCTGCCATAATGAAATCCTGGTTGATCCGCTGTTTGGCCTGCTGCCGTTCAATACGGCGATGGCTTTCCATCAAATCACAGATTTCCATGGGCGAGGCGTTCCAGAAATCAGCCGGTGAAATCCCGCAGTCCAGGGCCAGTGTGTACAATTTTGACAGCTGGTCAGACAGGGTCCTTACAGCAGCTCGTCCACATCTTTCAGGTTTTCCATCATGGACGCTGCCTGTTTTTCGGTAAAAAAACCGGAAACCGCCAGAGTCGGCATGAGTACCTCGGTAAAGAGTTCCATCTGATTGCCGCCCTCCTCCAGCCATCGATCATACAGCTTTTGGACATCCTGATAAGCAATCCCGTGTTCCCAGGGCGCAATGGCTGCCTGGATAATGGTCAACATGATGGAAAGTGGCGGGATACCGCCATCTGAAACCAGGGTCAGCATGTTGGTGCGGTATTTGCTTTCCAGCCTCCCGATCATGGCCGTGGTCAGCTTCAGCTTGTAGTCTTTGCCGCTTACCCGCCAATAATGAAAGGGCTTCCGCTTTGGCTTTTCCGGTTCCTGTTTAACTTCCTCAAAACCAGTATTTGATGCTTCAATGTTCATTTCGTTATCTAATCCGTATAAACCACTCATTGCTTACTCCTTTATTAACTTCCTGCCCCGCTTGTGGGGTCGGTAAATTTCAAATCGCTCTGCACCATCATGGTTAACTCAAATTCGATGACGCCGTTCACGCCGCCGCCTGTGCGTTTCACCGACACCTGGGCATCGTAGGCAGTGGCCGTGCCATCTTTCAGGGTTTCCTGAAAGCTCAGCACCTCCCCAGCGGCCTGCGCCTCACGCATGACTCGGTAAGGCGAATCGGCTTTTGTGTTATCATATTTGAATTTATAGGTCATTTCCGGAAGGTCGCCGATGCCCTGTTCATACATCTTATTGGCATCCGTCAGACAAGTGTTTTCCACCTTTTCAGGTTCAACGCCCATTTCCGGGATTTCTTTCAAGCCGGGCAGGTCGGTATAGGTAGCGCCGCCCTTTTTCTTGAAGCCTAGTTTTGCTCCGTTTGCTAACATGTTTTCACACTCCTTTTCATTTAATTCGGCCAGTAAACATCGTCACTCTCCATGTCGATGATGGCCTCATAGCGCATGACTTTATGCTTTAGCCCCGATGGGTCCGGGGTATCCTGGCACAAGGTCCGGACCAGTCCAAGGGCCGCCAGTGCTTTATCCACTTTGATCGCCTCCGGAGAGGTGGACCGGTTGTGCCAGATATCTACTTTATAGCGCACATACGCCTTATCTTCTTTGTCGGTTTTTTCATAAACCTTGTTGTCTTCCTCAATGTACTGGATCACTGGGAAGTCCGCCCAGTCCTTTGGGTACTGGTCGGACACATTGTCAAAAGCGGCATCCAGCGCCGCGTAAACCTGGTCTTTTACATTTTTCATAGCTGCTCCTTTGCAAATCGCGCGATGATCGCTAAAATGGCGTCTTCATTGTTCTTCAGCGCCGGGTACATAAAAGGCTGGGCCGCCTGGCCGTAGCACTTATAAAAGCGCCCGTTTTCCGTGTCGATATGGAAAAAGCGATAACGCTCAGCAACATCCCGCCCGATCTGGCTTTCGTGAATCCACCAGCCGGTTTGACTGTAGGACACTGCGACATCCGGGGAGATGCCGTCATGATCGGCCTGGCCTTTGGGGCCGGTGCCGAACTCGACATAGGGCGCATATTGTTTGTTGGTGTAGCAGGTCCCTCGAATCTTGCCGTCTTTGTTTTCTACCGCTGTAAAGATACTTTCTCTCAGTTCGCCGTCGTGCACCGGGCAATTGGCCTTTGCGTCCTCCTGGACAAGGGAAATCCCTTTTTCAATGCCTTGCCGCAGCTCCATTTCAGACAGTGTCCTCAGCTTCTTTTCAAGCTCTAACGCCCCCAGAATCATATCTTTTCCGCCTCCAACCGCAAAATTTTGTAGGGTTTCACGGCGATAATTTTGTAATCTGGCGGGCGGTCCGGGCCAACATCCAGGCAAAGGCCGTCCCCTTCCACAATATCCGGTCCGTCCTCAAAAACATAGTGCACCACATCTTTTGAATCCGCCGTGATGGTGTAAGGGCCTTCAAGCCGCAGGTTCCGGATATTGGACAGGCGCTCACCGTACAGCTCTGCCTGTAGCTTGCCGCTGCCCGGCCAGAGTTCGGCTGTAAAAGAAGTCGCCGCGCCATAATCGGTGTAGGTATTGCCCTCGCTGTCTTTTTTCAGGCTTTTACGCCGGTGATGGTATGTCTTCAGACGACTGCGTTTGATTTTCATAGACCTTTCCTCCCACCCGGACCAGACGGTATTGGTTTAAAATAACGTATATATGCTTTGGGGCAGTGTCAAAGCTGTAGCGCTCACCGCCCTCACTTCGGCCTGTTTCACCCTCTGTGCCCATCCGGTTCAGCGCGATCACCGCCAAGTCCCGCACGGGCTTTTTCAATGCTGGAATCAGTTTTGACCGGTTGGTGTAGCCGAGAACAAAAGATTCTGCGTCTTCCAGGACGACGGTAATTAAATTTTCATCACTCTCACCTGTCAGCAGCTTAATCTTTTCTGCCTCTGTCAACTAAACCACACCTTTCAGGACTGCCAGGAGTTCCTCTTTCGTCAGACTTGAGTAGCCTTCAATCTCTTTTTCTTTGGCAATGGCTTTTAATTCCGCCACTGTTTTTGTGTTGATGTCTACGTCTGCCTGGTCAGCCTCTGCGGCATCCCCGCCAATCGGCCGGAATCCCTGGGCTTTCAGTTTTTCAATCTGAGCTTCTGTAACGGCGACACGCTCAACGTTCTTTCGAATCAGTCTCATGGCTCATCCCCCCCATCACACGGACGGCTTAGCGTCTTTAATGCTCAGGTAGATGGAGTCCAGTTTATTATCCAGTACCCAGATATCATGGAAACGGCGGTAGTCCATCTGCCAGGCGTTGAGCTTCTGATTGATGGTCGGGTCGAAGATACGCATGATATCCTGTTTGGTAATGGCGATCGGAGTCGCTGTTGGCAGGATCACAAAGTTCAGATCCAGCGCTTTCGTTCCCTTTGCGTAGCCGCCCGCTTCCTGTCCAGAGGTGGTGCCGTCATTGATGGTGATTGCAGAGTACATCCGGTTGGCTGGTGTCGCGATAATCGGTACGCCGTCAATGGAGGGCACCTGGGTATTAATACCGCCCTTGGAAAAGGTGACGGCCATAATCTTTCCGGCCAGCTCAATCTCCAGTTCCAGGATGAAACCTGGTGTCGCATGAATCACCAACGGGCCATTATAACCGGCTTCACGGACGGCCTTAATGCCTTCTTTTACCTTTCTCAGTGCGGAGGTGTTCGCTGCGCCGGGAGTGTATCCGTAGTCAATCATCCCCGCTTTGTCCGCCGTGATGGTTTCAGATGCGATTTTGGAAATACGGTAGGCGTCAATTTCCGGAACCACGTGCATCCGCTGGAATTCACCCATCACCGCTGCGGCTGTGGTGACAAAGTTGTTTTCGTTGATATCCATGGGGTCCAGCTGGAACTTGCGGCCACGGTCCTGTGTCATGGTCCTGGTTTCGTAGGTGAGGGTTACCCCGCCCTGCACATAACCGTTATCCCGGTCATAGTCCCCCATGCCCTGTACAGACATTTTTGGAATCTTGACTTCTGCGCCGCCATTGTAAATGACCTGGCCGGCGTTGGCGTCCATCCAGCCCGTCACGGCATCCTGGATGGCGACCTTATCCAGTGTGTTCTGGAAAAGTGTTGCGGTTGCTAATGTGTTAATTGCCATAATTTATCTTTCCTTTCAATTTATACTTTTCCCATCATCAAGTTTTCAACCTGTTTCGCCAGGTCTGTGTCGTCCTGTGACGGGGCTTTTTTCAGTGGTTTATCGCCTTTGAGCCGTTCTTCCACAGAGGCCTCGACAGCCTCTTTAAATGCTTTTTCAACGGCTTCAATGGATTGTTTGCAGGCATCGGCGTCCGAATAATTGAGCACCTCTGCCAGACTAACCGGCAGCTTTTTCTCAGCCAGGGTGTTCTTTGCCTCTGCTGCCAGCTCGCGTTTTGTGATCGCGGCTTCTCGGTCAGCCATCTCTTTTTCTTTTTTCTGCTGCAGGTACTGCGCCTTTTCCTTTTCAGTCATTTTTGCCAGTTTCTCGGCCTCGGTGGCCTTTTCATCAAAGAGCACCTCTAACTTAGAACGCTGCGTTTCCAGAGCTTTCTGTACCCTTCGGTCAAACTCAGCTTGATAATCCTTATTGCTCAAAATTTCCTCAAAGGTTTTTGGCGGCTTTTCCTGCGGTTTGTCTTCGGGAGCGCTTTCTGCGCCCGCTGCATTATCTATCCCTTCGCCTGCTCCGTCCCCTCCATTGTCGGCGGCGTCCTCAGCGAAAAGCTGCAGATTCATGGGAATCCGTTCATCGTTTGGGTATTTCATTCGTACTTCCTTTCTGCCCCGGCTCGTTCAAAGCCCAAGCCATTGCACTTAAATTTCATAGTTTACCCTCGTTTCGGAGCATGAAAAAAGGCGCGTTACTCTGCGCCTTACGGGAGATAAACGGATCACCTACCTTTCCACTTGCCTTGTTGAAAGTTCGCTTAGAATCCCTTATAATTATATTATCGGTCTACACATCGAAATACGTTTGAAAGGAGACTCTACAATGGACAAGATATTCTCTGGCTTTTGCCCAACCCAAAAGAAAGACTATCAAATTATTGTCAAGTATATTGATACGTCTACCTTTGATGCCCAAGAACATGAAAAAGGCACGTTCGATTGCGCTTACAATATGTATGGAAATAAGTGCAATATTCAATGCCCTATTTACAGTTCTGCTCCAGATTCGATTTGACAAATGCACCCAGGGCCGTTAATCGGCTCTTTTTTCATAAAAACCTTTATAAATCTCTGGCAATGTTGGGATAATATCCCCATCAATTTCTAAGTCGACTGCTTTTAAATCTACTTCCAAAATGGGTAAGCCTCCCGCTGTGTGCTTTAATTGGTATCCGCGAACTCCCTTAATTTCTACGCCATCAATAAAAATCTTGGCCTTTATGCCTGCTGTTTTAATTCTTATTATTGGTCTTGCCATTTTTCATCACCTTTCCTGATTTTGGGTATAAAAAAACCACTGAAGTTTATTCAGCGGTTATAATTCCGGTATGGTTTCCTTAATGCCTTTTAAAATGTTGGCAGCTTTTTTCATCAACGTATTATCAGCCAGATATTCAAGTCCTTTTAGCGTGATGACCGGCTGTATGGGCTGTTCAATTTTTGGACTGTAATCTGAAGCACACTGATCATAAAAAACGCCCTCGATGTATCCGGACTTTGTTAACATAATTAAAATCTTTTCCCAGCGCTCATAGGAGATGCCAAGGCGCTCATGGGATATCTTAGAAACATCGAAAGCCTCAAAGTCCATGGCTGCTTCTAAAGCCTTTAGGATTTTGTAGATGATGGTGAAGTTATCCATTCGGGATCACCTCTTTAATATCGTCGATGGTGATGTCGATCGTTTCCCAATCCTTTGGAGAACTGCCGACGTCTGCAATAAAAACTTTATTGTCAAAGGCTTCCATAATGTCGGCTTTTCTTCCGTCTTTCAAAAGTACAGTATCAAATTCCTTGATTTCCATTTACTTTACCTCCTTGATGTATGCGCTTGACATTGAGACAGAGCCATCTGGTTTTAGTAACCACCCAACAACAACGTTAGCAGGTGTACCTTTATTCCCATAAAGCACTATTTTTTGCTCGTATCTATCGCCATACCCATTATTGTCCTTGTAGACCGCTGGATATTTCACCGCCCTTTCGGTGATTTCATTTTGAAGCTCTGACCAGTTGTTAATGTCGTAACCCAGTCTTGACGTAAACGCCGCTCCTTTCGCTAACCCCTTTTGATGATCGCCTCCAAACAAATAGTGTGAAAACTTTTTGTCTGGAACAATAACATTTTCAGCATTTGGCAATTTTAATTCTGGGTGCTTCGCAAGTTCATTCTGTCGCTGGTAATCCAGCTTTGTAAACTGCCAGCGCTCACTATTATTATACTTCATTTCCTGGAATTTATCCAGGTTTTCAGGCACTTCGTCTGCAAGGACCTTTCGGTATTTTTGGTGCTGTGAACGGTCAGCTGTCCGGTTCTTCAATTTCTTTTCTTCCCGTTCAACCGCTGGCTTACCCCTCACGTATTTGTCGTACCATTGTTTATAGGTCATGGAACGTGGCACCTTAATGCGTTTGCCCGTGGCGGGGTCGATGGCGGAGCGCTGCATTTTGGCGATCAAAGATTCATCCACCACTGAAATGGTTGTTGACCGGCACCAGGGGTGCATCGGCGGGCAGTTCACGCCAGCTTTGCGGTCCTTTACCAGAAACAGTTTACCGTCCAGACCTCGGCATATTTCAGAGGTGCGCAGGTCGAGGGTTGCCAGGTACTGGTATTTCTCGACGCCGCATTCCTCGTAGGCTTTAAAATTGAGCTCGGTGGCCAGATAGTTGCTCTCGGTTCGGACGAGGCGTCTTGCTTTGCTGGCGCCTTTCCCAAACTTGTTTTGTATGATCTCGGCCACTTCCCGGTTCGTGCGGCCAGTGACCAGGTTGATGAGCAGCTCCTGCTTCAGTTCCTGTGCTAACAGCCGGGTATTTTTCCAGATACGTTCGGAATAGTTTTTTCCAGACCATTTCCGGTTAACGGCAGCCTCGATCTGCTTAGCGGAAATATAGGAAAATCCAAAGGCTGCCTCTGCCTGCTGCTGGAGATCAAAGATGCCCCGGTAGTAAGCTTCATTCCCAAGGTCCACATAGTGGCTGCGGTTTTTCTGCTTTTCCTGATCGTATACCTCGGCCATGATCTGATCAATCTGGTTTTGCAGCTGCTTCAAGCGTTCGAGGCGGGCCTGGTAAGCTGGCGCTTCCAGCTTTGCAAGCAATTCTTTCTGATGATCCTCGCCATTCCTGAGCTTTTGAAGCAGTTCATCCAGAGATGCCTTATCCTGCAGCTGATTAAGCAGGCGGTAGGCTTCTGCTTCAGTCAGACGGTGCTTTGTCTGATATTTATCGAAAATTGCGTCTGCCTGATGGCGGATGTATCCGGAAGCCTTTTGGTACAGCTTCGCGATCTGATCGGCGGCGTCCTCAGCCTTTTCCATGTAATGGTACATGTTCTGAACTTGCCGCCGCTCCCAGTAGGAAAGCCTATGCTTCGCCATCTTCCTCGTCCTTATCCTCTATGTCTGGCGGGGTGTTTAGCGCATTACCGAAGATTTCCTTTTGCTTTTGGAGGTTCTCTTTCTCTTCCTGCTGCACGGCCTTAAGCTCCTCATCCGGATCATCGACAAAGGGCACCTGGGACAGCAGCGTCTTTTTACTGACCTTCCCCCAGAGGTTTGCCACGTATTGGCTGATCTCCAGTAAATTTTTAGGCATCGCTCGTGTGAAAACCAGCGAAACACCTGAAACATCGATTGAAACGGCTTTTTTACCGAGGAAGTTGGCGAAAATACGAAGCCGCTTCCGGAGGCCTTTTTTGTAGCACCGGGTCTTGATCTTTGTGATGTTCTCCATGCCCAGTAACTTGAACTCCATGGCCACACCGGAAACGTTGCCGCCGAAATTCTCGTCTGTCATACAGGGGATGTGGCTGAACTTGTGGATGTCCTGCTCAATGGCTTTCTTCAGGATTTCAACGCCGGCCTCGTCAAAAGTGCGGGTGAGATATTCGGCTTTTGCATCAGCGGGCAATTCGAGCAGCTTTTCCTGATTCAGCCGCTTTCTGGCCGCCTCGGTCCCCTTTCCATCGCCCTCTTTTTCGTCATCCTCATCTGAAAGCAGGGCGCCGTACAGGGCAAGGATCGCGTCAATAAACTGTTCCTTGTCGGTGATACGGTCGCTCATGAGCGCGTTGTAGGCATCGATCAAGGGAATTTGCAGCTCATAGTCTCCAATGCCCAGCTTATTATTGCGGTATTCGATGATGGGGACTGCATCCATAAAATGGGGCTTTGCGTCTTCTGTAGATGCCTGGGGCCCTTCGATGTCCTGGATGTCCATGACATATTTATAATTGCGGGTCACGATGGTTGCCACGTATACGGTGTTGGTTTTGTCGGTAGAATCGACTTTTGCATAATAATAAACAGCAAAGAGCTCATGCTGCTCAATGCTGTCATCGTAAACCATGAAAGTATTTTTAGGGCTGAGGTTTTTGATCTGAAGCTCTGTCTCGCCTTCTTTGGCATAGATGTATTCATAGGCCCGGCCATAGATGGACAGGTCCAGACCATTGTCCCCATCGGCTTCATCCGATCCTGCGCTTTCCAGTGCTTCTGTCAGCTTCGTGACGTCCGCCTCGGCTTTGTAGGATACTGGATTGCCAATAAAGTAGGCGCTGGCCGTGTCTGCAATATCTTTTGCGTGATTGCAGACCAGTTTATTCTCGCGGTCAATATCGCTCAGTATCTGATGCCTGCCCTCATAGTAGTTCTCCAGCTTCTGCAGGCGCTCAATGCCGGATCGGTGCTTGAGGATCAGATGCCGAATGGCCTGCTTATCAATGTTTTGTTCGTCAAATTTTTCTGCGGGCATGGTAAAGACCTGCATAATATCACTTCCTTAACGCAGCCCGGCGCGGGCTTTATTTTTTATCTTCGCTTTTCTTCTGGTCATGGAATCTTCCATCCCGTACCGTACGGCATCAATGGTATGGTTGTTCTTGTCTGGGTAGCTGCCCTTGAAATTTCCGTCTTTATCCTGCTCCAGCTCATAGCTGGTAAACTCCCGGGCGGCATTGGGGCAGCGCTTTGGATCAATAATGATTTCTTCCAGCTCATCGGATAGGAATTCCATCCCGTAATCCACGGACCCTGGGCCTTTCTTCGCGCCAATGACACGAAGCCCCAGTTCATTGAGCGCCGCGATGGCGCGTGGCTCTTCTGAATCGGCTGTTATGTAATGATTGAGTGGGTTTAGCTTGCGGATCTCCCGGGCGGCTTTGGTATTCCCCAGTTTTACGGCGTAGATTTCACCAAATAAAAAAAGACGTTTTCGCGTCTTGTTGTAGTGCATTTTGATATAGGCGAGTGGGTCTGCGCCATAGCCAAAGTCCAGACCGTTTTTGATCCGGTCAAAGCGTGACAGCTCTTCATCGGTAATGGCTCGAACGGTGACATTCTCAAAGACGGCTCCGCCGGTGCCGGTGGCTACGCCTAAATATTCGTGTTCGTAGGCTTTTGGCTTTGTGTCCCGCAGATGCTCGGCCTCGATGAAAAATTGTTCACCAAGCCAATCCTTCGGGACGCTCCGGTAGTCTGTATGGCTCACAATGGTGTCGGGCCGCTCCAGAAGAATGTCCTGATTCACCCAGCTGTTGATGCTTTTTGGCGGGTTCCAGGAATAAAAAACATAATAGTCGGTACCGCCGCGCATCAGGGACTGGAGGATGGTTCTTTCTTCCTCTGGTCCGTCAAACTCGGAGCGTTCTTCAAACCAAATGTATTTAAAATAGCCTTTTTTAAGTTTTACAGATTTAATCTTTTGAGGATCATCGGCGCCACGGAAAATGATCTTATTCCCAAATGGGAGATAGGATAGCCCCAGCGGCGAGAACCGGACTTTCCATTTGTCGGAAACGCCCAGTCCCTCAATGGCCCACCGCAGCTGCTCGAAGACGGATTCTTCCAGAAAACGGCCAACTTTCCGCATCGCAATGGCGTTCGCCTCCGGGTCCTGCATCATTCCAAGAATGATTTCCAGGCTGATAAAGGAGGACTTTGTCGATCCGCGGCCCCCGGCCAGTTTGTAATGCGTGTGCTTGTGCTCTAAAATATCCCAGTGCAGCTCGTGAAAAGAGGGCGCGATCAGGGATGTCAGTTTAACCGGTGTCTGTTTTTGGGATGTCATTGACAATCACCACACCCCCAATGTCGCCGCCGGCGCGTTCTTTGTTTTCGGCTTCTACCTTGGCGGTCTCGGCTTTATATTTGTCGATCCGGGCCTGTTGCTCGGGATTAAAACTTGTGTACCGGTCTGTCAGCCACTTGAGTGCCTGCATCCGGTCTGCCAGCTTCACAGACACGCCGGATTTTCCTTCTTTGACTTCGGTGATCAGTGTGCCGTCTACCTGTCCGGAATCTTTTAAAACAACGCCGCCGGGTCCAAAGCTCGCATAATCTGTCATGTCGGAAAAGGCGATGTCCATGTACTTTTGAAACAAATCGTCCTCAGATAACAGCTCTCGATTCAGGCGGTTTTGCTTGAGACGTTCTATTTCTGCCTTAATTTCAGGTTTTTTCAGGTTTTCAAAACCGATGGAATAGGCTGTTTCTGTGCTATACCCGGCTTTTATGGCTGCTTTCGTTGCGTTGAAGCACCGAATATAACACAAGCAAAACAGGCGCTGTTTATCGGTGAGACCATTATTGCCCATGACCTGATCAACTTCTTCAGTGATAATCTTCTGGTCTTTCCTTTTGGTTGCAACTTTTTTGGTCGCAGGGTTGCAACTTTCTTTTTTCCAGTATCGTGCTGCCCAGGACTTTACAGCGGACAGGCTGACACCATATTTTTTCGCGATATCTTTGTATTTCATGCCATCGAGATAATCCTGATAAGCTAAATCTCTTGTGTCCGGCAACCACCTCACCTCTCTTTTTTACGTACGAAAAAAGACCACAGCTCCTGCCGTGGCCTCTTGATTACACTCTTGTTAACGCCATTATACCACATATCGGATGTTTTTTATCCCTCACTTTGTATCATAAAATGTATCATGATTTGTATCATTTTCAGCTTGTGAGTAAATACGCCGCACATGGCTATAGCTATAATCCAGATATTCCGCCGCCTCTTTCTGCGTCATGCCGTAGACGTTCACCAGAAACAATACTTTCTCTGCTAGGCTTTCAAAACGGTCAACACAGTCTTTAAGCTCTTGTCTCAGGGCGTCCATTCTGTCGGTTACGCGCTGATATTCCTCAAAAATATCGATCGCTGCCCGGCGATGGTTCCCATGGATACTATCTGCGTCAACATAACTTGTCTCTGATTTCACCTTCTCCGGGCCTTGATATTTCAAAATGTCCAGGCGAACTTGATTTAGTCGTTCCAATTCTGCTTTAATCTCGGTTGGATTCATAGGCACCCTCCATTCTCATTCTGGCTGTAAATTGCCCGTAAGTTAAGCCGTGTTTTCTGGCCGCCGCCTCAATCTCTGGTATGGCCATCCGCTTTTCTCTTGGTTTTGCTGCTTCCAGCTTTTGGCGCTCTCTGGCTAACCGGTAACACGCGGGACCGCAATAGCGCTGGTTCCCAGCTTTTGGATCAAAGAGGGCGCCGCAGCCTTCACAGCGTTTTGGCTTCATTGTTGGCATCTTCTTCCTCCTGCTTATATTCTTCAATCCGTGCTTTCAGGGCGTTCAGTAAGGCATCCTGTGTGGCTTCTTTTCCCTGCAGCGCTTCCATGACCTGCTCATCCATACCGCCCTGGGTGACCAGGTGCTGCACAATAACGGTCTCAGTCTGTCCCTGCCGGTGCAGTCTTGCGTTGGCCTGCTGGTACAGTTCCAAAGACCAGTTAAGCCCAAACCACACAACGATGTGCCCGCCGTCCTGAAGGTTCAGCCCATAGGCGGCGCTGGCCGGGTGGGCCAGCAGGATGTCCAACTTGCCGGCGTTCCACGCTTCGATGTCTTCCGGGGTTTTCAGCTCCCCGATTCTCAGTTTCATCCGGGACAGGGCTTTCTTGATCCGATCCCGGTCATGCTGGAAGTTATAAAACACCAGCAGGCTGTTTCCCTGGGCCGTGTCCACGATCTCTTTCAGGGCTTCCAGCTTTTCATCGTGCAGCGCGTAGACGGCTTTGTTTTCGTCGTAGATGGCCCCGTTGCACAGCTGTAGCAGCTTGTTGCTTAAGACCGCTGCAGTGTTGGCATCAATGGTGGCCTCGTCCACCTGCAGCAGCATGTTTTTTTCCATCTCGCGGTACTGCGCGGCGGCTTTTGGGCTCAGGTGAACCGGGATCACGTTGTCAATGCGTTTTGGAAGGGTCAGGTAATCCCTGGCGCTCAGACTGATGCAGATGTCAGAGATGGCGGCCTTGATGCTGCCCTCGGACCCGTCTTTTGGCTTGTAGGTGTAAATCCGGTCCGCGCCCCGCTGGTCGGGGTTGAAATACCGGTCACGGTAGGCGGTGACGGTTTTCCCTAAGCGCTGCCCCTGATCCAACAGATACACTTGGCTCCAGAGATCCAGTAAACCGTTGGGCGCCGGGGTGCCGGTTAATCCATACAGGCGCTTGATGTGCGGAAGCATCAGCTTCAGGGCCTTGAAGCGTTTAGCGCTGGGGTTCTTAAAGCTGGACAGCTCATCAATGATCACACAGTCAAAGGGCCAGTCATTGCGGTAATAGTCCACCAGCCACTGCACATTTTCGCGGTTGATGACCCAGATGTCCCCCGGCGTATTCAATGCCCGGATGCGCTTGTTTTTGGCTCCTAAAACGGCGTTGATTCTTAACAGGTGTAAGTGGTCCCATTTTGAACTTTCTCTTGTCCAGGTGTCCTCTGCGACTTTTTTCGGGGCAATGACCAGGGTCCGGGAGATCGCAAAACGGTTGAACCGCAGATCGTTGATGGCCGTCAGGGCGATGACGGTCTTGCCTAATCCCATATCCAACAGCAGCCCCAGATGGCTCTCCAGGATCATCCGGTTAATGCAGTACCGCTGATAGCCATGCGGTTTAAAGATCATCGTATTCCCTGCCTCTCCATCGGTAATCCGGCCAGAGATCTGTCTGGATATCCTCCAGGATAAACTTTATGTCCTCAGACCGATCCAGCAGGTAGACCTTACAGCCCATGACGGCCAGACGGGTCATCTGCAGCATCTGGTTTTTAGTCGGCTTTTTCCCGGTCTGCTTTAGCTCGATAAAACCGATTTTGTTTTCGGGGAATACGACTAACCTGTCGGGCACCCCGGTATTCCCCGGCGATGTAAATTTATAAGCCCGGCCGCCCTGTTGTTTAACGGCGTCTCTCAGCTTTGCTTCTAGTTCCTTTTCTAGCAACTTTGATCACTCCTTTATATCCTTGGTTTTTGCTTCGCCTACATCTTCAACATTCTCTCTATATACTCTACATAATATAAGAATATATAAGATTTATAAGGTGTATATATTCTTATATTTCTTTATTTTATATT
>OIET01000667.1_pt1 | contig 26067 bp, 27 predicted proteins | sample 1581871 | NCBI WGS metagenome assembly OIET01 (sample SAMN03279760, study PRJEB24777) | human gut metagenome | isolation source: fecal sample PR121 from 1 month old male Malay infant, vaginally delivered... | place: Singapore | collected 2005-09-16
AGGCTGAGCAGGTCCGCTGCGTATGCTGCTCAAAAAGCGATGCGATTTCTGCTCAAAGCTAGTTGACAAAACACAGCCCGTGCCAGAGGGCTTCGCGAGCTCGGCGTCGACACCGAGGAGGCCAGGCATCGGGGGAGGGGGCCGGTGGTCTCACGTGGCTGAGGCGCGGGATGGCAAGACCATCCACGAAGGCCGATTCAGGCCGTCACGCCTGGCGGAGTGACCATAGGCCGGGCGCATGAGCGGAATCTCGCCCGAGACGTCGCTCCTGCGAGACCTCGACCAGCCCTCGGGCGCCTCGTCCTGGCCGCTGGCCATGACCCGTAGGTGTCGAGCGTCGCTGTCGGGAACGGCAATGCGTACAATCGTGGTATCAACACAATGTGGTTGCTTGCTATTCCCACATCCCGACCACTTGCGGAGGGCCCATGGCATCGAGGCGGACGAGGGAGTGCGACTGCGGCGAGGAGCACCGCTCCATCTCCTGGGGCGAGGCCCCGGACGGTCACGTCTGGGTCCGCGAGACGAGCTCCGGCCCGGACACGAGGGTCTCCTTCGGCGCCGCGTGGCGCGAGACCGTCGTGACGTTCCGGCCCACGGACCTGTACGGCATCGCCGACGTGGACCACGCGGCCAACTCCGCCGGAGACGACCTTTTCATCGGCGACATCGAGGACGCCCTCTCGCTCTGGGGCGTCCCATACAGCAGAGAGTCGAGGCTGGGCCCGCCAAACCCCTGAGACCGGAGCGGGGGCGCCTGCCGCCACGGGCGGAGAGGCCCAGCGACGTGTTTTGTGCGGCACATCGCAACTAGGTCGCGATGTGCCTTTCTATATCATTCTTGCATGCCAGCGTTGAATTGTGGTATTGTACTAATATGGGTTTGAGACATTCTAACCGGGAGGAATCATGGCATCGACGAGGGTCATTGCGGTGGCAAACCAGAAGGGCGGGGTGGGCAAGTCCACGACGGTGCTCTGCCTCGCCTCGTCATTCGCCGGGATGGGGAGGAGGGTCCTGGTCGTGGACCTCGACCAGCAGGCGAACGCGACGCGGACGCTTGGCGCCAGGTCCGAGGGCGTGGCCACGACCTACGACATCCTCACGGGGACCATAGGGGACGCCTCCGCCGCGATCCAGCACACGCGGGTCGAGCGCATCGACGTCGTCCCAGGCGACCTCGCGCTCGTCGGAATCGAGGCCGAGATGGCGGGGATGAGGTGCCGCGAGACCATACTCGTCGAAGCCATGGAGCGCGTGGTCGCCGAGGGGGGCTACGACTACGTCCTCATAGACTGCTCGCCGAGCCTGGGGATCATGACGACGAACGCCCTCGTCGCTGCCCACGAGGTCGTGATTCCCATCCTCTACGACGGCTACTCGCTCGATGGCCTGGGCAAGCTCATGATGCTTGTCGACGCGATACGCTCCAACAAGAGGCTCAACCCTGACCTCACAGTCTCCGGCATCGTGGTGTGCCAGCGCGAGCCCCGCCAGAACCTCACGGCGTCCTTCGACGCGCAGCTGCCGGACGTGGCGGCAGGCTATGGTACGGGTGTCTACAACTCGAGGATCAGGCGCTGCGTGAAGGTGCGCGAGGCGCAGGTAACGGACCGGCTCCTCGCCGAGTACGCGCCGGGCTGCAGCACCGCCCAGGACTACGAGGCGCTCGCGAGGGAGATTGACCGGGGCGAATCCGCCTGATGCGGGGATACCATAAGTACATGATGGCACAAGGCTAAGAGAGGACGCAGATGTCTCTTACCAAAAGCAGCACAGCGGCGTTTGACCTGTCGCAGCGGGTTGCGAGGACGCGCGGGGACCAGCCCGCAGCGGCAGCGGGACGCCCCGAGGGTACCCCGACCACGGGCAAGGGCGGCGAGGGGGCCAAGCGTGGGAAGCAGGAACCCGACGACAAACCAAGGCTGAGGACGTTCTTTGTGAGCCCGGAGATCGCCCTCCGGGTGAGGCAGCAGGTGCTTCGCGAGCCTGGGAGGAGGCAGAGGGTGGGCGTCGCCAGCCGACACGACCCCGTGAAGATCTCCGGGCTCATCTGCGACCTCGTGCAACTCTGGATGGTTCAGCGCAACCTCCTCGACGATGACTACAGTGACCTCGTCTTTGGCAGCAAGGAGTACGTGAGGGACAGCAGGCACCCGAAGCGGGCGAAGCTCGTCGCGTACATGACGGACGACTTCTATCTGAAGTTCAGGGCGGCGTGCATAGACGAGCAGGAAAGGTGGGGGTATGACGGGATGCCCGCCGATCGGGTCTCGTCCGCCTCAGGCATCGTCCGTGGCCTGCTCCTCTACTGGCTGGAGCACAGGGACGTTCTGGACGAGACGCTGCGCCGGCGCCGCGACGGGCAGCAGGACGAGTCTCATCAGGACTAGACGGAGAATCGGGGCTAGGGGTTCGCATGAGGATCTACTTCTACAACGAGGAGGACTGGTCCCCCGAGGACGAGAGGCTCCATACCCGCTACGAGCGCGACATCGTGCGCCCCGGCTATCTCGTCTCCTACCGGGACTGGTACAACGAGAGGAAGGGGCTTGCCATCTCGGAGGCGATCTCCAAGGTGGCCAAGGGGCTCGACCACAGCCTCACGAGCGTCGGGCTGAGGATCATAAAGATGCACAAGGGCGATGACGTCGTCTACAGGTGCTTCCGTGGTCCCTACAAGGCAGGTGAGGCAGGCGCACGGTCACTCATGGAGTTATGGGCAGGCTCCAAAGGTGCTATGGACATGCTGCGCTTCAATCCAGACTGGGCCATCACCAGCATCTACGACCAGGACGGCGCCCTGGTCCTAGAGGGGAAGTCCTGGAAGGAACCGGGCCAGGTGGGGCTCCTCCAGGTCAGGCAGTGCAGCCTGGATGACGCTTACCGCATCGTCGCGCTCAAGAAGGGCATGCCGGACACCTTCGACGAGATCAAGTCCGAGATCTGGGACAGCCTCCAAGACCCGCAGGTGGCGCACAAGCTCGGGCTCGACCCCGCATCAAGAAGGCGCCAAGGCTAAAGAAGGCAGACATGCAGAGGGGTGCCACGTTGTCCGACCGTCAAGGGGGCTAGGTGATGGATGGGATGCTTCGTGAGGTCCTTGTCTACCAAAGGGACCATCACATCGACGGGAGCGTGTACAAGGCTTGCCAGTGCGACTTTGCCTACAACTCCAACCACATATGAAACCGCCCGTCCTCCCCTTCCCAGCCAAGGATCTGGGGAGGACGAGCCAGCCAACTCAGGCTTGCCGTCTTCATCGAGTGGGAATAGTTTTGGCTCTGTTAGACCAAAAACTATGGATAGAGCCGGGCGCAGAAGAACTCAGATGCCTCATCGTGCAGACATTTGACGCTGCGCTTCTTAGACATCTTGTTCTTCTCTAGGGCAAGCAACTGGTCGCGGTAGTCGGCTAGCATCTTCGTTGATTTAACGGTCTTTCTATCAGGGAGACCGTTACGACAAAGACGTCTCTCTTTCCATAGTGACCGATGGAGTGTTTCGAAGATTCGGGAGAGGGGATGCCTGCGAGTAGGTCCATTGCATCCTTGCCGTTAACGAGAAAGGCCAGCTTCATTGATCTTCCCTTTCGTCGTCGATTCTGATCTGGCTGGGGTTATCCTCGTTATCCTCACCCCGCGCCTCGGCTATGGACCTTCGCTGTGCCTCAGCAAGCGTCATGCAGCTCACATCGTGTTCCATGATGAAGTTCCCAGCGATGATGCCGTACTCAATCTCGGAGGCATCGGCGATGTCCTTCGCGGCCGCTGCCTTTGCCCGCACGGTCGCGTCATCGATCTTGTTGTCACCCTTGACCTCGATGAGCTCCACCTTGTCCTCGGTCGTCCTCACGAAGAAGTCGGGGTAGTAGTTCCTCACTACGTGGGACACCGGGTCAACGTACTGAATGGCAAGTCCCGACTGCCCGCTGGTGAACATTCCGGTGAAGTAGACCTCGTCTACGTCGCCGTCGGAGTAGACGAGTTGGTTGAAGAGCTCCTTCTCGGGCTTTGAGTCGAAGCAGTAGGTGTCGGCGTGGAAGCTCTTGACCTCGAGGTCGTCATAAGCAGAGTCCCGCATCTGGGCGACGAGTTCCGGTGAAGCCGAGAACTCGTACCACTCCGAGTCCTTTGGCGGCTTGAGAAGGCTAACTTCTACCGGGACGCTCGTCTTCTTCACGCTTACGTGGAAGAGGTGACCGAAGATCTTTGGAACGAGTACGTCGGGGATGATCTCGTTGTGTTCGTTCACGTAGGAGAGAATTACCTCAGTGCCCTCTGCCGACTCCTCCAGCAGCCGTTCGATGGTGAGGCAGGAGACCTCGGGGCCGAGCAGTCGCGCGAGCTCGCCCACGAGCGTCATCTCGGAGTATTCCATCTGTCCCTGGTCGATAGAGACGTCAACTTCCTTCACGCTCGTATCGCGCGCGATGTCAACTTTCTCCCGGACGTGAGCCTCGTAGCGCCCGAGGTCGAGCGCGTCGAGCCCGAAGTCGATGCAACCGTCTTCCTCACGATGCTCCAGCGTGTAGCTCCTTCGGATTTTCGAGAGCGTGACCTTCCTCTCGGGTGGCACCATCCTCACATGCCAGACCTTTTTGTCCTTCTTCGCTCCCTTGAGGTCGTCGATGGTCATGTTGAAGTTCTTGTTCAGCTCAGAATCGAGCGTGTTGAAGTTCACCTGTGAGAGGTAGACAGTGGCGCGCTGCTGCGTGGTGTCTATCTGGCGAAGACAGCGCATGGTTGCTTGCAGGACGAATATCTTGGACTTCGGTTCGCGGTCGAGCGCCACGCCGAAGAGAGAGCGGCAGTTCCAACCCTCACGGCCTTTGCCCACGAGGATGATGAACTGCTTGTCGTTGCCACCGGCGTTCGGGTTGTCCAAGTTGTTGAAGATGTGGATGTCCTCTGCCTTGGTCTGCTTGGGGTCGCCCGTGTTGACGAGTATCTTGTCCGTGTCGATGCCAAGCTCGGCGAGTATCCGCTCGACGGAGGGAAGTATCTCGTCCTGGACCTCCTCGATGCGACTGGCGAAGATGGCGAGCTTAGGGAGCAGTCCCTCGTGTCTCTCCTCCCAGTAAGTCTCCCAGAAGTCGGTGATAGCCTGCCTGAGGAACTCCTCGCTCCTAACGTTCTCGTATCCGCGCACGCGGGCCCGCTTGAGGTAACCCTTGTTGATAGCCTCCGAGAGTCCGTAGGCGTAGAGCACGTCGGGAAGAACCTTGTTCTGCACATACGGCGTGCCGGTGTAGTTGAAGCACGCCACGACGCGCGAGCCCTTGTCGGCGAGTGCGTCGTCGAGCATGTTGATGGTGCGCCTCAGACTGTTCTCGCTCTTCTTGTCCGAGAGCTCCTTCTTGAGTTCGGCGCCGAATAGGTGGTGCGCTTCGTCCACGTACACGCCGATCTGCTTCAACCGGCAGAGCTTTGCGAACCGCTGGTTAAACATGAGGTCCGCGTCGTCCTGCGTGTCGTCGGCGTCATCCCCGTAGACGGTGGACAGCAGTCCGGACGGCATGGTGAAGAGCCGTTCCGCAGGGGTTGCCTCCTTGTGCCGTTTCTTAACGAGGATCTTCTGATCGTTCGCGATGACGAGGTTGAAGTCCGAGTCATCGAGCGTGTGAAGCGTCACTCCCGTATCCTCCAGGAAGTGGACGCGCAGGTTCTGGTCGATGACGCTCGCGTACTCTGGCGGCACGACGAGCGACTTGTCGAAGGTCGGGATCTCCTTGAGCGACTGCAGGACGGTCTTGTCTGGCGCGAACACGAGAGCGTTGTGGCAGAACCGCTCGTCCCTGGGAAACTTGTTCGCGAGCAGGAACTCGTAGAAGATGCAGGTCCCCATGAGGATGGTCTTCCCGAGCCCCATAGTGAGGGCGAAGATGTAGTTTGGGTAGCTCTCCGAGACGTCGCGCATCTGCCGGAAGAGCTTCTCTGTCTGCTCCTCGCTCTGCATGTCGAAGAGCGTTGTCTGGCCGCGCGAGTAGCGCGTCGCATCCTTGAAGACGCCACGCCGCTTACGCCAGTCGTCAAAGATCTTGTACATCGGCTCGTTGCCGAGAAACTCCTTGACGAACACGTACATCTCGAACGCCTCGAACTGCGGGGGCCGCAGGAAGGCCTCGGGTCGCACGGATCGGTCGTTGTAGTCGAGCAGCTTGAGCGTCATCCGCTTGTACCTGCTCCGGATGGCACTCTTGTGGTCCAGGTAGTAGTGCCGAAGCTGCTCGTAGAACGCCCACTGCTCCTCGTACTTCTGGGCCATGGCTATGCACCCACTTCGACTTCGAGGGACTCCGAGAGCACGTCGGTGATCTTCACCTTGATGCGTCCCGCGTCATCAGGAATGTCGTAAGTTCCGGCTACGAACTCGTCCTTCTCGGGGATGTCGATGACCGCTGGCTCCATTACGGCTCCGTCGTAGTTCCAGTCAACCATCACGGACTCCACGAGCTCGCGCCAGTCGCCCACGGCCTCCTTCTGCAGGCTGAGCTTCTGCAGCAGGTTCATCGGGTAGAACGACTTGATGACGAGCATTCCGCCCTCGACGGCGACGTTGGCCTCGGCCTCGCGTTTGAACTCCAGTTCGCGCTTGTCCTGCAGCACATCCACGATCTCGACATCCACCTTGTACTCGAGCTTGTCCTCGAACGTGGCCTTGAGGTCGGGCTCGTGCCCCATGCACACGAGGGTGATGTGGTCAACGGGCGTGTTCGGGTTCTTCTCCTTCCGGGCATCGTAGATGTCGTAGGGAAGGTCGGCGACAAGCCCTTCGAGGTCGGCGCTGGTTGCGATGCGGTTGGTGGGCAGGATCTTCACCATCCTGCCATCGAGCTCGCCATCGAAGCAAGACCCGGCTGAGAGTGGCTGTATGTCGAGCGCCTGGACGAGAATGTCTTTCGCCTCTACCGGGTTGCGGAAGAAGTCGTAGTTGTTCACGTTGTAGACCTCGAAGCCGAGATACATTTTGTTAAGTGCAGTAATGTCGATAGTATCTGTCATTTGTAGCAGACGCTTAGTGGTTGTCTGCACTGCTCCAAGGTTAATGTCAGCTCCAAGAAAGCGCCTTCCGGTATTGAGCGCAGCGGCTTGGGTAGTTCCAGACCCCATGAAACAGTCGAATACGAGATCACCTGGATTTGTCGACGCATTGATTATACGTTCGACAAGCTTGACCGGTTTTTGGGTGGGATAGTTCTGCCTGTCCTTAGCGACAGGGTTTACGGGCGGAATGTCATCCCATACCGAATCGATGATGTCTCCTTCGACTTCATCAAGGTAGATGACACGGCTGCCGCCACCAGTCGGATTAACATCATCGCGATAGAGACGTCCGTTAGCATCCTTCTTGAAACGTTTTATATATTCCTCCGAGTGGGGTTTGTACTGTACATGCCAGGTGTACTCGCTGCTTTTCGTATATGAAAAAATCAAGTCGTGCTTCTGGGGAAACTTCTTTGACGTAGCGCGTTTGAATCCAAAGTAGCTCCAGACGATTTCATTTCGGAAATGGTCAGGTCCGAAAACTTCGTCGAGAAGAAGTCTGAGCTGAGCAGACCTATGCCAATCACAGTGAAGATAAATGCTGCCTGTGTCAGAGAGAAGCTCTCTCATTATGATGAGCCTCTCAAACATGAACTGCAGATACTCATCCGCTGTCCAGATGTCACCGTACTGTTTTTCTTCGAAAGCCGAAGTGTCATTGGAAATGGCTTTTCCTCTGAGCTTGATCTTCTTCTTGTAATCTGCCTTCGAGTCGAAGGGCGGGTCGATGTAGATGAGGTCGACCTTCCCGCGGTAGTCCTTCAGAAGATGGCTCATGACTTGCAGGTTGTCTCCCCAGTAGATCTTGTTCATCCAAGGCTTCCCGTCCGGGCCGACGCTCGGCTCGCCATAGCTCTCGCGCAGTTGTGCGGGGTAGTATTGGGTGGAGCGGTACGGACGCTTCCCGGTCCATCTCAGCTCGGGAAATCCTTTGATAACGGGCCTGGAGTCGAAGAGGAACTGCTGCCCTGCGCCATTGTTCTCCTGTGCCATTTGCGGCACCGCCTTTCGTCTAGTTCTTACAGTAGAAGCGGAAGTCGCAGTTCTCGCAGAGCCTTCCGTTAGTGGCTCGGGAACCGTACTCCTTCCGCATGATCTTGTGTGCCACGTCGTCGAACTCGCGGACGACCGACTCGATGGAGCCCTCATCATGCGAGAACGTGATCTCGGGGTTCCCTGACTCCTCGCCGGTGTAGTAGAGCCGCATCCGCCCTACCTTGCGCCCGGTCTTCTCCTCGATGAGGTGCGCGTAGAGCATGAGTTGCTTCCTGTACGTCTCCAGCTCGCTGTAGTCGCGGTTGACGTCAGGCTTCCGCTCGCTCTTGAAGTCCACCACGTCAACGGTTTCGCCGTCGCCCTCCACGAGGTCCACGGTGCCGTGGATGATGTAGTCCGGCTCCGTGAGCCCGATCTCCACCTCCGCCTCCACGATGTCGCCCCACATGCCTTGCCTGCGATCGACGTAGCGGCGCACCTGCCGCTGGGCGGCCCTGATGACCACGTCGCTCAGGTAGGCGTGCTGCGTCTTTGAGAGCGTGGAGTAGTTCGCGAGGAGCCACGCATCGGCGTTCTCGGCCGTGATGGTTTCGGTCTCACCACGCAGCGCGGCCCGGTGCACGTCCTCGATGGTCTGGTGGACAAGCTGGCCGAAGAGAGTCGCGGCCGTTCGCACGGGCGTGAATGCGAGATCGCGGAAGAACTTGTACTGCACAGAGCATCCCTCGTAGAGCGAGACGTCCGTGGTGAAGGAGAACGACGGCTTAAGGTCGGTCTCCTTGACTGGCTGGAACTTGAAGGCTTCGTAGGGAAACGTGGCGGCCGTCACGTTCGGGAGCTCCCCGTAGGGCTCCTCGAAGGCCTTCCCTATACGTCGCGACGTCTCTGGGTGCGTGAGGACCAGGAGGTCCTGCGCCCGCGAGAAAGCGGTGTAGTAGAGGCGCCAGAAGTCGAACCACTTGATGTCCTCGGCCGGCTCGTAGGCGTCGCGACTTCCATGGCGGTCCCTGAGCTGCTGTAGAGCGTCGTCCGGTGTCTTCCTCGGCGTGTCGTAGAGAGAGTCAACGACCACCACGGGGAACTCCATCCCCTTGGACTGGTGGATGGTGAGGAAGGGCACGCAGCCGCTCGGCACGTATTCCGTCTCATCCTCGTACTCGTTGATGCCTCCCGCTCGTAGGAACCGCAGGTAGGTGTTGAAGAAGCGCTCCACGGTCGCGTCGATATGGTCGACGGTGAGGATGTTTACTCGTTGGAGATACTCATACTTGCCCGTGATGCCCACGAGCTCTGAGAGGTTGCGTACGGCGCGCTGGTCGTGCACTCCGGTGTCGAGAGGCGTGTCGAGTATCGTCCGGAAGGGCTCGAACTCGAAGAGCTGGTATACGAGTCCCGAGAGGTTGTAGTCCGTGTTCTCCGTGAGGTGGTAGTGCGTCCGGCCGTGAGCGGCTATCCAACGCCTGAGCTCGGAGCTCTCGTCCTTCCCCAAGAGCTCGTTGGCGCCCACGATACACGCGGCGTAGAAACGCACGGTTCCCTCGTCCAGGAAGGCGAACTCGCCCCGCTCCAGCTTTTCCACATATTGGGGGAAGAGCAGAAGAAGAATGCCAATCACAAGGCGCACCTCGTCGCGATGGAAGAACTCATCCGAGCGAGGGGAGTATACGTTGACGCCGCGTTCCTCGAAGCGGTCGGCGAGCATGCGCGCGTTCGCATGCTTCACGGACCGAAAGAGGAACGCGACTTGGTTGTAGTCCTCGATGCAGCCGTGCTCCTTTAGGCCGATAACGAGGTCGCAGAGCGCGTCGGGCCAGTCGTCCTCGTCGGCGTCGACCTTGACAACGGTCCGTGCCTTACCGTTGGCCTCGCGCTGGGCGACGATGCTCTTCTCGAAGCGGTATCCGTCCCATTCGAATCGGAAGCGCGGCCCGGCGGTGCGCTTCATCCACTCGTTGTAGAACGCGACGATGCCGGGGTCGGACCGGTAGTTACTGGTGAGGTCGATGCGCGTGCACGAGTCGAAGTGTCCGGGGAATTCGAGGATGTTCCGCACGGTGGCGCCGCGGAAGCGGTAGAGTGCCTGGTCGTCGTCACCGACCACGCAGACGTTCCCGCTGCCCCCGCCGAGGAGGAGCGTGAGACGCTCCTGGATGAAGTTCGTGTCCTGGTACTCGTCGATCATCACGTAGCGGATCTGACCGGTCACCTCGGTGAGCACCTCCGGATGGGACTCGAGGAGTCGAAGCGCTTCGAGCTGGATGTGCGCGAAATCGAGCCAGTTGTACTCGGTCAGGATGTCGTTGTACTCTTCGATGACCTCGCCGCATGCCACGTCGCCGGGGTCGGCGCTTGCAATCATCGCGTCAACGTCCAGAAGCTCCTCGGTGGCTACGTTCGACACCGCGCAGATCTTCTCGCAGGTGTCCCACGCGCGCGTCCGCTGCAGAGGGAAGTCCGCGAAGTGCGGCAGCTTCTTGAACCGGTTCCAGAGGTTCTGGTAGACAAGGTACTGCTGGTCGAAGGAGTCGGCGACGCGGTAGTTTCTCCTTACCTGGGAGAACTCGACGTGTTCCTTGATGAGACGCAGACAGATGGAGTGGAAGGTGCCGACGTACATCTCCTCGGCGTCGAAGTTGACACCATGGTCTTCTAGCTCGCTGGAGATGCGCGTGACAAGCTCCTTGGCGGCCTTCTCCGTGAAGGTCGCCACGAGGATGTTCGAAGGCTGCACGTGCTTCTTGAGGATGAGGTATGCCACACGCTTGACGAGCGTGAAGGTCTTGCCCGTGCCGGGTCCGGCCGTGATGAGCACCGGCCCTTCGGTCGTGGTGATGGCACGACGCTGCTCGTCGTTTGCGTTACCAAAGTCGAATGTTTGGTCCATGGACTACGACCTAACCCGCAACCATATGCGGCGAAAAGAATCAATATGTAACAGATTCTACCATCCGAAGATAGCGGCCGCTGAAAGCCGTATGCCCGCTGACACCGTGACTCAGTTTCCCACAGCGGGGGACGGACTCGCCGACGACAACTCCCTGCTCAGTGCCCCATACATGCGTGCATGACGTTTGAGGTGCACGCCTTCCACAGCTAGCAACCGTCTCGCGCACGCTGTCGTCAGTGGGAGGCGCGCCGTAGAGCCACCTGAACAGCCAGCAGATAAGCCGTTGTGCATCACAAGACACAAACTTGAGATTGGCTAGTTCACTGAGTGACAAGTTCGTCGTGACAGATACCACGAAGTGAGGACATCGGAAATACCGTTTGGCGGAGGGGGCGTCCCGCGTGACGGCTCCGGCAGTAGCATCGGCGAACCTGATGTCCATAACCCGTGGATGGTTGTGTTATTCACAAGCAGGAAAAAACGACTAACTCGGTCATGTTTGTCGCTGAAAAAGTCGACTGATTTAAAACCTTGAGTCAGGATAAGACGCACCGTCCGTACTTTCCGATTATTTCACGTAACAGAAACGAAACAAAACAGAACGTCCACCAATCGTGATAATGCCCTCTCTAGCCTCGTAGACGTAGCAATAACGCGAGAAGAATAGGGGAGGGACTGGCAATGAACATCTGTCACATTACCGTGTCCGGAAGGCTCACTGGCGACGCAAAGCTTGGCAAATCGGAGTCAGGGAGCGACTTCGCTCGCTTCACCATCGCACGCAATCGGAAGAACAGGGACGGCGAAGAGATCGCTGAGTTCTACAGCTGCGTTTGGTTTGGCAAGTACGCGACGAAGGCGGCCGAGGGGCTCAAGAAAGGTGCCAAGGTCGTCGTCGATGGCGACTTTACGGTCGGCACATACGATCGCGATGACTCCGAGATGCCCGGAATCTCGCTGGACGTCCGGGTCAACTCATGCGACGTGCTCGGCATGTCGAGACAGGCCGAGTAGGACCGCCGCGCCAGGCGCGGCGCATTAAGGGCATGGCCGCGCACCCACAAAGGTGCGCGGCTCTGAACGATGGGAGAGATGAAGATGGACGAGTTCGACACCAAGCCGGTAGAGCAGGAGACGCCGAAACCGTCGAAGAGGCGCAAGTCCCCAACGCGCAAGGCGGCGCCAAGGCTCGCCCAGGTGTCCGACATCGAGGCACTTCTCGCGTGCACCGTGCGTGCTGGTGACATTCCAGGCGCCGCAGAAGTCGCACGCCGTGCGAATGCTCGCGGCGTCGCCTACGTTCTCGATGACGACGGAAGTCTCGCTGCCGTGGTGCTCTCACCAGAGGAGTACGGCGCGCTTGTCGCCGCGAAGGCGAGCAAGGAGGAGGCGTAGAGACGGGACCCAGGGGTCTCGTCTCCCAGGCCACGCAAGAGACGCATGAAAGCTGCAACAGCGTGAAATGTCACACTTTTGCACCTTCCATGCACGCGCAGAGGGCGCGCTCTCTTGCAAGGGCTCCGCCCTTTGACCGGGTTTTGTCGACGCGAAGGGAGGCTCTGATGCCGCGCATGAGAGTGCGCATGAGCGAGTGGGAGATCGGCATCGTCGACCTCGCGTGCGCGTACTACAGTCTCGGCAGGGGCGAGTACATAGAGCATCTTGTGCGCGGAATCCCATGCGTCCCCGCAAGCGAAGGTGCCACACGCGAAGGGACGATGCGCCGGAAGGCCGTGCGACGAGGGACCAACGAGTGGTCACGGAGGACGCAGTACGTGAGGCTCGTCCTCGGCGCTCGCGGCCGCGCGGCGCTCCTCGCTGAGGCGCGCGCCGAGGGCGTGAGCGTCACCGAGTACGTCGCAAGACATGCCACGAGGACGGAGACCTACTTCGGGACGGACGTCGTCTGCGCGAACCTCGACGCGGTCACGACCGAGCTCGGGCGGCTCGGCATCACGCTCAACGAGTGCGCACGGCTCGCAAACACCGCGGCCCTCGTCGCCGCCCGCGAGCCGCTCGACGAGGGCGAGTTCTGGACTTACGTGAGCGACTGCTGCGAGTACGCGGAGGGCGCGAGGTACAGCGCGCGGCTCCTGAGGCGCGCGCTCGACGAGGTGGAGGCGGGTCTCGGTGAAGCAGGAGAGGAAGAGACAGGTCTCGTTCGCGGTGAGCGAGGAGGCGCTCGAGATCGCCAGAAGGCGCGCAAGCGAGAGCGGAATGAGCCTGGAGGGGTGGATCAGGTCACTGATCTTCAAGGGTCGAAGCGCACAATCCAGATCCGCCTCTCGCGAGACGAGGTCAGCGAGCTAGACGACTGCAGGGGCTTCACGGGGCTGTCAAGGAGCAAGTGGGTGCTCCTCACCTGCACGCCGCTCTACCCGGAATGGCGTCCCATCGACGTGCTCTCGGCACACAGGATGATCGTGGAGATGGTGCGGGAGAGGGTCAACGCCAGGCAGGTGACGGACGCGCTCGCGCGTGCCATGGAGCGCGTGCCGGAGGTGGCGGAGGCACGCGACGACGTGATCGACAACCTCGTTCCGATTGCCAAGACGATCGAGCGCGCGCTCCCCGTCGTGCGCAGGCGAATCAACTTGACGAGGGTGGTGGTGCGGGATGGCGATGCTCAAGACGCTTGCGAGGAAGGGTAGCGCGAGGGACGTCCGCGCCTACTTGGAGCGCGAGGGGCGTTCGCTCGCGTTCGACTCAAACGTTTTTTCGGAGGACGACGACTGGGCAAGCCTCATGGACGAGACGCGCGCGGTCGCGGGGAAGGACGAGGGGCGTGGCTACTACCACGTCGTGATAAGCCCCGACCCTCGCGACAACGCAACGCTCGAACAGGTTCGCGCGTTGGCGACAAGGTGGGTATCCGAGCGCTATCCGGAAGCCGAGTGGGTGGCGAACTATCACGACGACAACGGCATCGTGCACGCCCATGTGGTCCTAAACTCAGTGGTCCAAACCACCGGAAAGAAGATACACCTCGACAAAAAAGACGTCAGAGAGGATGCGGCTGCCCTGCAATTGATCTGCAGGGAAATGGGTCTCACCGCCTTCGACCAATGCCGCGTCACGCGCACAGAGGACGGCTGGCAATGCGAGGAGGGCGTTCGCGCGTCGGAGGCACGCGCTCGTGAGGATGAGCAGGAGCGCGTTCGAGAGCGGCGCATCGCGAAGGGCGAACCAGTCGGAGGCCCCCGTGTGACGGCTACCGCAAGGCACTGGTCATGGCTAGACGACGTGAGGGCCGAGGCGGACAAGTGTCTCGAAGGCTGTCCCTCGTGGTCGGAGTTCGTCGCGCGCATGGAGGCCGATGGATACGGCGTGAGGCTCACGAGGAGGCATGGTGCGGGTGTCGGCGTCACCTACACGCACCCCAAGGGCGCACTGAGCAAGGTGGGCGGGTATCAAGTGAAGGGTTGGAAACTCGACCGAGAGGGCGGCGCCTACTCGTACTCGGGCGTGCTCTCGCGCCTACAACCCGCAATGGCTGACGGCAGGACATACGACGGTTACCTCAGGATGCCGCGTCGTCGTGCCACAGAGCCGTTCGAGTCGAGACTCCTGGACCGCGCGCGCTCGAGGAGAAGAATCTCGACGCAGGACATCGCAGACGCTTGCGGCTGGTGCCTGGCAAGAAAGGTGGGCAGCGGCGAGGCGGCATTGGAGGAGCTCAACAAGACGCGCGAGGCCGCCGCGAAGGCATCGGCAGCGCTGGACGAGGCAAACGCACTTCTCGCTAGATCAAAGGAGGCGATGAAGGTCATCGATCTCCTGGAAGGCGATGGCATCCCCCTTGGTCTGCACAGCGACCCGATACGCGACGGTCGTGCCGGTGCCGCCGACGCTGAGATTTCTCCCGAATTGCGGGAGCAGCGCGCGCGTCTGCACGCGCTGGGGATCAGGAGTCGCAAGGATGCCGAGGCTGCATTCGCGATGGCCAGAGGATCTGTCGTCGCCGCCAGGCAGACGATGGAGAGCGCCGAGCGCGAGGCCGCCCTTGCATCATCCGCCGTGCGAGTGATGAGGCGAAGCGGGATGCTCCTGAAGGAGGAGAGCCCAGACTTGAGATGCGCACAGAGCACGGGTAGTTACGACGCGGCACTTCCACCTGTCATCGGCTACGACAACGCCGCCATTGCAGGGGAACTCATGCGTGCCCACAAGGAGGCCGTCCTAGCGCGTCTGGCACACGCGAGGTGGCTCGAGAGGAACAGGCCACGAAAGGTGATATACGCCCTACTGGTCGTGAAAGGCACGGGAGACACCCGCCAGGAAACATCGAAGAGGGTGCAACGAACGACGCCAAGAGGGCGGTCGCCACGCGAGGCCCAAGAGGGGAGGCAAAGAAGATGAGGGTGCAACTCTACTACGAGAGCGGTTCCTACAGCGTGTTCGACACGACGCTTCTCAGCTACCAGGACGACATCCTTGCGGATGATGCGTATCTGGACGCCACGGACCTTAAGGGGAAGGGGCTCGTCGTCGTCCGAGGCGCGCACGTGCCGGACGAGGAGGAGGACGCCGTCAAGCGCATGCAGCTCTCGCAGCCGATCACAGTCGCCACGCCTGAGGAGATCAGGCACATCTATGCGGTGGAAGTAGACGGTCTCATGCAGTTCGTCCGGCTTGAGGACGATCTTGTGCCGGTGGCGCGAGAGCAGATTATGCGCAGGTTCGATGGCGGGGATGGCGCGGACGAGTACTAGATCGTCGCCGACGGCGCTCAGCCCAGGCGGCTCCGCAAGGCTCGTTATATGTCGAGAGATAAACGTCCAGATTCAAATTCATAATACAATTCGTATTATCTTGGGTATTATAATTAGGAGGGCCGGATTGGCGACGATACACCCGCACGCGCTCGCCCACGGGATCTCGGCTGAGGACGTCGAGCACGCCTGGGAGAACTACGCCATCGGAGCCGTCCGCGTACCGGGCGAGCTTGAGGTGAGAATTGGGTTCGATCGCGCAGGTCGCGAGGTCGAGATGGTCGGGTCGCTTCTTGCCAGCGGCGACTGGCTTGTCTTCCATGCGATGACGCCGCCGACCAAGAAGGTCCGCAAGGAAATCGAGAACGCAATGAGGAGGAACCATGGCTGAGTACAAACTCGCAAACGGCAGCGTCCTCACCGACGAGGACATCGAGCACATCTGCGCGGAATTCGAGAGCGAGACGTGGTCGGGACGTCTCGAGCGCATCCACCAGGGGCCAGCGGCGGTCTCGGACGAGCCGCTAGTGACCGTCCCGGTGAAGTTCCCGCGCTCGATGGTCGCTGCCATCGACGAGAAGACAAAGAACCGCTCCGATTTCATACGCAAGGCGGTAGCGGCGGCGCTGTAGCGCCGGGGCCCAGGCGCGAGACCGCTATCGTTGCGGCACGTCCTGTGCCCCGAGGCCGTACAGGCGGCCCTCGGCGGCGACGGCGTCCCAGGCGCCGCGCTGCCGGTTGTTGTTGTTCACTAAGAAGTGACGCGAAGGGGGTGGTACCCCTTTTGCTCACGTCGTCTTGACAAAACACAACCAGCACGCGGCCTGCGTCTCGGCGCTCGCGGAGAACGGGTTCACCCAGAGCATGTCGCGCAAGGGCAACTGCATCGACAACGGCGCGACCGAGCAGGTCTTCGGCCACATGAAGGACGAGTTCTTCCGGGGGAGGGACTGGGACGACTTCGAAACGTTCAAGGCGGACCTCGAGGCGTACATCCGCCACTGGAACCACGTGAGGCGCCAGGCCAGGCTGAAGGGCCTGACCCCGGTCGAGTTCCGGGAGCAGGCCCTTCGGGAGGCCGCCTAGCGGTTATGATTAAACGCGTCCAAGTTTTGGGGAGCAGTTCACTCTAAGACGGGGGATTACTCTTTCTCTCGAAACTATTGGGGGCAAATCCTTTGATTCACAACCGAACCGGTGCTACTTGCGAATTGCGCGCACAATAACGCGCACGATAAGCACAATCACTCCAACCATGATGGCAACGGTCCCCAAGATTATGGGCTCAGGCGCGCTCAGACCTTGGTACATAACTGTTCAGCTCCTAATTTGCATACGTGTGCAGGGTTGTGCCTTCCATAAGCGCTTGAAGTGCTGCAACCGTCGACCCCATTCCCCCTGTGACTTCGATGTTCAATCGATATGTGGCTACGGTGCTGCTCCAGCTAAACTGCTCTCCAGTTACAGAGCATAGAAATGTTGTATATGAGGGGCTGTGGGCCCGAGTGATCTTGTGATTGTCGATTGTTATATAAAAATGGCGATAGATGATGGGGGAGTTGTAGTAAATCTCCCAGTCACCAGACGCATTGCTATAGTACGAATCCCACATTGGACGGATGGTCGGAACTGGTCGGATACCAATTTCGGCCTCCTCGCCGTTAGCAAGAAATATCGTTTTTGATTGGGGCAGATATTGTTCGAGATCGAAGGCTGCCTCGACTTCCTCTTGGCCGTTTGGCTCGGCTGCATACGCAGTCGACGGACCGAAGATGCAACCTAAAATCATTGTCAGTATAAGACTGAAGAGAGCATAGTAACTTAGCGTGCGTCGACTCATCTAGACCTCCTGACATCTGATTTTCGCTATCTAACGTGCTAGAACATCGCAATGAGCACTCGTTTGATCGCCCGTTTCTGAAGCATGCTTGCCAACTTGCATGTAGCCCATTGTTTGGTTTGAGCATCGAAAAGTTTCGGGCCTGGGCACGTAAAAATTACGGGTTCGGGCATGGGCACGCCGACCATCCCGCGATTGGCCCAACATGTCGTTGCCTCGGTTTGCGGCGCGAGGAGAGCCGGAGGGGAAATGATCGGTGTGGACAAGATAGAGGATATACGCAGGAGGGCCAGGGCGGGCGAGCCGGTCGCATCAATCGCGAGGGCGGTCGGCGTGTCGGAGCCCACTGCGAGGAAGTACGCCAGGATGGGGGACCTCTTGGCCGAGCCCCCGAGGAGGCGTAGGCGCATGATCATGTCGCGGGCGAAGTGTGAGAAATCGACAGAGCGAACTATCGACTTCTACTTGGCTGAATGCATCGTGGACTCGGTGTACAGCCGCCGGGATATGGTAAATCATGGAGAGGAGGGGTCGAAGCTTGATAGCAGATAATCGAACAAGGACAACCGGCTTCATTCCGCCACGTTAATAAAAAACTCTTTACTGCGAGCAACGCATACGCCATCGCGTATTGCAAAACACTGGACATAGTGTTTACCCGCATATGCAGTTTCTTCGCGACGTGAGTCAAGGGCGTTATTCGAATCCTGAAATTCACCTCGTGGGCATTTTGCCTCTAGAGCCTCTCGCCCTGTATTTACAATTTGCCACTTGATGTGGCACTTTCCTAACCGGGGAGATCGCAAAGCATGATAGGTAATTGAACTGTCCTTTGGTATTAGCCTGTCGTTATTTCCGATTGTAAAAGTATCTCCGCCGCTTGTTTCTACCGTTGCGTAAACCTGTATTGCATAGCCTCTCGCGGCAATCTTCCACTTAGTCTTAGAACGCCATGGTACTGATAAGGCCTCGTTTATCGGTAAATAAATGCTCTCGGAAAGCATCCCCTGACCCTCTCGATCTCCCGATGGAAAACGGTTGCCAAGGATAGAACGCCAAGTTGCGTTGTTCGAACCCTGTTTTTCGAGCAAATCCAGATTCTTGTTAATCTCCCCGAGGAAACCAGCGAAATCCTCTAGTGTGTAACCAGCTGCCAAATCGTTAGCAGGGACTGCAGGATCTTGAATACAAGGCATTACTTGTGAAGCCACCATATCGTGATAAGCATCATAAATAGAGCGGAAAACGCTTGTGAACATTTCCGCGTACGGACCGTTTTCCTCAGGAAAATTATCAGCGATTATTTTTTCAAGCGTTATACCTTTAGGCCATCTGCTCTCTGCAGGGCAATGCTCCCGTCGCCACCATTTTATAGCCTTTACCAGCGGCTTATATTTCATGCCATGGCTCTTGTTAAAGTCAGATGACCATACCTTATGGCCTTTGGGGTTGGTCTCGATCCATTGCCCGGTTTCGGAATTACCGATATAGAGAGCATTTCCATCGCTTGCAAGTGGAACAACGTCTATGTCAAGCCTGACAAGAGATATGCCCACTGAATGAGACTGCATCTTTACGGGAGAATACTTTTCTGATTCGTCAAGAGCATCACCGAGCTGGTTAAGCACATCCAACGGATTGTCATTCAAGTCGGAATCTGTTTCCACGTCTATATCGACATCACGATTGTCTTCATCTTTAACAGGCCGAATGGCTGTGTGCTTTGCATAGGATCCGGAAAGATAGGAATCTTGGCAATGAGAGGAGTAGGTGGGATGCGACATAAGATAATCCCGCAGAGTTTTCTGCGCCCTACTAATCTCCTCGACGGTCGAATGACTGGGCTCAATATCTGACAAGAAAGTTCGGAAGTCATCATTTAGCGACATCGTCGGTTCCTTTCAGGTGAAAAGAAGTGAGTGCCAGCTTCGCATACTCACGGATATCAATCGCAGGAACTGTTCCCAATTTAAATAACTCATCTAGTAACAAATAAAAGAACGCGGGCAGAGCTTCCTCTTGGCAAGATATCATTATTTCATCAGCACTTCTGAAGAAGGTAGCCGCACTCGCCGCGCAAACCATATCAATCGAAGAGCAGTTTCTCATTTCGTTTCGGAGGGAATCCGTACCCACGGAGCCATTGCAGAGAAGGCCTCCGATAATGTTTGTCAAGTCACGGGCTTGTGTAGGTTTGCCTGCACAAATCATTCCACGACTCGTCCGGTACAGTTTTCTAACGCTTTTAATCTTTTCCTGTGCATACCCAAGGTTTCTCTTATTTACTTTCTGTTTTACTTCGAAGATGGCATACACGCTCTCCGCAGTAATGTATTTTTCGCCATTGGGGGTTTCAAATATAAGCGGTGAATGATATCTATCATAAATGATTACGTCGATTTGGTCACTAATTTGTCCTCGGCTATCGAATACAAATCCCTTTGAAACTGCATATCTGGTGGGGAGAAAAGATTGCAAGAAAGCAATCCAGGCAGTCTCACTCAAATCACCCTGGGACGTTGGATGACATAAATCGAGACCCAACTTGTGACGCATGTCATCGGTTTTGTACTGGAGAAGATCTTTGATGGTCATGTTTGAATCCAAGCTACATTACCACCTCTCACAGCCCATCTTTGATACTACTTTTTCCCTATAACCTTAAAACAGATGGTGCACTGTTGCACTAGCTGACAGCCAATGCGACAGGGGCACGGAGCAATCGAGTTTATTGAGCCATGTTGTAACTGATTGTTATCACGAAACCATAACCACCCGCATGCCAGGTAGTTTGCTCTTAGGTGTGTTTGATAGTCTCGAACTTGCGGGTTTGGGCATCGGAAAACTTTCGGCTCTGAGCACGAATTAGTTTCGGGTTTGGGCATGCGGCCACTCCGACCTCCGTCGGTCCCTACGCTTCCGGGTGTCAGGATTTCGGGAGAAGAGGGCAAGAGGGGAACGGTCGGCGTGAACAAGATAGAGGATATACGCAAGAGGGCCAGGGCGGGCGAGCCGGTCGCATCAATCGTTCGGCACGTCGGGGTCTCCGAGCCTACGGTCAGGAAGCACGCGAGGATGGCCGGCCTCTCGCCCGAGCCGCCGAGCGTGAGGCGGCTGGAGAGCGAGGTTCTCGCCCCGTGCGAGGGGACGATCGACTCTCGGATCGACAACGACGGCAGCAATTGGCGCAAGCAGCACTGGCTGGACGGCTTCAAGGCCTACCTCAGCGCGGCCGTCGGCTGCTTCGACGGCTGGCCGGTATGCTGGAGGGTGTCCCTGCACCCCGACGCGGGGCTGGCGCTCGGAACGCTCGGGGACCTGGTCGCCGCCGTGCGCCCGACGTAGGGGAGGTCGCTGGTGCTGCACACGGACGGCGGCGCCGTGTACATGACCGGCGAGTGGGCGGCGGCGTGCGCCGCCGGCCACGCGGCGCGCTCGATGTCGCGCAAGGCCAGGAGCCCGGACAACGCGAGGCGCGAGGGGTTATTCGGCACCCTCAAGAGCGACTTCTTCCACGGGACCGACTGGAGGGGCGTGACGTTCGCGGAGTTCCGCGAGAGGCTGGGCGCCTACATCGAGTGGCACGGGGGCGGCAAGCCGAAGAAGGCGCTAGGATGGGGGACGCTGAGGGAGCACCGCGCGGCGCTGGGCTACGCGGCATAGCGGTGGCCCAGAGGAACGTCCGGGGTCCTCACTGCTATCGATCTGTTCCTCAAATTTCGATATCCCATGAAGTTGTAGGAGAAAGTATGTTGACGCTCGATAGTCTTTCCTGGCGCGCTAGAAAGCGGCTTGAACAGCTTGCGCACCGCATATCAACTCGAGAATTCGACTACGCCGATGTGGAACTATTTCTTGCCTTCGCAAGACAAGCGCTGCCGACCGGAGCACTTCATGATTTTGGCGACCTCATGGCGCACTCCATACGCACAAGAGGCAGGATGCATAAGGCAGCTGTGAGATTTGCCAATCTCACTAAAGAGGACTTTATCGCTGACCGATGGCAACACTATGAGGACCACGGCGAAACAGGCTATCCGGAAAACCTCATTGAGAACGAGCTGAACGAACTATTCTCGGCATTTGGGATTGGCCCAGTTTGCCAGACAGCACTTTATGAATTCGAACAATGCCTCGCCATTATCGGGCAGGAAGAGGAGATTGAAAAATCCCAAACTGATCATACGGAAATCGGCAAGTGCCATCTCAGTCTAGCAAATGGCACTCTCTCGTTGAGCATAACTCTCATGGACACCCTTGAGAGTCAGGAAAATGGCGACGGATTTGGATGCGGACTAGAGTGCACTGTACTTGATGCCCCAATAGAGGGCTATGACGGAATTGAGGTGGAATTTGGTGGTCATTTCGTATGGCTAACAAGGGATGTCCCAGGACAGCCACTGAAGTTACACGCAGAGGGATACGACAGCATACTTAATGAGCCAATACCGGAACTGCACAGAGAGCCTGATCTCGAATGCTTCGACGATACCTGTGTTTGATAGCCTCTTGTTTACGAGCTTGGAGTGGACTTCAATCTGCCAGGAGGCGCGAATCGTCCGCTCGACGTCCAGGGTAGCGTCGAGAAAGTTGGTGTAAGCCCGAGGGCGAGTGCCGGGCTCGGGCCGGCCGAGCGAGTGGGTCGTCGCTAGGATCCGAAACCTCGTCTGTATCCTATGCCGCCTCTATCCTGTCCGCAAGCTCGAGGCTCGCCTTGATCGCCTGCTCCGCCACGAGTCTGAGCTCCTCGCTGCGCTCCTCGGTCGGCGGCTCGGGTTTCGGCCTGTCCTCGCAGGGCTCGGAGATCTTCTCCTCCGAGAAGTAGCGCGACCCCGACCACTCCTCGTCCTGCTCGCACAACACAGCCCCCACCAGGCGGGTCAGCGACGCCTCCGAGGAGAACACCTGCACCACCCTCGACCTGCACTTGATCTCCCTGTTGATCCTCTCCTGCACGTTGTTCGTGCGCGTCCTCTTCCAGTGCGACTGCGGGAGGTCAAGGTAGGCCAGCGCGTCCGGCTCGGCCTCCTCGAGGACGCGCGCGGCCTTCGGGCAGCACTCCTCGAGCATCTCGCATGCAAGGTGATACATGGCCCTGACCGGGTCGGCGTCCTTGGCACGGTGTATTCGCTAACGTAGGAGTCGACGAAAGGGGGTGGTACCGCTTTCCCGTACTTGCTGCTAGGCCGCGAGGCCCAGGCTCCGCCTGTATTGTAGGGGGCTCATCGAGCCCAGCGAGCGCTTGATCCTCTTCGCGTTGCACCACTCCATGTAGTCGTCGATCTTCCTTCTGAGCTCGTCCAGGCTGACGCCCGTCCAGTCCCTTCCGTAGAACATCTCGTTCTTCATGGTGCCGAAGAAGCCCTCCATGCGGGAGTTGTCGGGGCTGCATCCCTTGCGCGACATGGAACGCACGATGCCGGCCTCCTCGCAGATGGAGATCCATCCCGGCCAGCGGTAGTGGCAGCCGCAGTCCGAATGGATCACGAGATGGCGGCGCTCCTCGTCCGTCGTGGTGGCCAAAGCCGCCATGAGCATGGAGTTGGCCATCTCGGCGTTAGGCGAGGTCGAGGTCGTCCAGCTCACGATGGAGCCGTCGAAGCAGTCCAGGACTGGGGAGAGGTAGAGCTTGCCGGCGGGGATTGAGAACTGCGTGACGTCGGTGAGCCACAGGAAGTTGGGAAGCCCTGCCGCGAAGTCCTGCTTTACCTTGTTGCCCGGATGCTCCGTGACCTCTCCCACGTAGGAGTTGTAGCGCCGCTTTGGTCTCGTCTTGCCTCGGGCCTCGAGGCCCTCCTCGGCCATGATGCGTGCGATCCTGTGCTCTGCTATGGTCGTGCCTCGGTCCTTGAGCTCGTCGTGGATGCGGCGCCTTCCGTAGGTGCCGTCGCTGGCGTCGAAGACCTCCGAGATCCTCCTGCGAGCCTCCTCGTCCCTGTCGGGAGCGCGAAGCGCTCCCTGCTGGTACTGGTAGCTCGACCGCGCCATGTCTAGGGCGGACAGGAGCCTCGAGAGCTTCCACCTGGGGCGCAGCTCATTGATCAGGGCCGTCTTCTCCTTGTTCGTGAGCTCGTTTCGCGGGTCGGCGCCCTGGCCTTTTCCCAGGATCCTCAGGGCGCCCTCCATGATGTCGCGCCTGAGCTCGAGCTCTTCGAGCTCCTCCTCGAGCGCTGCCTTCCTGGCCTCGAGGGCGGCGATGTCCGCCCGGGTCGCGGGCGGCCGGGGGTGGTACCGGAAATCCGTACCAAACGATGACGTTTGGTACGGATTTCCGGTACCACCCCCTTTTGCTCACGTCGTCTTGACAAAACACAGCCGGTCGAACCGGGCGACGAGCTCGGGGACGGAGAGGCCGGTTGTCGGCTCGGCGACGGTGAGGGAGAAGGAGCCGGGGCGTTCCCGGCGTCGCGGTAGGTCACCTCGACGAGGTTGAGGGGCGCGGGGCTCGTGGAGCATTGTCTAATGGCGGCGTGCCCATTCCATGTGGGCCTGTCCTCCTCGGGCATCCGACCCAAACCGCCGTGCGAACTCCACGGCGTCGGGGAATCGCTCAGACGCCTCGGCGAGGCTGTCCCTGGGGACTGGACGGAGCAGGGAGAGGGCATAAGCCCTCTCGGAGAGGAACGCTGAGAGCGCCTCGGCCCTCGCCTCCCCCATGCCGGACGAGCGGAGCGTCTCGTCGAGGTTGGCGTCTGCGAGGCGCGCGAGCCACTCGGCCTGCCTCTCGCCCATGATGCGGGCGGCGAGGAGGTCGAACGAGTCTGCCCCGAAGGCGGGACGCGAGTAGGAGGCTATGGCGGGTAGGGCGTCGAGCTCCGAGTCGGAGACGTTCGGGAACAGGGCGCGCCCGTTGTCGAAGACCGGCGAGAGGCCCATCACCTTCCCGGACGAGGCATCGACCATGAGCCCGAAGTTGGTCAGGTGCCGGTCCGTGTTCGCGCAGAGGCAGTCGAGGACGAGCATGTCGGCGAGGTCCTCGAAGACGTTCCCGCCGAGGGCCATCGTCGTAGCCACGACGTCCGGCAGGGAGGTCTTGCCTGTGGCGACGGCGAACGGGACGTAGGACGTCTCCCGGTCGCAGAAGCACGCGCAGACGGAGCACGTGCGGCCGTCCCACCGGTCGAGCCAGTATCCGGCGTGCCTGATCCCGGCGACAGTCGAGATCGCGCTCGTCGCCGCCTCCGAGAGGGGCTCCCCGGGGGCATATCCCTCCGTAGAGGCCTTGAAGAGGAGTCGCGTGCCATCGTCGGCTATCCTCCAGGCCTTGGCGAGGGTGCCGCCCGTGGAGAGCTCGGGCGTGAGGCCGTGCGAGCCCAGGCGGGCCGCGTCGAGCCTGCCGGTGTAGGCGACCAACGAGAGGAGGGCCGAGAAGTCGTTCTCGAAGAGGTTGTAGTCGTCGAAGGCCCCGTCGAACCCCTCCGGGACGACCCAGTACGAGTCGTTGAGGGATAGGCCGCGACCCACCTCGACCACCCTGGCGGCGTCGCCGGGCGCTATCCCCATCTGGAGGCAGAGCTTGTCCGCGTAGGCCCGGTTGAGGGGCAACGCCCTTGTAGAGAGCCATTTGGCGAGGCTCTCGTCGGTGGGATTGAGGCCGAGGGGCAGGCGCGCAGGCCCAAGCGAAGCGACGTGGACCGTGCCCGAGCCGGAGTCGTCGCGGCCGAGGTCGAACAGGACTGCGGGCTCGTCGAAGAGCCTGAGCTCATACCTACCGACGCCTTCCATTCAACCACCCCTCGGGTCGCCTCCGCCTAAAACCGCTGGTCCAAGGATAGATCAACAGGCGGGGGATTGGATGCCAGGAGGACGTCCTACAAGTGGCGGTGGTTACAGATGCGCTATCGCCGCAGCAGCGGCACGTCCTGTGCCCCGAGGCCGTACAGGCGGCCCTCGGCGGCGACGGCGTCCCAGGCGCCGCGCTGCCGGTCGAACCGGGCGACGAGCTCGGGGGCGGAGAGGCCGATTGTCGGCTCGGCGACGGTGAGGGAGAAGGAGCCGGGGCCGATCTCGAAGAAAGGCACGTCCATGCCCTCGTCGAACGGGAACCCGCCGCGGTCCTCCGGGAGGCCGACCTGGTAGGGGATGAAGAGGCCGGAGTCGATGTCCCGCTCGCAGGCGGAGAGGATGGACTCGGCCCCCTCCGTCGGGATCGCGCCCGCGACGACGGCCGAGTTCCAGGTCTTGAAGTTCCCGGCGTCGCGATAGAGGTACTCGATGCGGGTGTTGACGGGGCTGCGGGCGCCGGCCCAGGCTGCCGGCAGGGCCCCTCCGCGGCCTGACGTGAGGCCCAGCGCGTCGCGGTAGGTCACCTCGACGAGGTCGAGGGGCGCGGATGCCGTCGCCTGGAGGTCGTCGAGGACCGCCCTCGCCATGTCCCCGAAGCCGGCCCGCGCCGGTAGGTGGTGGCGCAGGCTGCCGGGGAGTGGATCGGGCCCCGCGCCTTGGAGGGGACCTGCCAGCGGGGTGACGGCGGCGGCCGCCACCCACTGGCCGAGGCCGCGGTCGAACTCGTGTTGATGTGCAATAAGAAGTGCGCCGGAATCGCATCGCGAATTGAGCAGCGATGGCATCGAAAACTGAGCAGTA
>OIET01000676.1_pt1 | contig 25277 bp, 18 predicted proteins | sample 1581871 | NCBI WGS metagenome assembly OIET01 (sample SAMN03279760, study PRJEB24777) | human gut metagenome | isolation source: fecal sample PR121 from 1 month old male Malay infant, vaginally delivered... | place: Singapore | collected 2005-09-16
GTCTGTTTTTTTACATTTATAGACAACCTATAACAGGATTTTTTTAATACACAGTCAACCAAAATCAGGACGAGACAGTGACAGAGTAGTGATAGAGTAGTGATAGAGGAAAATGTCATCTATCACTACCTCTAACGTTTAAATATCAATAACTACAGGCTCGTCAGTGATAGAGTGATAGATGAAAACAGTTTCTATGATTTCTCCCGATAGAGAAGAAAGGTATGCCAAGTGAAAACTTACTTACGAAATGACATAAATCAGGCATGGATATAAACCCATATAATCCATGCCTAAAAAATCGTGATGAAGATGTGTTTTGACATCTCCTTGTTATTCAGAAATAAGCCTTTATTTGTCCAGCTTAGCACAAATAAGTTCGGCCGCCTTCTTACCGCTCATCAGCATACCGCCAAAGATCGGCCCCATGCGGAAACTACCACTCACCCCATTGGCAGCCATACCAGAAACGAACAGTCCCGGATAGATTTCCTTCGTATTTTCTACGGTTGTAGACTCACCCAGCTCGACATTCAGCGAACGTTCGCCGATCACGCCCCCAGTCGGAGTATTCAGCTTGATATCGTTTTTGCGAGCCACCACGCGTGCGATTTCACAGTCGTGGCCGGTTCCTTCCAGGACAGCCTTGGACATGATTGTCAGCGGGTCCACATGCATACCTTCGCGGATAACCGGAGCCCAGTTTACCACCACTCCGGCTACAGCATCGTTATGGAACACTACATCTTCTACGGAATAGCAGTTGAAAATAGTCGCACCGGCTTTCGTCGCACCATAGATCAAAGCCGAGGTCGTGTGTACGGAATCCATGATATAAGTACCGTTTCCGGCATCCTTATAACTTACACCCAACTCACGCACGATCGGCATAGCCTCTTCCTGAACCACGATATCGTTGAACATCATGGCGCCCCCCCACATACCTCCACCGGGGGCCAGCTTACGGTCGAACAAAGCCACCTTCTTTCCGGCCTTAGCCAGATAATAAGCGGCTACGATACCAGAAGGACCACCACCGACAATAGCGACATCAATAGACAAATTGCTCTTTAACTTCGCAAAGTAAGAGTCGATAATTCCTGTTGAAACAATCTGTTCCATTACAAAATAATAATTAGAGTTTAAACATCGGGAAGCACATAGAGGTAACGCTTCCCTTTATTTAGTAATTCTACCTTTTCCCTTCACGGCGTTATCCGGCAGGTTCAATGGGTATAATCTCAGCCTGTATAGTAAGGCACCCCTATGATAAGTCGGAGGCAAAGATATAATAATTATCCGAAATGCGGCGGACGCTTGTCCATTTTCCGTTCCACAAAATTCTTCATGAACGCAACCGTCTCGTCTATCCCCAAGACAGAGACATCTATCGAAAAGTTGTAGGTGGATGCAACGCCCCATTCCTTATTCGTATAATAGTTATAATAAGCAGCACGCGACTTGTCGGTCTTCAGCATCAATTCCTCCGCCTGTTCGACCGTCAGGTTCTGGCTTTCGATGATCCGTTGAATACGGTTTTCCTTGTTGTTATGAATAAAGAAACTCAGGCAGTCAGGATTGTCACGAAGGATATAGTCGGCACATCGTCCGACAATCACACAAGAACCTTTTTCCGCCAAGTTACGGATCGTATCGCTCTGATACAGGAACAAACGGTCGTTAGACAGCACATCGGCATACGGCGGGAACAACCCCATATACGAATAGCCCATCGTAAAAGCATACGCCAAACCACTGGAAGCCTTCTCGTCCGCTTTCTCGAAAAACTCCTCGCTCAATCCGCTTTCCTTCGCGGCAAGCGCCATCAGTTCCTTGTCATAATAGCCGATGCCCAGTTCTTTTGCCAGCTTCTGTCCTACCTCGCGACCACCGCTGCCAAACTGCCGACCGATGGTCAATATGATTTTATTATCCATGTCTATCTATGTTTTTGGTATCAAGACAAAGGTAAATAAAATTTATTTAGAATGAAACTTCCTGAACTGGTTTATCAAGACGAGAGCCGTAACAATCGTAGCTGTCGTGTCGGCGATCGGGATGCTGATCCATACGCCAAGTGTTCCGAACCATCGGGGAAGAATCAACAAGCAGGGAACGAGGAACAGCATCTGCCGGGTGAGCGAAAGGAAGATCGCCTTCTTAGACATCCCGATGGAAAGGAAAAAGTTTGTCGCCACCATCTGGAAACCGACAATCGGAAAGACCGCAAAGACGATATGCAAACCGTACACCGCCGCCTCGATCAGCTCCGGATCGGTCGTAAACATGCGGACGATCACCGAGGGGAACAACTGACAGAGCAAAAACCCTGTTGTCGCCACCCCTATCGCCCACTTCATCGTCAACTTCGTCACTTCCGTCACACGCGAATATTGGCGGGCACCGAAGTTATAACCGGCAATCGGCTGCATCCCCTGGTTGAACCCCATGATGATCATAATAAAGAGGAATACCACCCGGTTCACGATCCCGTATGCGCCGATCGCCATATCGCCGCCATGCTCTTTCAGTCCCCGGTTAATCAGTATTACAATCAGGCAGGCACAAAGATTCATCAGGAAAGGTGACATTCCGATATAAAGAATCCCCTTCACGATTTCGCTTTTCAGCCGGTAAATGCCTTTCTTGAAATGCAACAACTCCTTCGGACGGGAAAAATGAATCAACTGTCCGGTCAGCGAAATGACCTGAGAGATGACGGTAGCCCATGCCGATCCCTTGATCCCCCAACCGAAACCGAAGATAAAAAGCGGATTCAGTACACAGTTGATCACCACCGACGCCAACGTCGCATACATCGCTAATTTAGGGAAACCGGAAGAACGCAACACCGCATTCAGTCCTAGATACATATGAGTAATCACATTTCCTATCAGGATCACATTCATATAATCGCGGGCATACGAAATCGTGTTCTCGCTCGCCCCGAAGAAATAGAGGATCGGATCGAGCAACAACATAAAGACCAACGTAAATGCAAGTCCCAAAACTACGTTCAGCACCAGTACGTTTCCGAGCACCTTGTTCGCCCCTTCATAATCTTTCTGTCCCAACTTCACGGACACCAGCGTTGAAGCCCCCACCCCAACCAGAGAACCGAAAGCAGCCGCAAGGTTCATCAATGGAAAAGTCAAGGCCAAGCCGGAGATCGCCAACGGTCCTACCCCGTGTCCGATAAATATACTGTCTGCCATATTGTAAAGCGAAGAAGCGGTCATGGCGATAATGGCCGGTATGGCATACTGTGTCAACAACTTGCTGATGCGCTCGGTTCCAAGCACTAAAGGAGAATTTTGTTTACTCATGTCACAAAGATACGCAGAATCCGAAAAAAAGGTTACTTTTGTTTTCTTATAAAGTATAAAAAATGGCGGAAAATTTAATAATCAACGGTGAGAACAAGCGGGAACTATATGAGACGCTGCTTCCTCAATTGCAATCGCTGACAGCGGGAGAGACGGACGTCGTCGCCAATATGGCGAATGTCGCCGCTGCCCTGAAACAAACATTCGATTTCTTCTGGGTAGGCTTTTATGTGGTAAAAGAAGAGATGCTCGTGCTTGCCCCGTTCCAGGGGCCTCTTGCCTGCACGCGCATCCGGTACGGGAAAGGTGTATGCGGAACAGCCTGGAAGGATGCACAAACAATCGTTGTCCCGGACGTAGAGCAATTTCCGGGACATATTGCCTGTAGCTCGGATTCACGGTCGGAAATCGTCGTACCGATAGTCAGAGATGGAAAAGTGGTTGCCGTACTGGACATTGACAGCGACAAGCTGAACGAGTTCGACAAGACAGATGCGGAATATCTGGAACGACTTTGCGCAATCTTACCGTTTTGAACGGTGGAAAACATATAATTGTGACAACCCTTCCCCCCCTAATCCGTCCAGGAAGAATCCATATGATATAATTTGAAAAAACGGAAGCCTCAGATGGAGGTCTTCCGTTTTTTATTGTCTATTCGACCGTCACCATCTTTCCCTCCGTATTCGCCCGGACAAGATGGTCATACATCGCTTCGCAATAGACCGGAGGCAAATAGAAACGGCCAGGGTAGACAGCACAAAGATTGATACGGACCGTCACTTGCTTTCCGGCAGGCAGATAGTCAATATAGCTGTAAGCACGATCGTCACGAATATCTTGGTAATTGACACCTGTCACCCGATTGTCAACCGTGTCGCCTGTAAGGAAGCGCGTGTTCAATATCTCCCAACCAGCCGGAAAAACCTCAGTCAGCACCAGGTGGCTATAGCCACGAGGAGACGAATTTGCGACGGTCACCACAGCCATGAAGTTCGTACCCTGCTGCAAAGCGGAGGTATTCACCGGATGGCCGTCATGATCCATATAGCTGACGGCGAGCGTAAGACCGTTCGCATAGGCTTCCTCTTTACCCTCGGCTGGGATACCTTCGGCCACGAGGCGGGCGAACAGAGTGGATTTGCCGGTGTTCTTCAACTCTAAGGAGGCAGAAGAGGCAGTCTTGTCAAGCAAAGTCTCCGTCCAGATGTTCCGAGTGGTGGAAACCTTCTTCGTCTTGCCGTCTACGGCATAGGAGAAGTCCATCGAGCCGGACATCTTATATTTCTCCATATAGTCGGAAAGAGCCACCAGGCTGAATGCCGTGGATTGCGTGCTCAGCCAATCGTCGGATGCGAGCGTCTTGGATATTTCATTTGCCAAAAGAGCCGCTTCCTTACCGCCATCGAGCAGACAGAGCGTCATCAGGCGGATCGAAGCATCACGCAAGTCGCTGCCGAACGTCTGATCGTATCCGGAACAAGCCGTTGTCAGAGCCGTTGTCTTTACAACCAACTCTTTCGATACATCCGGACGTCCGACCAAAGCATAACCCGCCGCCAACAGATAGCGACTCATAGACATGAGCGTCTTACTCTCTTTCAGGCGATTCATGGCGCCGACCTCGGCAACTTGCCCTAAAGCGAGGACAAACAGGCGGTATGCCTGCGTCATTTCTTCGGATTCGGCAGAATAGGAGGCTTCCGGTTTCCAGTTACGGGCAATACGGCTCAAGTCATTCAACGCATTCCGCTTCATGCCTTCGGGTACAAGGTAACCTTTCTTCTCCGCTTCGAGCAGAAAGTGGATGGCATAAACAGTCCCCCAAGCATTGGGAGCCGTTCCACCAGGCCAGTAGGAGAAGGAACCGTCTACCGTCTGGTAGGAACGCAGGCGACGGATCACTTCTTTCACTGTCGCTTCAGTCGATTGCTCCTGTTCGCGGGTCAACGAGGCGAACCCGCTCAAGTACAGTTGCGGGAATGCCTTCGAAGTGATCTGTTCAACACATCCATGCGGGTAGCCCAACAGGTAGGACAACCGCGTGGAGAGGTTGACAGGTTGGACATCCGACATTTCGAGCACAAGGGAGTTCGTACCCTCCACGCCGGGAAGGCCGACCGTCCCTTTCCAGCTCTTTCCGGCTTCGAGCGTCACAGGTGTCACCTTGATTTGCGGACGGCGTACGGAACGGATTTCGATATCGGTTTCATATACAGACTTTTCACCACCGCCGGTAGCCGTGATCTTCACGTGTCCGGCTCCGGGGGTATCTTTCACACGAATGCGGAACTGCGCCAGTTTGTCACTGACCGTTTCAAAGTGCAGCATATGGCTCTTCTCGCCGACTACCTCCATATTGCCGGAGCAGGCGATCGTGACCTGCACGTCTCCAACTCCTTTTTCGGTGGCAAAGACGGTAGCAGGAACCACCATCTCCTCTCCTATGCCGATAACGCGCGGGAGTGTGCCGAGCAGCATGACAGGCTTGCGCACGAGCACGCTCTTCTCCGTGTTGCCGTAAGCCTCCCCGTTTCCAGCGACAACCATGACGCGGACACGGCCGTTGTAGTTCGGCATCTTATAGGTATGCTGCCGTTTTTCTCCCTTTTTCAGCAGAAACGGACCGGCAAACTGCACGACCGGCTTAAAGCGGTTCACTATCGCCTTCGGACCTTTGTTCAAGGCATCGTCGCCGCCAATACTGAACAGTTGCTCGATGCGGCCGCCATACGTGCCGACCACGTAGTTGTACAAATCCCAGGTATTAACCCCCAATGCCTCGCGGGCGTTAAACGCCTGCCAGGGATCGGGTGTGCGAAAGCGGGTTAGGTCAAGCAACCCTTCGTCGACAATCGCCAGTGTGTAGGCCATCTCGCGACCGTTCTTTTCGGAAACCATCACGTGACAAGGTGCTTCAGGCTTGACCTCATCCGCCATATGGATAATCGGGGCCAAATGGCTTTCGGGAGATGTAACCGTGAAAGGGACGACACCGTACATGCGGATCGGCAGGTCGTTCTTCGTGACGCCGTGCGGCTGGAGCAGCGTTATATATATGTATGCATTGGGCTGCATGTCAGAAGTAACGGCGAGCTTGACCGTAGTCTGCCCATCGTTGCACACATGCTCGGTGGTCGAGAGGACACGCGTACCGTTCTCGATGCTGATGATCGCGCGACTTCCTTTGACGGAAGGGAAGGTGACGACGATCTGTTCTCCTGGCACGTATGTATCCTTGTCTGTCTTGAAAGTGAGCATATTGGCGGAGGAAGAGCCATCAGCGTCACGCCTTCCTTCACTGTAAGGCCAATCGAAATAGCTCATCACACCGGTGGAGTGTTTGCTCTTTTTGTCTTTCACCGAAATGAAATAGGTTCCCCAATCAGCATCGGCATATCTCAGGTTGAAGGAGGCCATACCATTCGTACCAGTACGGACGGTGAAGGTTTTCACCGGTTTGTTGTACGAATTCGAGACATAGTTCGCCAGGCTCCCGTTATCTGAGCTCCACCACCAGTACCAATGGACTTTATAGACTTTCACTTCGAGTTCGGTATTGGCTACCGCCTGTCCAAGATAATCAACGGAGGCTACCTCATATTTATATTCGGTTCCTGTCTTCAGTGGTTCCCCGTCTTGCTGGGGCGACTTGATGCCGGCATAGCGACGGTAGGGTGAATAGAACGCCCGGTTAGCATCGATGCTAAAATCACCGGATTCCTCATACACACGGGTGACGAAACTCGCCAACAACATACCGGGAGCCGAAGCGCCGGTCTCGAAACGGGCTTTGATGGTGGCGTCGCCCGCTGCATCGGTCACACCGGAGATCACTTTGCTTTCTTCGCTGTTGAAGATTTTCGAAGGATCATCGAAATAGAATTTCTTATAGCCGGAAAAGGTGGTCGGGGTCGAGATAAAGGTTCCCTGAATATCGTATTTCAGATTGCGGGCAGTTGCTCCCTGTAGCCATTCCACGTGCATAGCGGCATCGAGCGGTTCGCCTCGGAGCAATTTTTTGGGGGGCATCGTAAGGGATATCTTCAAGCGGTTCGGTTTGATCGTTTCGATACGGAGACGCTTCGTAAAGGTGACGCCGCCGACATTCACGTTGACGTTCCAAGCGCCTGTCGGCGCATCGGGTTCGGTCGGCATATCGAAAACATAAAGTCCTGCTTCGCCTTTTGTCTGTGTCTTGCGCAGGTAGAACTGGCCGAGCGGATTGTAAAGTTCCATGATGACCGGATGGTTAGCAGGGAGCATCCGGCTGCGGTCGTTCAACATAAAACCGAGATGCAGCGTGTCGCCCGGACGCCATACACCGCGGTCGCCGTAGATGAAGCCCTTGATGCCTTTCTGCACGACTTCTCCGGAGACATCGAACGAACTCAGCGAAAGGGCGGAACCGTCGTCTACACGAAGATACGAGCGTTGCTGTCCGAGGGAAGCAGTCAGATAGAACGGCTTGCCGTTTTTCAGCGAGAAACGCACCTGCCCTTTGTCGTCTGTCACGCCGGAGGCTAATTCCTGACGCTGGTAATTGTAGGCAACGACTTTGACACCTTTCTCTGGATGGGTGCTCAGAATGTTATGTACAAGGACAGTCATATCGTTATCTTCGCCGGCCATCGCCAACAGACCGAGATTGGTGGCGAGGACATTCTTGCCGACGGTCGTGTTATAATAATAGCTGTTGGAACAGGGGTCGCCACGTTTGCTATAATCGTAGTCGGACCAGTCGAAGTCGCCGTTATAGTAGTAATAACCGCCTCCATCGAAACGGCTACTTTCTTCCTTGAACTTGATCTCATCATCGGCAAGCAGTTGTTCTTTACTTTTCTTGACGAGGTCTTCGCAGGGATAGGCGGACAAATCCCGGTTGAACGACAGTTCCACCCGGTAGATGGCGCCGGGTTCGGGGTCGATCAGTTCTTTCAAATCGATCGCGTAGGTATTCCAACGACTGAGATCCTGGGTGGCGTCTTCATCGAGGAAGATCGTTTTACGCGCGATCAGGCGACCGACACGCATCAGGTCACTCGTTCCTTCGAGATCATTCACCTGAAGGAATTGTCCGATGTTCTGTTCGAATATCTTGATGACACGTACTACTACGCCGCGCAAGTAGACGGCTTGAAAAGGAATAGTCAGTTGTGTGGACTGTGGGGTGATCACACCGTTGCCGATAAAACGGACTTCCGGCTTTTCATCACTGACTACGATCTGACGAACGATGCTTTCTTTCAGGTTCAGCCCGTTTTTGCTTCTGATGTTCTGGCTCAGATGAACATTAAGGGCACCTTTGCTACCTGCATCGGGATAAAGGCGGAGCTTATTGCCCTCGACATTGACGGTCTCCGATTTGTTACCGTCGATCCAGGCAAGTCCCTGCATGTTTTGTGCCGCATCGAGTAGTTTCGTAAAGGTGACTTCGACGTAACGTTCCGGCTCTGCGACATATTCGACTTCATACACGGCAAAATCATTCAGTTCGGGAATATCGACAGATAGCAGTTCCTCCTCCGGCACTTTCAGTTTATTCGGGGCTACGGATAATTTAAAGGCACGTGTCGCATCCGTCCCGGCCTGTATGTTCGAGATAGAAATTTCATGCCTCTTTCCGTCGGGACTATGTTGCCATCTGGCATTCGCCTTTTCGGAGAAACGGACAAGCGACTCTACAGTTTCGGGAATTTCCCTGTCCGGCGTAAATACCGAGCAGACAATGTCGTAGCCGTTTTCATTCTTCCGGTTGATATCGACGGATTGCAGGTTGGCACGCAACAGCAAAGGCTGCGTCGAGAATCTGAATGAGAAATATTTGTCCTTTCGTTCCGTATCAAACCACTCTGATAGATCAGCCTTTACCTCGTAACGAGTGTCGCGCTCAAAACTCTTGGATGGCTTGAATACGATCGTCCGGTTATTTTCAAATGCGAACTCGCCGACTGTCTCGGGCTTGATCTTGACCAGGTCACGAAGTTGGTCAGGCTCCATTCTGTCAACTGCTATTTCCTGGTTGAAAATCAGATATACGGGCGTATATCTTGAAATCGTACCGGAGGTAAACGCCTCCACATAGGGATTGAAAGGGATCTCTTCGGATTCGCTTTTACCTTTTCCACATCTGCTGAATAAAAACAAAAAACAACAGGCACAGATATAATACAGATATTTCGCCATATTTCCTGAATTTAACAGTTACACTTTCGACAAACAGACTGTCTGCGAATATAAGCATTTTTATGTACATTATTATTCTTATTTTTTACCAAATGGTAATTTCTGGCCGGACTGAAAGGACTACTTTTGCAAACTCTTTCCTCACCCTTCCTCACTTATTGGGAGAAAGGGGATTATGGCTGGCAATGCCATGTGCCGAACTGATTATTTTTATCGCTTTAACAGCTGATTATCAGTATCGGCACAAGATACGCAAGGTGGCGGAATAAGGCAGCTATCCTCTGGCATTCCGCATCACCCGCTCTATCGCATCATCCATCTGCGCGATGGACTCCAGACCAAGTGTCATGCAATGCAAGTTACTTTCGGTAACAGCAAAACGGATGGAACGTTCGCGTTCGGCATCAGAAACATGTTTGCCTTCACCAAAAATTTTCATTCCGATAAGCCCTTTGCCTTTCTTGCGTGCCTTGCCTAAAAGTTCGTTTACGGCTTCGACCGTCCCATCCATATGGCTTTGGAACGGATTCAAGCGGGCGAGGATAACGTCACACCACGGATTGTCGACTGCCTCGACCAGCGCTTCCCAGTTATGACAGGAGACGCCGACAGCTTTCACGATACCATCCTGCTTGGCTTTCGCCAGGCCGTCCATATAAAATTTACGAGTTTCCGTCCAGTCGCCTTTCGTCATGCAGTGCAGTAGGAGGATATCGAAATAGTCCGTACCAATTTCCTGGCGGAAACGGTCGAGGGTTTTGCTAACCGACTCGCGTTTTTCCGACCCTTCGTCGTAGGTCCACATCTTCGTCATCAGCGTGAGTTTCTCACGAGGCAACTCTTTCAGGGCTTTTCCGACAAATGGTTGCGAACCGTACATATCGGCCATATCGAAGAAGCGAATACCGCGTTCATAACCGTGACGGGCTATCTTCACAAAGTTATCCAGTCCGAGCCGGGTCTGATTGGACTGGTAATTCCAGCCTTTCGTCCCGGTTCCCATAGCTATACGAGAGACTTTCAACCCGGTCTTTCCCAGTTTCACCCTGTCGACCGATATATCCGAAGGTACGGTCATCTGTATGTTGGCAAGTCCTGTGCGGACTAACGATAAACCGGCTACTCCGGCAATCCCAGTCTGAATAAATTTACGTCTGTCCATCTCTATAATTTTTAGGTAATACTTTCTTTAATATCAAATAACCGCACAAGCCTGAAATGAACGAACCGGCAAATACGCCTAACTTTGCCTGATTCAATAGCTCTACTCCGACATCAGGCATCCCGGCAAAAGACAGGTTCGCGATAAAGAGAGCTACCGTAAAACCGATACCGCCCAACATCGACACCCCGAATAGGTTCCGTTTGCTCACCCCTTCCGGCATCGTAGCAAGACGCAAACGGACAAAAATATAGGTGAACAGGAAAATACCCAGCGACTTTCCGGCAAACAGGCCGAAGAATACCGCCAACGGGATTCCCGGTAACGAACCGATCCCGATATCCCCGAAAGTAACGCCTGCATTGACAAAAGCGAAGAGCGGCAGGATCAGATAATTGACTAACGGATGGAGTTTGTTGGCAATGCTTTGCAACGGACTGATTGTTTTGTCCGCCAATGAATGAATATTGTTGAGAACTTGAATCTGTGTCGATGAAAGAACCGCCGCTTTCCGGGAATGACGCACTTCTGTGTAATCCAGCATATCCAGATAGCCGGTCATTTCACAAGTGAAATCATCCAACTTAACAACCGGACGAGCCGGAACGGTGAATGCGACCAGCACACCCGCTATGGTCGGATGAATACCCGACTCAAGAAATAGCATCCACACAAAGAAACCTATTATATAGTAGAAAGCAATGTTATTCACCCTCATCCTTCCCCCTACATATAGCAAAGCCAGCAAGGCGAGTGAGATCAGAAGTGGCTCAAACGCAATCTCACCACTATAAAACAAGGCGATAATAATGATTCCGCCGATATCATCCACCACCGCCAATGCCGTCAAAAAAATACGCATGCTGAGTGGAACCCGTTTTCCCAACAACCCTAAAACAGCCAAGGCAAAGGCGATATCGGTCGCCATCGGAATAGCCACACCTCGCACTTCGGGTGCCGAATGACAAACCAGAAAATAAAACAATACCGGAACGATCATCCCGCCGCAGGCCGCAATAATCGGAAGCAGTGCTTTCCGTACCGAACTCAACTCCCCAATCAGAATTTCCTGCTTAATCTCCAATCCAATCACAAAAAAGAAGACTGCCATCAAGGCATCATTCACAAAGGCCAGCATCGGCATCACTTCTCCATGATGCATAAACGGTGTGAAATTACCTATCTTCAAATCAATCGGATGAGATAAGATGTTATGGTAGGACTCCGCCCAAGGGGAATTGGCAAATAGCATAGCAAGAATCATAGCCATGAATAATAAGATACTCGCATTCGGTTTTTGCATAGCAAAACGACGCAACGGTTTAAGGATAACGTTGATGGTTCTATCCATATGGTATTTAAATATTTATGGGGAAGCGGCGTGCAAACCGCTCCCCTTTGATTTTTTCCTAACAACTGTACACTTACATGTCAACTTGCTCCAACTTGTAAGCGCTGCGAGTCAGTTTTTCAACCCACACGACAAATATACCAGTTAAAATTAAATTAAACACTATGGTGAGCACGGAAATCATAAGCGCTGGGCCTCCTAAATTGTAACCAAGCGCGATAAAGATAATTCCGGCCCCTACTTCACCGCGTGTAAACATACCAATCGATAGCGCCAGACGTTCGCGCTTCCGTCTTTCCCGATAAAAAAACAACGGGAACAGTTTCCCGATATTGGACAGAAACGAAACAATCACGACATGCAGGATGATCATCGGCAAAGACATCATCGGCTGCGCTCCGGTTATTGTTGTCGCTTCTACAGACTGCGCGGCAAAATCCACTCCGAAAAAGACTGGCATGCTGACTCCTACCAGAAACATAAAGAGGAACGAGACTGTTGTCGCCACATTGCGTTCGACCTTCGTATCAATATGCTTATGCCTCATCACCATACCCAATACAAACGCAGGCAACAAGACCTCGATATGGATGCTGGCATCTTCGCCATAAAGGTATTTGGACACCAAATAAACCGCCTGCGTAATCCCGCAGGTAAGGACGGCATAGAAAAGAATTGCCTTCCAATCCTGCCGCATGTCATAACTGCCCATCTTTCTCCATCCGATGACCAGAAGGACCATCACGATCAAAATGATAACGCCCAACTGCCAGCGCAAGCCTACCATCATAATCTGCAAAGGAATCATCAACAGAATCGTATCAAGGTCGTCGAAGATTGCCAATACCTGCACCTTCTTGTATACCCAAGAAGATTTCAACCCTGCCGCCGCCAACATTGTAAACAGTATACCGGCTGAAGTCGGGGCTGCAAACCGGCTCAACAAAAGGTTTTCTTTCCAAGCTTCTCCACTGTTCCAGTAAATATCCGGAAGCAACACGAACATATAATATAACGCCACGAAGATCCAGGGGAAAGCAGCCGTCGCCATTGCAATAAAATAATCTTCAGTATAGGATCGCCAACGGCTTTTATCCATTTCGAACTCCCGTCCCACATTTATCATGATAAAGGCCAGGCAGACATACAACAGGGTATTGGAGACCGTCTTCACCGACGAATACCCCTCACCTACCATCGCCGGCAGGAATTGAGATACAACCAATCCCAACATCAGAAAAAAAGAAAATAAAAGAATCTTCTTCATTATTTACAAATTGTTTTTGTTTAGAATTATAATAATATAACAACTTACTTAAAATTCGGTTCTGGGAATATAGACACTTTCCACCTTTAATAACCGCGCTTTCAAACGTTCGGCCTCTCCTTTGCGGATACGAAGGGTCATTTCACAATCCATTTCAAACTTTTGGGAGACGATCACTGGATTCTCTTCCTTGACAATGCGCATGATTCCGTTCAGATAAGGGTATTCGAACGCAATGGTGATATCTTCATCAACAGTGCGCTCTTCTATCTCGGCAGCAGCTATTGCTTCGGCGGCGGCTGTCCGGTAAGCAACAATCAAACCGCTCGTCCCTAATTCGATTCCGCCGAAATAGCGGATCACGACGATCAGGATATCTGTCAACCCGTTCGAGTTGATCTGTCCCAGAATCGGTTTTCCGGCAGTAGAGGAAGGCTCGCCGTCATCGTTCGCACGAAAAGTTAGGCGTTCGGGACCTAACATATAGGCCCAGCAGACATGGCGGGCGTCATAATACTGTTTACGATATTTGTCCAGTTGCTCTTTCACCTCTTCCACCGTACGCACCGGAATCGCATACGAGATAAAGCGGCTGCGCTTCTCCGTATAATACCCTTCAGCTACCTGCTTAATGGTCTTGTAACTGTCGTCCGCCATCTTTTAATCCGGTATATGGGTTTCCTGTTCTTCCCGGAAAGCCCGGAAATCTTTCATTATCTCTCCTATCTCCTCAATAAAATAAGGGTCTTTCACGTGCTTCTTCACCTCCTCATAATAGGTTTCGATGGCCTTCAACGCACACAAATCCTGTCCGCGCAGCAGAAAGTAAGGTTCTTCCTTCTCCACGCATTGTTTAATCATCTGAATAGGATTCTTCATTTCTTATCGCTTTTTAATTCGTCTTTCAAAAATGGAGCCGTATAGCTCTTCGTTTTCGCTTTTACCATTTCTTCGGGAGTTCCGGTGAAAAGGACCTGCCCGCCGTTACGTCCGCCTTCGGGACCCATATCGATCAGATAGTCGGCACATTTGATGACATCGAGGTTATGCTCGATGACGATGATCGTATTACCCTTATCCACCAATTTATTCAGGACGCCCAACAAGACCCGTATATCTTCGAAATGAAGACCGGTCGTCGGCTCGTCCAACACGTAAAGCGTCTTGCCCGTATCTTTCTTGGCCAGTTCGGTCGCCAGTTTGACACGCTGGCTCTCACCGCCGGAGAGAGTCGTGGAAGGTTGCCCCAACTTGATATAGCCCAGGCCTACATCCTGCAATACCTTCACTTTCGACAAGATCGAGGGAATATTCTCGAAAAACTCCACCGCCATATTGATCGTCATATCCAGAATATCCGCAATGGATTTCCCGCGAAAGCGGACTTCCAACGTTTCCCGGTTGTATCGCTTGCCATGACATTCTTCACAGGGAACCAGCACATCCGGCAGGAAATTCATCTCGATCGTCTTGTAACCGTTCCCTTTGCACGTCTCGCAACGTCCGCCGGAGACATTGAACGAGAAACGTCCGGGTTTGTAGCCACGCACTTTCGATTCAGGCAGATCCACAAACAGATTGCGTATATCCGAAAAGACGCCGGTATAAGTAGCCGGATTACTTCTCGGCGAACGTCCGATCGGTGACTGGTCCACATTGACTATCTTATCCACATTGTCTATCCCTTCGATTGATTTGTAAGGCAACGGATCTTCCAGGGAACGATAGAAATGCTGGCTGAGAATCGGCTGCAAGGTCCGGTTGATCAAAGAAGACTTTCCGCTACCGGACACGCCCGTGACACAGATCAGCGTACCCAACGGGAACGTGACATCCACATTCCGCAGATTATTCCCGCTCGCCCCTTTTATCGTGATAAACTGTCCGTTTCCTTTCCGCCGCTCTTCCGGAACGGCAATCTCCGTCTTCCCGTTCAGGTAGGCCGAAGTAAGCGTGTCAGCTTTCAACATTTCTCCGGGAGTTCCGGCAAAAACAACTTCTCCTCCTAGACGACCAGCCTTCGGTCCCATATCGACCACATAATCCGCATTCAACATCATGTCTTTGTCATGCTCGACCACGACAACAGAGTTGCCCGTATCGCGCAACTCTTTCAACGAGTTGATCAAACGAACGTTATCCCGCTGGTGCAACCCTATACTCGGTTCATCCAAGATATAAAGTACATTGACCAGCTGGCTACCGATCTGGGTCGCCAAACGGATGCGTTGACTCTCGCCCCCCGATAACGTCGCCGAAGCACGGTTCAACGCGAGATAGTCCAATCCGACATCTAACAGGAATTTCAGACGTGAACGGATCTCCTTCAAGATTTCGACAGCAATCTGCCTCTGCTTAGGATTCAACTGCTCCTCGACACCCTCCAACCACTCATACAATTCAGAGATATCCATTGCCGAAAGTTCGGCAATATTCTTTCCGGCTATCTTATAATGCAGCGCTTCCTTGTTCAACCGCTGCCCGTTACATTCCGGACAGGTAGCCATCCGTATAAACTGTCCCGCCCATTTCTGCGCGGAAGCGGAAGCCTCACTCTCCTGCTGCATCAGAATATATTTGGCAACTCCTTCATACGACAGGAAATAATTGGAAGTACCCAGCGAATCGTTTTTTATTTGCAGGCGTTCGTCCGTCCCGTTCATGATCTCATCGACCGCTTCTTCTGGGATATCTTTGATAGGGGTCTTCAACGTTACACCATATTTCTCGCAAATAGCTTCGATCTGCCAAAATATCAGGGAGTTTTTATATTTTCCTAACGCCACAATCCCACCGCTGTAAATGCTGAGCGAGGCATCGGGGACGATTTTGTTCATGTCCAACAAATTGACCTGTCCCAATCCTTTACATTTCGGGCAAGCACCCTGCGGAGAGTTGAACGAGAAATTATGGGGAGCTGGTTCGCTGTAAGACAAACCCGTCACCGGATCCATCAGCCGACGGCTGAAATGGCGCACTTCGTCCGTCTCGGCATCCAGCACGAGTACCAAGCCGTCACCCTGCTTCATAGCGACACGCAGGCTTTCTTTCAAACGACGTTCGTCCGATTCCGAAACGATCAGTTTATCGACCACAACCTCGATACTGTGCATCTTATACCGGTCGAGCTTCATACCATGAAAGATCTCCTTCATCTCACCATCCACCCGGACATTCAGATAGCCTTTTTTCCGCATCTGTTCGAAAAGTTCCTTATAATGTCCCTTACGATTACGGACAAGCGGAGCGAGCAGGTAGGTCTTCTTCCCCTTATACTGGTTCATAATCAGTTCCAGCGTCTGCTCCTCGGTGTATTTCACCATCTTCTCGCCACTCAAATACGAATAAGCCTCTCCCGCCCTTGCATAAAGCAGACGGAAAAAGTCATAAACCTCGGTAGTCGTCCCCACTGTGGATCTCGGATTCTTGTTTGTTGTTTTCTGCTCGATTGAGATAACAGGGCTCAGACCAGTGATCTTATCCACATCCGGCCGTTCCATATTTCCCAAGAAGTTACGCGCATAAGCGGAGAACGTCTCCACATAACGGCGTTGCCCTTCCGCAAAAATCGTATCAAAAGCCAAAGACGATTTACCACTACCGCTCATACCGGTAATTACGGAGAGCTTGTTACGAGGTATGTCGACATCTATATTCTTCAAATTATGGACACGCGCGCCTAAAACGGAAATACGGCCGCCTTCCAATGCATTCTTATCCTTCATCATTTTTCAGTTTTCTTATTTCACCACCCAGGCCGGATTATGCACATAGGTGTTAGGCGTTTTATAATACATATCAGATTCTTTCGGGATCCGGATCGTATATGTTTTTCCTGCTGTCAGCAATTTACGATCTCGCAACCAGGGATTGAAACGTTTCAGATCGGCATAAGTGATACCATTCTTCTTGGCAAAACCGGACAAATCCTGAATATCCGTCGAGACGGCAACACTCTCGCATGCGATCGGTTTATACAGATCCTGCGCTCTTAGCACGAACCCATATTTATAAGGGGCTTCAAATATCTGCTTGATAGCCATGATACGATATACATAGCGGGTTGTTTCCTCCACCAGCCAAAGGTCAAACGAACTGTCTGCATCCTGCTTGACAAGCTCTCCCGATATGCGTCCCATACCAGCGTTATAGGAAGATGCGACCATCGCCCAGTCTCCATATTTTTCATAGGCAGCTTTCAGATAACGGCAGGCAGCTTCGGTAGCCTTTGCCACGTCGCAACGTTCATCGACCGTAGGCGTTATCGTCAACCCGTACTGACGGGCCGTACCTTCCAACAATTGCCAAGTCCCCACTGCCCGTGCAGGCGATGAGACCCGTGGATCGAGATGGCTCTCGATCACCGCCAGATACTTGAAGTCGTCCGGAATGCCATTGGCTTTCAGGATCGGTTCGATTATCGGGAAATAGCGGTTTGCCCGCTTGATCAGCAACATGGTAGTAGAATGGAAATAGGTAAAGCTACTCAATTCCCGGTCAAAACCTTCATGCATATTATAACGCGTCAAATCGATATCTTTTCCGCAAAAAGAGACGGAAGAAGGAATATCAGGCGACATGGTCACCGATGAAACGACCGGACGTTGGTCTTTCACTTTTTCCGAATCACTCGAACCAATGGAGAGGCAGGCGGTCAGGCACACAGCACTACCCACCACAAAACCGACTATACTATTACTGTTCAATAATTTCATCATCAATCTTCTTGGGTCTAAGAATATTTATAGAACCTTTTTTATTATATTTAATACCATCCGATCCCACTGCATCTATCACATAAAAATAGACGCCGGGAGCGACATATTTCCCACCTTTTTTGCCATCCCACCCTTCAGCCGGATTAGTAGAATGGAACATCTGTACTCCCCATCGATTAAATATCCAACACTTATAGGTCACAAGTGATTTGTAGGCGACACGAAATTCATCATTGATACCGGGCGTCGTACCTGGCGAGAAAGCGTTCGGGATCTGCAATTCCGATTCTGCAATCTTGATTTCAATAGAATTGGAAACCGCCTCGCATTCTCCTGTCGCGTTGCTGACAGTCGCAACCGCCGTATAATCCCCTTTCTCCGTAAACGTATAGTCGATCTCCTCATCCCTATATTCCACCAGCGGATTCTCAGCTCCGTTTTCCTGGTCGCTCCTATATATCTTCCAGGTATACAGCGTCGCTACCGGATCATTGGCATACGCCCGAAAAGTGACCGTTGCCGGAGCGGAAATATATTCCCCGTCTCCAGCTGTCATATTCTCCGCATTATCCACTATAAACGTCGTATCGACATGCACTTCGACGGCCACCGCCTGATAGGTATCCGAAGTGATTGATTTCTCTATTCCGAAATGTTTTGCAAACTGATCACCGGAAAGTGTGACTTCCGTATCGCACAACGGAATTGTTTCGTTATCGTTTATCTTTGTCGAATAAGGCCCTTCCGTCAGTGATCTTTGCACATTCTTGGGCGAAAAATAGTTGTTGTCTTCAGACCACTCCAATGTCTGATAAGCGACATTGAACTCCCGCTTCACCGTTATCCGATTTCCCGTCGGGGTATAATAATACATAACTGGGACAGTCGGAGAACCTTCCAGCCAAAAGCTGTCACAATTTCCTTTGACTGTAATGCTTTCGACATTAAAAGCGTATTTACTATAATCAATGATCCATACATACCAACCATTCAAACCAGAAGCCGGATCTTCCACATAATACCCGGCATCCTCCTCTATATTCCGGACAACGGATGTCTCCCCATTCTGTTCACACGGAACAGGTTCCCGGTCCAATGCCTTTTGCTTATATCGATACCATTGATGATTAGTAGACGAAGATGTATAGCTAATCTCCACATTATCTATTCCATACACCAAATAAACTCGTATACGATTCCCTGGATTCTCCAACAAATAAGGAACCCCATTTCCTCCTGTAACCGTATATTGCTGTGCCTGGATGGCCAACATCACAAACAAGAAACAAATCAATCCTCCCAGTTTCCTAATTTCCGTTCTTAGCATATACATAACCTAATTAGTTTACAAAATTACTATTTTATACGGATTTATACGGAGATAAATGCCTTTTTATTGTATTATCCAGACCTCAATCCTTTAAAAACCGTGGCTTTTTGTTCCATAAAAATACAAGGTTTTCCCTAAAAGTATCTATCTGTTTGAAAAGAAATTCTTCGTTTGAAAGGAAAATATCTGCCAATTTGGACAGCGACTGGCATTTAAAAAACATATCTGTTTCGAAAATACAAAAAAAGAGGAGATGCAATCAAGCATAACCTCTTTTCTTTTTTATCTTGATGAAAGATTATTTACACATATCGCGAATGATCTGAATCAGCTCGTCACCAATCTCTTCCGCTTCCTGCATCGTGTGAGCTTCGGAATAAATACGGATAATCGGTTCCGTATTGCTCTTACGCAGATGCACCCATTTTTCAGGGAAGTCGATCTTCACACCATCGATATCGGTGATATCATACTGGGCAAATTTCTCTTTTACTTTTGCCAAGATAGCATCTACATCGATATCTGGAGTCAGTTCTACTTTCTTCTTGGAAATGAAGTACGGAGGATAGGAAGCACGCAGTTCGCTTGTCTTCATCTGCTTCTTTGCCAGATGAGTCAGGAACAAGGCGATACCCACCAAAGCATCACGACCGTAATGGCTGGCCGGATAGATCACACCTCCATTGCCTTCGCCACCGATAATAGCATTAGTCGCTTTCATCTTCGTTACGACATTCACTTCGCCCACTGCTGCCGCATTGTACTCGCAACCATGAGCACGGGTAACGTCACGCAGAGCACGGCTTGAGCTCAGGTTGCTGACCGTATTGCCCGGTGTATGACTCAAAACGTAGTCGCTGACAGCCACCAGTGTATATTCTTCTCCAAACATCTCCCCGTCTTCGCTGATAATAGCCAGACGGTCTACGTCCGGATCAACAACAAAACCGACATCGGCTTTGGCATGCTTCACCAGGTCGGAGATCTCCGTCAGGTTTTCAGGGATCGGTTCCGGATTATGTGCAAAGTTACCGTGAGGAGCACAATGTAACTTGAAAATTTCCTTTACCCCCAAAGCTGAAAGCAATTCAGGAATAACAACACCGCCTACCGAGTTTACACAGTCGATAGCGACACGGAAATTAGCAGCTCTGATAGCCTCGACATCCACCAAATCCAGCTTCAACACACTCTCGATGTGCTTTTGATTGTAAGTATTATTAACATAGACTTTTCCTAAATTGTCGACATCAGCAAATACGAAACTTTCTTCAGCAGCAATCTTCAGCACCTCGGCACCTTCGGCAGCATTCAAGAATTCCCCCCGTTCGTTCAATAACTTCAGGGCATTCCATTGTTTCGGATTGTGGCTGGCAGTCAAAATGATACCGCCACAAGCTTCTTCCCAGGCAACAGCTAACTCGGTAGTCGGAGTAGTAGCCAGATCGATATCTACCACGTCAAAGCCCATTCCCGTAAGCGCACCGAGAACGACTTGTTTAACCATCGGACCAGAGATACGTGCATCACGACCTACCACGATCTTGTTTGTTGTCACCTTCGTGTTTTTCTTAATGAATGTAGCATAAGCAGCCACAAACTTAACAATAGCCAACGGATTGAGCCCGTCTTCCGGGTTCCCGCCTATTGTTCCACGGATACCAGAAATAGATTTAATCAGTGTCATTTAGTTAGATTTATTTTATAAAAGTATACTTCACTTTCTCAAAAAACACAGGTGTCCCTGAGCTTTGAAAATCACTGCTCATCAGTTTAAACGGAACGATCAGTTTGACAACCGCGCTGTCTCCCACGTAAGGAAGTCCGGCACCTAAACCTTCACAAATAAACATATCCCATGTATAAGAGTAATCAGGATTCAAAGAAGTATAATAACCATATCTGAACTCTACCGGATGTGTACCGTTTGAATTAGGACCGAGCAGGTCGACGGTACCGGTTCCCATGCTACTGTTTTCCATAAACATCCGGGCGATGAAACGGGAACGGATCGCCGTTTGTCCCAGTACCGCACGTTCACTGTTTCCTTTATTGACGATATTCAGATAAACACCATTATCCAACTCAACAAATTCATTTTCCTTAAAAATGCTGTCAGTCGGAAATTCTTCCAGAAAAACCAATCCACTATCCGCACGCAAACGATCAATAGCTTTCTCCTGGGCCTTCAACATATCAGTGTATGACTTTGTCTTGTCACACGACACCACCATTATGGCGGTGCACATAATCAACAGGATATAAAAACCTCTCTTCATCTGTTACCTATTTATTGTAAATGAATGGCAAATGTATACAATCTCCGCCACATCTCAGTCATGTTTATCTAAATCTTCTGTTTTATTAGGATTAAATTCCTCCAGGCCTTTTTCAAATACGGCAACAGCATCGACCAATGAGCCATAAAATTCTCCACCCGAAGCATTTTTATGTCCGCCGCCATTGAAATAGCGGCTTGCAAACTGGTTGCAGGGGAAATCACCGACAGACCGAAGCGAAATCTTCACATAATCCTTATCTTCGCGAATAAAGACACTGAAAGCCACATTTTCGATGCTCAACGGCAGATTGACAAATCCCTCCGTATCACCCGTCACATAATGGAAACGGTTCATCTCTTCCAGCGAAAGCGTGATCAGAGCGGCATGTTGCTCCGGATAAACTTTCATTTTTTCATACAGAACGTATCCCATCATCCGTAAACGGCTTTCCGAATATACCTGGTTCACTTTCCGGTAGATCAAATCCTTATCGATACCTTTCTTGATCAGTTCGCTTATGATCGTATAAATTTCCGGCTTATTCGAATTGTAGGTAAACGAACCGGTATCCGTCATCATACCCGTATAAATACAAGCGGCACAATCTTTATTGATCAGGTCGAACATCCCCATACGACAGATGAAACGGAAAACCATTTCGCTCGTAGACGACATTTCAGGATATGACATCGTAACCCGGCAAAAATCAGCCGGATTCAGATGATGGTCGATCATCACTCTACGCCCCTCTGCCGCCACAACAGCCGGAGCCAATTTTTCGATACGCTTGGGTTCGTTGAAATCGAGGCAGAATAAGACATCCGCATCCCGGATCAGCTGTTCGGCAAAATCAGGATATTTCTCATGAATGACGATTTCTTTATGTCCTGGCATCCATTTATAGAATTGGGGAAAATCGTTAGGGACCACTACCGTCACGTTATCTTTTCCATAGGCTGTCAGAAAATGGTACAGTCCCAATGCGGAACCTATAGCATCCCCGTCAGGGGTAACATGTGTCACTATTACAAAACTTTCGCCTTTCTCGACGTACTTCTTGGCTTTCTGAATTTTCTCTTCGTGAATGATTTTCGTAATCATATATTCTCTTATTTTCAATGACAAAGGTACTACTTTTTTTAGATTCCACACTGCTTTAAATCCTCAATCACCCGGACAAGAAGTATAATTAACAACAAAAACAGAATGACGAGCAAATAACGCGAACGTCCGGTATGACCATACAACAGGATAGACAAAAGCATTCCATACGCCACCAGCATCGCAGGAAAATCGAACCGGAAGGAGAAAACCGCCCCCGGTACCTGGCTAAAAGCATCGACAACCCAAAGCAGGTCGTGCGCCAACCATTCCACCCCAACCTGCAACCAGCCATACCCAGGAATCCATTCAGGCAAAAACATGTAGACCAAACTTGCCGGTATCAACAAAGTCGCAAGAAACGTAAGCGGCAAGTTCGTCAACAAAAAGACAGTCGAAAACTGCCCGAAATAATACAGACATAAAAAAGTCGTGCCCGCCTGTGCCGACAGAGTAACCGTGACCCACCCCCACGGTGTCCTCAAAAACGGATTATGCACTTTTATCAACGCCTGCAACCGAGGTTGGAAATAAAGGATGGACAGCACGGCCAGATAACTCAGCTGGAAACCTATGTCGAATAAGTACAAGGGTTCATAAACCAACATGCAAAAAGCGGAAGCCGCCAATATATTATAACGCTCCGCCCTCCTATCCAACACTCCGCCCGTCAGATACATTGTAAGCATCAACGCTGCCCTCACAGAAGAGACCGCCAAGCCCGTTATCGCAGCAAATCCCCACAATAGCACAAGCAGCGAGATGTAGCGAATCCACCGGCAACATCCATTCCTGGGGAGAAAAGAAAAAAGAAAAGATAAAAAGCCACAGACGATTGCCACATGAAAGCCGCTTACGGCCAGGATATGTGCTACCCCCGTAGCCGAAAAACGGTTCCGCACCTCCCGGCTCATAGCTTGCCGGTAACCGACAGTAATAGTGGCCAGTACAGATTTTTCTTCATCGGTCAGATTTAGTTTTGCGATCGGCTCCAATAATCGTTGCTGTTCTTCCCGCGCCCAACGGGAAAGAAGGGAAGCCGGATGTTCCGACAAGGCCTCAAACTGCGAATAAGCAGTCTTTTGTATCGAAAGGAAAAGCAACAGAGACAAGAAAACCACTCCCCACAGCCAACGGGTTTCATAACAAAAATGCTCCTGCCCTCTCAAGACAAGACCGGCTGTGGTAAGGATAATAACAGGGAGCAATAGTAATACCCAGGAATAAGTACAACACGAAAAAACGGTCTGTAGCATAATCCCCGCAATCCAGACAAGCAGCGGACGGGCAAAGGGACGGATCTGTAATTCTTTTATCATAATGTAAGGTTTTGAAATGGTTGGTTTAAGGCTTGATCGGTATTGCACAAAGGACGTCATTCCGTAGGGGGCAGTGCTCTGCTCTGGCCATTGCATCCAATAAAGGTACGATTTCTGATTGGGAGGAGTAGAACCCCGCCCCTACGAGTCGACATTATAATTCTTTCAATTCTCGGATCGTCTTCAACGGATCAGGGGAACGGAAAACAAAACTACCGGCAACCAGCACGTCCGCCCCCACCTCAAGCAAAGGTTTCGCCGTCTGCATATTGACACCGCCATCGACTTCGATCAAGGTATTCAACCCTTTTGCCAGGATCATATCTTTCAGACGAGCTGTTTTATCTATCGAATGTTCAATAAACTTTTGCCCTCCATAACCCGGATTTACCGACATGAGCAATACCATATCCAAATCCTGCAAGATATCTTCCAACAAGGAAATCGACGTATGCGGATTCAATGTAACAGCCGCCTTCATTCCCGCCTCTTTGATCGCCGCCACCGTACGGTGCAGATGTGTACAAGCCTCATAATGCACATTCATCATATAAGCGCCCGTAGCCGCCACTTCCGGAATGAACTTTTGCGGTTCCACGATCATCAGATGTACATCCATCGGTTTCTTGCAAATTGGCTTCAACGCTTCCAGAACCGGAAAACCAAACGATATATTAGGAACGAACACACCGTCCATTATATCCAGATGCAACCAATCAGCATCACTCTCGTTGATCATTTCCACTTCCCGCTGCAGGTTCAGAAAATCAGCAGCTAACAGAGAAGGTGCTATTTTATGTTTCATACTCTTTTTGCTTTTCTGCAAGACGACGTCAGTTCATTACTAAACCACAGAGTTCCGTGCGTAAAGCGGGTTCTGAATGATAAACCCTCGCAAATTGGGTAAGGAAATCAAGTGTTTGCCGACGCGGCATTGTTTTCCTTTCTTTTCGGTTTCTGTTTGTTTTATTTTCTATTTCATTCATACATTGAGTAGAAAGTCTCTTCATTGGCAACTCGTTTTTTATCTTGTTTGATAATAAAACGGGCAAGCTATCTCCTTATTGTATGACAAGAAAATAAATTTTCAACTTTTAGAGCCTGTTTAAATTTCTCTGAAATAAATTTTGCATAGCTCTCATCGACCTGCTTTATTCTATTATAGGATTATTTTGAAAAACAACTGTCATACTATCACTAATTTCCTTTTATCAATTGAATATCAATAGACACAA
>OIET01000680.1_pt1 | contig 25126 bp, 23 predicted proteins | sample 1581871 | NCBI WGS metagenome assembly OIET01 (sample SAMN03279760, study PRJEB24777) | human gut metagenome | isolation source: fecal sample PR121 from 1 month old male Malay infant, vaginally delivered... | place: Singapore | collected 2005-09-16
ATCTTGATTATTATATTAGCAATAATAAAATTTTGATGGGCTTTTACATATTTTGTACAGTTGTTATTATTACTATGATTTTTGGAACCTCACTAACTTTGTACATGTTATCAATTCTATAAAAAAACCTGTCTGCCAACCTAAACAGGAAGGCCGACAGGCTTTTTTAATGATTGCGTTAAGATATGGATTTGCCGAATGCTTTCTTACCGATCTTGTAGACGGCAAAGACAACAACAATGGCTACGCCAGCACCTAAGATGCCGAGTACCGGAGCCTGTAAACCAGAAATAGCATCGGTGAAAGACTTGGTCATTTCAGTAATCGCAGTGGTTAAACCTTCGCTCATGGTGTCACCCCCTTTCAGTGCGTGGAATTCCAAAAGGCTTTAAAGATCAGATAGCCGCAGAATGCGACCACCCAGAGGGTTAAACTGCCCAAAAAACCTAAGATGGTGAAGTGAATGAATAGATTAAAAAACTGTAGTTCCATGTTAAAACCTGTCAAATATCTTTGAAAGCATGTGGGTCACGGGTACGGCGAGTACTCCGCCGAAGATCAGGCCGGCCATGGTCGCTTCTATGGTCATTATCTGTAGGGTTGTCATATTACCTCCCGTACTCAGCGATGTGGATAACAATTTATAAAAATTTTGAAAGCTATAAAGGATACGCTTAAAACAGCGACAATTAAGCTAATAACTGCTAATACAATCATGATGCCTCCTGTGGCTTAAAACCAGTCTCTATAGGCGAATATCAAACCTACGACCACTCCAAGCATAAGAAAAATTAATTGAATATTCATAGTACCTCCTGTGGTTCCAATCCGGCCACGCCGACGGCGTGGGGCAGGTGAATAAATCAGGCAAGTACGCTTTGCCAAGCTTGCCTAATTTTTCACCTGTTCCTGTATGGCCCGTGCGGGGTCGAGAAAGGGGTGATCTTCCAGCATTTCTTCTAAGATACCGTCACAGAGGTAGTACGTGGCAAAGGCTTCAAAAGCCATCTGTGAAATATCGTTGTAGCGTTCCTGTAACGCTTTCTTTTCTGCTTTGTCCATGGGCGTTCCCTTATGCGGCGGTTTTGTGTTCCTGAATCAAAACGGGGTGCCCTTTGAGGTCACAGAAGATGGTGACGTTCTTGCCGACGAAGGTGTCGAAGTTAACGCGCATTCTGTCGTAGTCGGCGCGGGAGATGAATTTCTTCTCGGCTTTCTGGCCTTTGACGTTGTCGTCTTTGGACATGAGGAAGATGTTAAAGCCGTCAATGCGTCCTCCGTCTTTGGTTTCAAAATTTAAAATCTGATATCCTGCGAAATAATAGTTCATATTTTTCTTTTTTCCTTTCTGCTCTATCAGCGACCCGGTATGGCGCTACCGGGTTTCGTCTCAATTCTCAGAGACTCGTCAGGCTGATTCAAGGGGGAGGTTTATTACAAAGGTATATAGAGCGGTGCCTGCCTGCACACCACCGAGAGTACTTCCGGTATATTCATAGCCTGAATCTTCAATGCCGTTGCGATAGCCGTTATTAAAGGCTTCCTCTCTGGCGCATTCGATCAGGCGTAATAAGTTATTTCGTTGTTCAAGGGTCATTTTAAGTATCCTCCTGTAAAGATTTCGACAAAAACATATTCAATGGCTTCTTTGACCTTGTTCGTGGCTAAGCACTGGTTAAAGAGAAGACGTAACTCCCGTTTACTGACCACGATATGAGCGGGGAAATCAAAGATTTCTTCATAGATACTGTTGATGATCTGTTCTGTCTCGTCCTTAGTGCCTTTGAATGAAAGGCGGGTCAGTTTGTAGGTTTCGTTTGTTTTGAGGTTTCTCATTTTGATTCACCTGCTGCTTCTCGAAGCTCTAAATATAAATCAAATGGAGAAACAGAAAAAACTTTTTCTCTATACAGATGACAAACATCAAAACCTAATTTTCGATACTCTTTTGATATCTCAGATTCAATATGAACAAAGGTATCAACTGTTTTATCTGGGATCATTTTTACTACAAAATCTTCAAACGAACAATCATCACGCATGTCGTATCCTTGAACCGTATAACCGACAACATAAACATTTTTTGCTTTCATTACTAGTACCTCTTATAAGTTTATTCAAAGTAAAGAGCACAACCCCTTAAGTACTTTGTAATTTCATTATAAAACTTTCCAAGGGCTGAAAAGTGAAAAAATTCATTGACAAAGCATTAAATTTCTTATAAAATATTACATTTGTGTTTTTTTTATGGTATAATGAAACCAGCAATTATGATTGAGGTGTATATAATGTACGAAATCGGCGATAAAATTGTATATCCAATGCATGGTGCAGGTGTGGTCAAAGACATCGAGGAAAAAGAAATTTTTGACACCACCCAGATGTACTATTTAATGGAAATTGTATCTGAGGGAATGGAAATCCTGATTCCTGTAGACAAAGCGGACGAGGTTGGTGTACGTGATATAGTAACATCCGATGTCATTGAAAAAATGCTCGACAGCCTTGAGGAGCCGAGTGACCAGATGAACGGCAATTGGAGCAAGCGGTACCAGGATAATATGGATATCCTGAAAAGCGGCGATATTTTTGACGTTGCCAAGGTCGTGAAAAACCTGACGCTGCTGGACCGGAAAAAGGGACTTTCAACCGGAGAGAAAAAGATGCTTACCTCCGCCAGAAACTTTCTCATCAGTGAGATGGTGCTGGTACAGGGCAGAAGCAAAGAGGAATCGCTTCAGGTGATTGAAGAAAAAATTTAACGCGATTTGGGCGTGTAAGGCGATGATTAAAAAAGAGTTGTCATTTATGACAGCTCTTTCTTTATATGATGCTTTTGGTTTAACAGATTTTTAAGGCTAATCGTGATATAATAAAAATATTATGAATGGAAAGGAGGTGAACATGAAATGCTGCAAAAATTTTTAAGAGTATGTTTTTCGATTTTGGGCATTCTGCTGGGGAGCGCTCTGGCACAGATGGTGATCATTAATGAGTGGATTCAGGCGACCCTGCACATCCAATTTACACCAGAAATCGAGCTGGGAACTTATATTGTTATTATGGTTTTATGTGGACTTATCTTTTTTATTTTCTTCCCTCTGATATTAAAGGGGGTCAAAAATCTTACCAAAATGGTGGAAGCCAGTATGGAAGATGTCCGGCTCGTCGACATTGCTCTGGGGGTTGGCGGCCTGGTAATCGGCCTGATCATCGCGATGCTGATCAGCTTTGCCTTTTATCAGATCCCGTTTCCATGGGTCAGCAGCCTTCTGACCGCAGTGATCTATATCGTCCTGGGGTACCTGGGCTTTACGCTGCCGGTTAAGAAAAGAGATGACATTGTGGCTGCCATTCAGGCAGGCAAAAAGGAACGCGACGGCAGCGCCTCCACCCGGAAGATCTCAAAGAAAAAGAACAATGCCGCGGCCAAGGTGCTGGATACCAGCGTGGTTATCGACGGCCGTATTTACGATATCTGCAAGGTCGGGTTTATGGAGGGGCCGCTTATCGTCCCGGTCTTTGTCCTGAATGAGCTTCAGCTCATCGCGGATTCCTCGGATGATCTCAAGCGCAACCGCGGACGGCGGGGCCTGGATATCATCAATAAGATGCAGAATGATCTGGACGTCCCGGTACAGATATCTGAGGAGGACTATGACGATATTCAGGAGGTTGACGCCAAACTGGTGCGGATGGCCAAGGAAACCAAGTGTAAGATTCTGACCAATGACTACAACCTGAACAAGGTGGCAACGGTCCAGGGTGCTGAGGTTTTAAACATCAACGAGCTGGCCAACGCCGTGAAGCCCGTGGTGCTGCCCGGTGAAGAGATGAAGGTGCTGCTGGTCAAAGCCGGAAAGGAATCCGGTCAGGCCGTTGCCTACCTGGACGACGGCACCATGATTGTTGTGGAAAACGGCAGGAAGTACATCGGCGATAACATTACCGTGATCGTCACCAGTATCCTGCAGACCGCCGCGGGACGGATGATCTTTGCGAAGCCAAGAAAGTGAGATAGTGGCGGCTTTGCCTTGTATTTTCGGAAAACGAAAGCGTCGGATATACCGACATAACAGAAGTTACGAATGGAAGATGAAGAATGGAGAATGAAGGAACAAATCCGCTCTGCGGATTTGTTCCTGAATTTTCCATTTTCAATTTATTACAATGGAGATGAATCATGCAGATACCAGAGGCCTTTAAAGAAAAAATGCGGGGACTTTTAAACAATGAGGATTATGAAAAGCTCATGGCTTCTTACGATGGGACCGTGAACAAGGGCATCCGGACCAATACTCTGAAGTGTACCCCGGAGGAGATGGCCCAGAAGACGCCCTTTGAGCTGGAGCCAGTGGACTGGTGTCCGACAGGATACTATATTGACAGTGATATCCGTCCAGGAAAAAATCCTGCCTACTACGCGGGACTGTATTATGTACAGGAGCCCACAGCCATGACCTCCGCCGAGGCCCTCGCACCAGAGCCGGGGGACTGGGTGTTGGACCTCTGTGCCGCGCCAGGCGGAAAATCGACCCAGCTGGCCTGTATGCTTGGGGGACAAGGGCTGCTGGTTGCCAATGAACTGGTCAACAACCGGGCTGAGATTCTCGCCAGCAACGTGGAGCGTATGGGAGTACCCAATGCGCTGCTGTTTAACGAGTTCCCGGAACGTCTGGCCGCACGGTTTCGCGAGCGCTTTGATAAAATCCTGGTGGACGCTCCCTGCTCGGGAGAGGGCATGTTCCGAAAGGACAACGGCGCTGCTGAGGAGTGGAACCCGGAACGGGTGCTGCACTGTGCGAAACGTCAGATCAAGATTCTGGAGAGCGTGGACAAGCTGCTGAAGCCCGGGGGCGTCATGGTTTATTCGACCTGTACCTTCTCGCCCGAAGAAAACGAACAGGTCATTGAAGATTTCCTGGGAAATGACCGCTATGAGCTGATGGACATTGATCTCGGGGGGCTTAATGACCGCGGCCGGCCCGAATGGTCTGAAAAGGGGACACCAGCACTCACAAAAACCCTTCATGTCATGCCCTTCCATGTCCGGGGTGAGGGTCATTTTATCGCCAAACTCCGAAAAACAGCGGAATGTCCTCCTGAGAAAGAGGCCCTCAGGCTCAAGGGAAAGTCCCGGCTGAAGCCTGCCGGGCGCAGAGAGCTTGGCGATTATGAGGTCTTTGCCGAAGAATACCTGAACCGGAGGTTCAACAACCTGCATCTGCAGGGGGATCAGCTCTACAGCCTGCCCGAAGGCATCACCCTGAAGGACATTGAGGGACTGAAGGTACTGCGCCCCGGCATACACTTGGGCACACTCAAGAAAAACCGCTTTGAACCGTCTCATACACTCGCCATGGTGCTGAAGCCTGAGGACTTTAAAACCGTCTATACCGTGAAGGATGAGGAGGAGGCGTACACCTATCTCAAAGGCGAACCCATCACCGGGGCAGACCTTAAAGGCTGGGTGCTGGTCTGCTTAGAAAAATGGCCCTTGGGTTTTGGAAAAGCCAGCCAGGGTATGATTAAAAACCACTTCCCCAAGGGGCTGCGTATTCGGAAAAAATAGAAAAAGCCCTTAGAAAGGCATGCTCAAAAGGCTCAAAACGCCATTTATTGGTGGTTTTGAGCCTTTTGAGTATGGGAGACAAAGGAAAATAAAATTTGGACGCAGCTTAAAGCCCCGCATGTGTCCCACTGCTTTTTTCATGATTGATCCTTCTCACTGCCATCACAAACAGCACAAAGCCGATGACAAACAAAAAGGAGATGGAGATAATGCCATAGCGGGAGTGGCCGGTGAGCTGGGTGACCACGCTGACCAGCAGTGTGCCGGTAAAGGCCGCGCCTTTGCCGAAAATGTCGTAAAAGCCAAAATACTCGGCGGATTTCTCCTTGGGGATGATCTTGGCAAAGTAGGACCGAGACAGAGCCTGAATGCCGCCCTGGAAGATGGCGACACAGACCGCCAGAAACCAGAATTCCCACGCCCTATCCAGTTGAATGGCAAAGAGGGCGATGAAAAAATAGCCGATGATTCCAACGTAAATCAGCTTTTCGGTTTTCACTCTTTTGGACAGCCAGCCAAACAGGAGTGCGAAAGGGAAAGCGACGATCTGGGTGAGTAACAGCGCCATCAACAGGTCATTATCGCCTACGCCCACGTCCTTGCCGTAAGAGGTCGCCATCTCGATGATGGTGTAAACACCGTCGATATAGAAGAAAAACGCTACCAGGAACAGCACAATGTTTTTATCCTGACGGATATTTTTAATGGTGTGGCCCAGGCGTACAAAGCCTTCCTTAACCGGGTTAGATACATGCCCCACAGAAAATTTCTGCCGGTAGCCTCTGAGCAGTGGCACAGTCATGAGCACCCACCACACTGCGGTGATGACAAAGGAAATGGACGTTGCCAGCTGGGTGCTGATGCCAATGCTTCCGGCAAAGAGCACCAGGAGCATACAGGCCGCAAAGGGAATACAGCTGCCGATGTAGCCAAAGGCGTAGCCCACGCTGGAGACCTCGTCCATGCGGTCATCGGTGGTGACATCCGTGAGCATGGAGTCACAGAAAATAAGACTGCCATTATAGCCGATTTTAGCGACCACAAACATGACGAGAAAGAGTAACCAGCCCATGGGAATCCCCAGGGCCACACAGCCCACAGCCCCCACGCCCAGTGAGAGAAGGAACAGGCGCTTCCGGTAGCCGCTGGTGTCCCCGATGGTGCCGAGAATGGGCCCCAGTATTGCAACAATCAGGGTAGAAATGGAGGTGGCGTACCCAAAGTAGGCGGTGGAGTCCGCCATCGACACTCCGGCACTCGAGGCAATATTTTTAAAGTAAATGGGAATGATGGTCGAGACCAACATAACAAAAGCTGAGTTTCCAACGTCGTACAGAATCCAGGACTTTTCGATTTTAGAAAATTTCATAAGAATCCCCTTTTTAGTGTTCTTTATTTTATTATAAAGAATAATATTAAAAAAAAGTATGTTTGATTTACCAACAAAACCTAAACGTCCGCGGCGGAGCCTTCTCATTTCTGGGTAAAAGGCCGCGTCTTTTAAGCTTTATTTATTTGAAAAAAATTTCATTGACAATATTAGAAAAACATAATATAATAATATTATAAAATTTGAATATAAGGATAAAGGAAGTCGATCAATGGATAGGAAAAGGCAGCAGGAAAATGAGCAGGCCGCCGGAATTTTAAAGGCGCTGGCCCACCCGGTGCGGCTGTGTATGGTGCGGGGGCTCATGGAGAGAGGGCGGAACAACGTCTCCTACATGGAGTCCTGTCTGGATGTGTCCCAGTCCGGGATCTCTCAGCATTTGTCCAAGCTCAAGGCAGCCGGGATCGTGCGGGGAACCCGTGAGGGAAATGAAATTTACTACGAGCTCTGTAATGAACAGGTTAAAGAAATTGTAGAAGTTCTATTCAAGGAGGAACAACAATGAAAAAAATTCTGATTGTCGGTGGTGTAGCCGGCGGCGCAACCGCTGCGGCACGTTTGAGACGTTTGAGTGAAGAGGACGAAATCATTCTCTTTGAACGCGACGAGTATATTTCTTTTGCAAACTGTGGTCTGCCCTACTATATTGGGGATGTAATCAAGGACCGCAGCAAGCTGCTGGTGCAGACCGTGGCCGGAATGTCCAAGCGTTTTAACTTGGATATCCGCAATTTCAGTGAAGTGGTTTCCATTGACCGTGCGGGCAGCACCGTGGAGGTTAAAAACACCAAAACCGGTGAGACCTACACAGAAACCTTTGATCACTTGATCCTGTCACCGGGTGCCAAACCCATCGCTCCGCCGATTCCGGGTCTGGCCGAGGCAGACAGCATCTTTACACTGCGCAATGTGGCTGATACGGATAAGATCAAGGCTGAGGTGACCGAGCGCAGCCCCAAACGCGCTGTGGTGGTCGGCGGCGGTTTTATCGGCATCGAAATGGTCGAAAACCTGCGGGAACTGGGCATCAACGTGACACTGGTCGAAAAGCTGAACCAGGTATTAAAACCCCTTGACTACGAAATGGCACAGATCATTCATCAGGAGCTGAACGCCCACGGTGTCAATGTGATCCTGGGTGACGGCGTCGATCATTTTGAGGACGCTGGCAAAAAAGTCGTGCTGGAAAGCGGCATGAAGCTGGACGCTGACATGGTCATCCTGGCCATTGGTGTGGCGCCGGAAAACAAGCTGGCAAAGGACGCAGGATTAAAGCTGGGGCCAAGAGGGCACATTGTCACCACCGAAACCTATGAAGTCATGGACGGCGCGAACGGCGAGGTCATTAAAAATATTTACGCCATCGGAGACGCCATTGAGGTCCGCGATTTTGTGGACGGCTCCCAGACTGCTGTACCGCTTGCGTGGCCGGCAAACCGTCAGGGACGTACCGTGGCGGACCACATCAACGGTATTCCCTTTAAAAACCACGGCATTCAGGGAACATCTGTGGCCAAAGTCTTTAACAAGGTTTTTGCCACCACTGGCAACAACGTGGGCCAGCTGCGGGCAAAGGGACTGCCCTTCCAGCAGATTCACGCCCACCGCGGCAACCACGCGGGGTACTATCCAGACTCCACGAATATTGCGCTGAAGCTCATCTATGACCCTAAGACCCTGAAGGTTCTGGGTGCCCAGGCAGTAGGGCAGGAGGGGACTGAAAAGCGCATTGACGTCATTGCCTCTGTGATGAAAATGGGCGGCACCATCTATGATTTACAGGACATGGAACTGTCCTACGCGCCGCCGTTTTCAGCTGCCAAGGACCCGGTCAATATTTTAGGCTACATTGCCCAGAATATTGATGAAGGCGTCTATAAAACCGTCGAGTGGGATGAAATTGACGACATTATCGCAGGCGGCGGTTACCTGCTGGATGTCCGCACACCGGTCGAATTTGGCGCAGGCCATGTGGAAGGTTCCCACAATCTGGAGCTGGACACCCTGAGAGACCATATCGACGAAATTCCAGTGGGCAAGGACGAACCCCTGTATATTACCTGTCAGGTGGGTCTGAGAGGGTACCTGGCTATCCGGATCCTGGAGGATCACGGCTTCACCAACCTTTACAACCTGGCTGGCGGCTATAATACCTATAAAGCCGGCCATTACAAGCTGGCAGAACCGAACTTTGACGTGGAGGGTTCAAAGCTGGGGGAGCCAGAAGCCCCCGAGGGGGCGAAAGCAGACGTAAACCCTGTTAAGACAGTGGACGTGACCGGGCTCCAGTGTCCTGGCCCGCTGATGGCAACCTACAAGGCTGTGAGTGAGGTAAAGGAGGGCGAGCTGGTACAGACCATCGCCACCGATTTTGGTTTTGTGCAGGATGTGGAGTGCTGGTGTAAAACCAACGGCCATACCCTGATTTCACAGGAAACCAGAGGAAATAAATACATTGCCACCATCCGAAAGGGCGGCGGCGCCTCTGCCTGCGGGCTGGCTGCGGCAGATCCGGCAGTTCAGAAAAACGCCACCATGGTCGTGTTTGACGGTGAACTGGACAAGGCCATCGCAGCCATGATCATCGCCCAGGGCGCAGCGGCCCAGGGCAAGGATGTCACCCTGTTTTTTACCTTCTGGGGCCTGAACGTACTGCGTAAACCGAAAGCGCCGAAGGTGAAGAAAAACCGGATTGAAAAAATGTTCGGCCTGATGATGCCAAAGGGTGCCAGACGGCTGCCCCTATCAAAGATGAATCTATTTGGCATTGGGCCTGCCATGATCAAGAGCATTATGAAAAAGAAAAATGTGGACGACATCGAAACCATGATCCACAAGGCTCAGGATGCCGGGGTACGCTTTATTGCCTGTACCATGAGCATGGAGCTCATGGGGATTAAGAAGGAAGAACTCATTGACGGTATCGAATATGCGGGCGTCGGCACCTACATCGCCAGCAATGAAAATGTCGGAACGACTTTATTTATTTAACATCGCCACGTACAAAAAGCCACTGCGGATTTTGCAGTGGCTTTTTGACGTTGACGAAACCAGGAGAAGGTGGTTAAGAGCAAAATAAAAAAGCTGATTTTTCGGTATATGGATACACCCCTCTTCCTGGAAAGCTTACATGCTGGAAAGAGAGAAGGGAAACTCAAAATAAATTATTTTTAAAAAATATGTAAAGACCCGGCACAGTACGTGTGCCAGGTCTTTCTTTTAAATCTTAATCTCAATGGAAACCGGACAGTGATCAGAACCGGTGACCTCTGTGTGAATGGCCGCGTCTTTGACCATGTCGATGGCGTTGTCAGACACGAAGAAGTAGTCAATGCGCCAACCGGCGTTGTTGGCCCGGGCGTTAAAACGGTAGGACCACCAGGAGTACTCGACGGTATCCGGATGCAGATGGCGGTAAGTATCCACATAGCCGTTTTCAAAGAAATGGTCGAGCCACTCACGCTCCATGGGCAGGAAGCCAGAGCGTTTAGCGTTGGATTTGGGATTTTTCAGGTCCATCTCGGTGTGCGCGGTATTGACGTCACCGCAGATAATGACCTTTTTACCCTGGGCCACCAGGGCGTTGACATCCTTTAAAAAGCAGTCATAAAAATCCATTTTGAACTGGAGGCGTTCATCGTCCTTCTGACCGTTGGGGAAGTAAATATTAAAGAGGGTGAATTCCGGGTATTCCATGATAATGGTGCGGCCCTCGTGGTTGAAGCGGTCCTCAGACAGACCGGTGGTGATCGAGATGGGTTCTTCTTTATAGTAGACAGCAGTACCGCTGTAGCCCTTGCGCTCGGCAGCGTGGAAAAAGCTGTGGTAACCGGGAATACAACGGATGTCCTCGCTGATCTGATCCTCTGCGGCTTTGACCTCCTGAAGGCATAAGATATCGGGCTGGGCGGCTTCAACCCATTCGGTAAAGCCCTTTTGTGCCACCGCGCGGATGCCGTTGACGTTCCAGGAATATAATTTCATATCAATGCTCCTTTATCGATTTTTTATTGTTTTTTTGGTATAATATGATTTATTATAACACAGAATCATGAGCACTGAGCCAAGAAATGTACGGGAGATGAAAAAATGAACTATATCATCGGGATTGACGGCGGAACCACCAAAATAAAGGCAGTCCTTTTCGACACTACAGGCCACGAGATCGAAACAGTGGCGGCCCCCAGCGATATTCTGGAAGACGGTGTGCGCAAAGAACTGGACATGGATTTTTTCTGGGAAAAGACAGCGGCCTGCGTGCGCCTGCTGATGGAGAAGGGGCCTGCGACGCCTGAGGAGATCCTGGCTGTCGGCGTGACAGGACAGGGCGAGGGCTTGTGGGCTCTGGATAAAAACAACCGGCCGGTGAGCCGCGCCATTTTGTGGAATGACGGACGCGCCCACGAGGAAAACTGGGCCGTCAATGAGAAGACTCCTGGGATTGGCAAGCTGGTACACCGGAACCTGGGCACGCCGGCCGGGGCCGGGAGCGCCCTTCTCTTGCTGCGGTGGACCAAGGATAACCGTCCGGATGTGTACCGCCAGATTCAGACAGTGTTCTTCGCAAAGGACTGGCTGCGCTACTGTATGACGGATAAAATCGCCACAGACCCCACCGACGGAGGCGCCGCCTATCTGCGGCTCATCGATGGCGCGCCAGCGGTACAGGCCCTGACCGTGCTCAGTCTTTCTGAGGCGGAAAGCGGCATTCCCGAGGTACTGCCCTCCGACACCATTGCCGGCCAATTGACAGCGGCAGCTGCGGAAAAAATGGGCCTGCGGGCTGGAATCCCGGTGGTTACCGGGGCCATGGACGTGGTGGCTTCAGCGGTGGGAACTGGCGCGGTGGGCGTGGGTGACGCCGCGGTGGTGCTGGGCACCACCTGCGCCGTGGAGCAGGTACTGCGTCTCCGCGATTGTGATGTGACACGCTGCCGCAGGCACTACCTGCACCATGTGCAGGCGGATCTGGCCATTGATTTGTCCTCCACCATCAACGGTATGGAAAACGTGGAGTGGATGATGCGTGAGATTGCCAGGAGCCGCAATTATCGGGTGGTGGAGGGACTTATCGAGGATACCCGTCCGGGCAGCGGCGGGGTTGTTTACCACCCTTATCTGTCGGCGGCCGGTGAGCGGGCTCCTTTCCAGCACCGGGATGCCAGCGCCAGTTTTTTTGGGGTGAACTCAGGAACGACCAAGGGCGACCTTATGCGCGCGGTGTATGAGGGGCTGGCCTTCTCAGTCCGTGACTGCCTGGAAGGCGGCGGTTACCGGGGACGCCTGCTGCTTTCCGGCGGCGGCGCAGGAAGCGAGACCTTGTCACAGATGATCGCCGACGTGACTGGGCAGTCCGTAGTGGTGTCCAGGGGCGCGGAGTTTGGCGCCCTGGGGGCTGCTATGACCGCCGGAGTGGCCGTTGGCCTCTTTGACAGCATAAGAAACGCCGCCGTTAAATGCTGCCGTCTTAAAAAGATTTACAAGCCACGCCAAAACGCGATGTACGAAAAGTGCTATACCTTCTACCGTGAGCTCAGAGCTGCTTTCGGGCCGTTGTGGGAGCGTCGGGCAGAGATTTTTGAGAAATAAAAGTAAATTCAATAAAGAAAAGCAATTTTTATGAATAAAAAGTCTGATGTGCGTTTTTGTGCATTGGACTTTTTATTTTGCGCTATTTGGGGCTAAAAAGATAAAATCGGAACTATTATCTTAAATAATTTAATGAGAAAATGTAATATTACTTGACAAATGTAAGAAAACGGTGTAAATTATAGTCAAGAAATACATTTGTAAAATAAAAATACAAATGTAACGCAATTGAAAAATAGGTAGACATATGTAATAATGAAAAAAATATGGACACTTATTTGGAGGTTGCCATGGAAGATAAAAATCTGTATATCAAGATCGCACACTGGTACTATACCTTGGGTATGACGCAGGATGAGATCGCGAAGCGGCTGTCTTTTACAAGACAGCGTGTGAACCGGATCATCAGCTCTCTGAGGGATATGGGTATTGTTACCATAAAGGTTAACGGCTACGCCCAGGGAAATGTGGCATATGAAGGGGCGATCGAGGAGCATTTTGGTTTAAAAAGAGTAATCATTGCGGAATCGTATGATGGTGAGAGCAACTACATGCCGTCGCTTGCAAACACGGCCTCCCAGTATCTGGAGGATTACCTTCAGCCTGGTATGAGCATCGGGGTATCCTGGGGGGAAACACTTGCAGCTACCATTTCGAATCTTTCTTTTAAAAGGCGGAGTGAGTGTACGGTGGTGCAGATGGTCGGAGCGCAGAACATTGACATGGATATGTTAAAGTCGGATGAAATCGCCCGGTCGCTGGCAGATAAGCTGGACAGTGTGTGTTATATACTCTACGCGCCAGTTGTTGTCGATCACGCGGAGACAAAGAGAATGCTGATGGAAGAGCGGACCATTCAAAAGTCCTATGAGCTCATGAGGCGCTGTGATGTGGCGCTTTTTGGGATCGGGCAGGTGAGCCGTGAATCTACCATGTGTAAGCGTGGTCTGCTGAAGGTCGAGGATATTGACCGGCTGAGGCAGGACGGCTTTATCGGGGATGTCTGTGTGAACCCCGTAACCATTGATGGCCGCTGGCAGGATTGTTTTATCCGTGACCGCGTTATCAGCGCGAACATGGAGATTCTGAAAAACATTCCGAATGTTGTGGCTATTGCCGGCGGGGAGGATAAAACGGAAGCCATTATCGGCTGTCTGGCCTCCGGGGTCATCGATACGCTTATCACCACTGATATGACAGCAGAACGCATTGTGAGAACTCTTGGTTTATAGGACTGGTTTGAACCACCTTGTGGTTTAAATAGATAGGGCAGCGGCTGCATTGTGACAGCAAGGGGGACGCCGTTGTCTGAAAAAACTATGATTCTCGGAGGGAAAACATGAAGTATATTATCGGCATTGATGCGGGGACATCAAATGTAAAGGCAGTTTTGTTTGATGTGGATGGCAATGAAATTTTAGTCGAAGTTTTAGAAAATGAGCCCATTTATATCGGCGATACAGACGTGGAGCAGAATATGAACATTTTGTGGGAAAAGGTTGCCCTTTGTATCAAGATGATCATGGAAAACGGACCGGCAAAGGCAGACGATATTCTGGGCATTGGCGTCACTGGCCAGGGCGAGGGCATCTGGCTTATGGATGAAAACGGCGAACCTGTACAGGATGCGATTCTGTGGTGTGACGGCCGCGCCGCCGATGAAGTCGCCAAGGTGACAGAGGATGATCCAAAGCTCGGCGAAATGATTTTCAAAACAACCGGGACGCCGCCGCTCACAGGAACACAGTTGATGCTGCTGAAGTGGATGAAAAACAACCGCAAGGAAGTACTGGACAAAGCGAAAACCATGTTCTTCTGTAAGGACTGGGTGCGCTATAAACTGACCGGTACCATCAATGGCGATATGAGTGACACAGGAACTTCTTTAATGGACGCAGAAAAGGGCGAAGTAGCAGTGGATCTGTTAAAAGCACTGGATTTAGGCGAATATGTGGACCTTATCGCTCCGGTGGTTATCTCCAACAAAATTGTCGGGAATGTACTTGACCGAGTTGCAAAGGATCTCGGCCTTAACCCGGGAACACCTGTCGTGGCAGGCGCCATTGACGTTGTAGCCGCTGCGGTGGGTATCGGAGCCGTAGAAGACAAGGATATCTGCGTTATTTTAGGCACTACCTGCGCCAATGAAATCTTCATGAAAAAGGAAGACTGCGAATTTGGCAAGGAGGGAACACGTCTTGAAAAGCATGCGGTGGGGGATCTGTTTGTCAATCTGATGCCAACCATGAACGGAACACCGAACATCGACTGGGTACTCAACGAAATTGCCCTGACTAAGGATTTTTCTAAGGTCGATATCATGATCAAGGATGTTCCGGCCGGCAGTGGCGGCGTGATTTACCATCCTTACATCAGTGCAGCGGGGGAACGCGCTCCATTTTACCATCCGCATGCCAAGGCGAATTTCTTTGGTATCAGTGCGAACACCAAGCGTGCAGACTTAGTTCATGCGGTTTACGAAGGCATTACCCTTTCCATTAAAGACTGCCTGCAGGGCGCGGATAGAAACAGCAAAATTTTTATTGCCGGCGGCGGAGCCAAGAGCTCGATCTGGGCGCAGATGATCTCAGACGTTACCGGTATGGAGGTTGTTGTGTCTGCCGGAAATGAATTCGGTGCCAAAGGAGTTGCCATGATGGTGGGTCTCGCGGTGGGCGAATATGAGAGCTATACCGACGCGGCCCGCAGAACCTGCAAATCTGAACGCATTTACCGTCCGAGACCAGATCAGAACGCGATTTACGAAGACATCTACACACTGTATAAAGGCATCCGTATCGCCTGCGAGAGCCTATGGACAGCCCGTGCAGATGTGATGAAAACTATCAGTAAACGTACCCGAGAAAACTAGAGACAGAAAGAAGGATAACACAATGAAAATTTTTTTTACTGCAGAATATGATGAAGAACAGTTAAAGCCATTATACGAAATGGGTGAAGTGGTAAAAGATGGCTGGGCCATTGGCCTGCCCAAAATGCAGGAGGAGGAGCTCATGGAAAAATCCGCAGACGCGGACATCATCATTACAAGCTACGACGATATTACCCGGGCAGTCATTGAAAATGCCCCAAACCTCAAGCTCATCGCCTGTACCCGCGCCACTCCGGTTAACGTTGATATGGCCGCAGCAAAAGAACGTGGTATTCCTGTTATCTATACACCGGGACGTAATTCCGACACTACTGCTGAGATGACCGTAGGACTCATGCTCTCCATCGCCAGAAAGATCCCGATGGCCTACAAGGCTTTAAAGGAAGGAAAATTTACCGCTGATCCTAACGCACAGAAGGTAACCAAGGAAGGTCTGAAGGTCGATATGGTCTGGGATATGGAACCCGGATCACCTTATATGGTGTTTAAGGGGACTCAGCTTCATGGTAAGACGCTGGGGATCGTAGGTTATGGCAGCATTGGCCGCCGCGTGGGCAAAATTGCCCGTGCCTTTGGCATGGAACTGTTGATTTATGACCCGTTCCTATGTCCCATCGACTTAGAGGAAGTTGGCGTTAAAAAAGCAGAAAAACTGGAAGACCTGATGAAAAACGCGGATTTCATCACCTGTCATATGAAGATCACCCCGGAAACTACGGGCATTATCAGCCGTGAAATGATTGCTCTTATGAAACCAACCGCCTATTTTATCAACAGCTCGAGAGGTGCGATCCTTGACGAGGAAGCCCTGATCGACGCACTCCGCGAAAAACGGATCGCTGGCGCTGCCTTTGACGTCTACGCTAAAGAGCCCATTGCCAGCAACCATCCATATATCACTGAACTTGACAATGTCGTCATCACACCGCATATTGCCGGAGCCACTGACGATGTCCTCGTGAACCATACCAAACAGATCGTCGCTGACGTAAAACGCTTCGCAGAAGGCCGCAGAATGCTGTACGAATACCGTTAAAGCCAAGTAGATAAACCTGAATAAAAAATATATAGAATAAAGAGGAGATTAAAGATGTTACTGCAAAAAGAAAGAGAAGACGTTGTAAAATACTGCCAGATGCTGATCACCCACGGTTTAACCAAGGGAACCGGCGGAAACATCAGCATTTTAAACCGGGAAGAGGGCTTGTTTGCCATCAGCCCAAGTGGTATCGACTATTTTGAAACCGAGCCAGAGGATATTGTTGTCATGAATCTGAAAGGTGAGATTGTGGATGGGGATCGTAAACCCTCCAGCGAACATGAACTTCACCGCATTTTCTATACCGACCGCGACGACATCGCCGCTGTCGTACACACACACTCTGTTTACAGCACCGTTCTGGCAACTCTGAGAGAAGGCCTGCCGGCTTCCAGCTATCTGGTCGCATTTTCTGGTTACGATGTCCGCTGCGCCGAATACGCCTCTTACGGATCAATGGAACTGGCTAAAAACACCTTTGAAGCGATGAAAGAACGCAACGCCGCTTTTATGGCAAACCATGGCCTTATCGCCGGGGGCAGTGATATTCTCAATGCCTTTAACATTGTGGAACAGATCGAACAGTGTGCAGAAGTTTATGTTAAAGCCAGAGCCATCGGCACACCCGTACTTTTAGACCACGACGAAATGACCCGCATGATCGACAGCTTCAACAACTCTTACGGTCAGCGTAAAGCAAAAAAGGACTTATAAGAATTACCCTGTGACTATTTTCTTAAATGAGTAAACCCCATCAAAACCCGGAGGCAGTGATTCGGCCTCCGGGTTTTCCCATTTTGGAAGATGAGAAAGAAAGGAAGAATGACATGAAGTATACGGAAGAAAGGCAAGCCATCATCGACGCCTGCCTGTGGCTTCAGGACACAGGTATGGTCATTGGTACATGGGGAAATGTGAGCGTGCGCCTGGACGAAGAAACGATTATGGTAACTCCGAGCCGGATAGAATATGCGGACTTGACGCCTGCAGATATGGTGATCGTGGATATGGCGGGGAACAAGGTAGAGGGCGAACACAAACCTACCTCCGAGATGCATGTGCACCGGCTCATTTACGCGGCCCGACCCGATGTGGGAGCAGTGGTTCACTGCCACCCGGTTTACGCCTCAGCCATGTGTGCGGCCGAACACGGCATTCCGGTTATCTTTGAGGAAATGAGCCAGATGATCGGGGGGGAGATCCCCATCACAGCCGAGTATGTGAATGCTGGACAGCATGTACGTCTGGGAGAGGTGACCGCCGAGGCACTGGGCGATAAAAATGCCGTCCTGATCCGCAATCACGCCCCGGTCTGCGTGGGCCGTGATCTTAAGGAAGCCCTGACTTGTTCACAGGTGACCGAGAAAGCTGCCAAGTGCTATCTGGCGCTCAGAGGCGGTGTGGAGATCACCACCATCCCGGAGGCTATGGTCAAGGCCGAGCGCCATAGGTTCCTTTACAGCTATGGCCATGAGCAGTAAGCGACGGTACCGTCGGCCTTAAGAATCTTAAAAGCTCAGTTGATAGATTCTCCCTAAAAGAGTATAATAGTATTTAAACAAACCTTCCCCGGAGATGCAGTCCTGTCTCCGGGTTTTCCTGAATCCGGAATGAAAAGGTTATCTTACTTTTAATGTGTGAAAGGAGAATTTGATGGAATACGCAAAAGAGAGAAAAGCCATTGTGGAAGCCTGCCGGTGGCTGGAGGCCAACGAGATGGTCATTGGCACTTGGGGCAATGTGAGCGCGCGCCTGGATGGGGGAAAGCTGCTGGTGACGCCGAGCCGGGTGGCTTTTACGGATATTTACCCTGAAGATCTGGTAGTTGTGGACACCGAGGGCTGTAAGGTTGAGGGCGTGTGGTATCCGAGCTCTGAGGTTCATATTCATCGTCTGATTTACGCCAGACGCGGGGATGTCAACGCCATTATCCAGTGCTATCCCACTTACGCTTCTGCCATGTGCGCCTCTCAGCAGGGAATTCCGCCGATTTTTGAAGAAATGAGTCAGCTCATCGGCGGCGGAATTCCGGTAACGCCTGAATACATTAACGCCGGACAGCACCGAAGACTGGCAGAGGCTGTCATCCAAACCATAGGCCAGAAGAACGCTATCCTGATTCGGAACCACGCCCCCATGTGCTTTGGCCGCGACATGACTGAGGCCCTCACCTGCTGTAAGGTAACCGAGAAAGCCGCAAAATCCTACCTGGCCCTCAAAGGTGGCGTCGATGTGGCCGTCATCCCCGACGAAATGGTCGATGCTGAGCGCGAACGCTACCTGAACCGGTACGGGCATGAGGGATGTGAGGAATAGGATTAAAGCCCTTCGGGGCTTTTTTTTGTGTTTTCAATCAGGAAAGTTTAAAAGTTTTCGCTGTCATTTAATTATTATCTTGCCCGTTGGGTATAAAAAAGCAAAAGTATCTGAATTAAGAAAGGAAAAAACAATGAAGAAAATCGTGAGTGCAGTCATATCACTGTTGATGATTTTACAGTTTTCACTGCCGCAGGCAGCATTTGCTCAGGAAAATGGCAGTGTGGTAAACGAGACAGTAGCACCGGCTGCGGTGGATCAGACAGTGGAGAAGAACGCTGAGCCAGAGCAGCCTGAACAGGCAGCAGCCACCGAGGGGCAGCTCAAGAAGGTCACAGAACCCGCTGCCATACTGCCCGAAGCTTCAGAGAAGGTTTTAGTTCAACCCGCGGCAGAAAACCAGCCCAAAGCTGGTGGCCGGGACATTAAAGAAATTTTTCAGTCGCTGGGATATAGCGAGGCAGACAGCACCATTTTGACAGGAATGACCGTGACCTATCAGGATGTGGCTGGAAAACCCGTAGCAGAGCCTACCATTGACGACACAGTTCGGTTTGATATCACCTTTGCGCTTCCAGAGGATGTTCGGGCCCAGATGCAGGCCGGTGATTACTACCAGTTTGAACTGCCGGACAATATCAAAATCGCCAATAATACCAGTATTCCCCTCATCGACGCGGCGGGAAACCAGTATGCTACCGCACTGGTGGGCAAAGACGGCACAGTCACAATCACCTTTACCGATGAAGTGACAAAAAACAGTGACATCAGCGGAAACCTCAATTTCTCGGGTGGATTTGACAAAGACAGCATGACCGGCCCAGGCAATACGGTTATCAAGATCCCCAATGAGGAAAAGCTGCCGCCTGCAGAGGTGGTGGTCAGGCCAAGTGCAGGAAGCGCCATTGAAAAAAACGGCTATTTTGACCGGAATATGAATCCCGAAAAAGTCATCTGGAATGTAGACATCAACAAAAGCCTGGACACAGTTGCGGGTGCGGCCGTCACCGATACCCTGCCTGCTGGACTCACCCTGGAAAGCGTAACGGTTTATCAGATTGAGGTTGACTTTGACGGCAATGTTGTTGAGGGAAGCCAGACACCTGTGGATCCGTCCGAGTATACCGTTGCGGCTGACGGCACAGTCACTTTTAAAAACACTATCCACGCTGCCTACCGTATTGAGTACACAACCCGCATCGATCCGGAAAAGAAGCCTGCGGACGGCGGTACCATTATCTTTAAGAATGAGGCAGCTCTGAGCGGGGACAACATTTCAGAGATTACTGCGAGCGCCACGGTGGATGCCGAGTACGGAAAAATTCTGGAAAAAAGCCGGGAAAACTACGACGCCCAGACTCAGACCTTTAGCTGGGAGATTAAGTACAACTACAGCGAGGGCAAAATCCCGCAAAAACAGGCTGTGGTGACTGATAAAATCGGCAGCGGCATGGACTATGTAGATGGCAGTCTTGTACTTAACGAAGTGGATTTTAATACTGATGGCAGTGTAAAGATTGTCCGCACCCTTGAAGAAGGCGTGGATTACCAGCTCGATAAAACTACTGATGGCTTTAAAATTCAATTCTTAGGGGATGTGGACTACGCGGTCCAGATGACTTATCAAACCAAGGTTTCCGGAATATTAGATGAAAATCAGAAATATAAAAATGAGGTAGAGATTGGTACTGGACAGACGGACAGCGCAAGTGGCAGCGCTAAACAACAGGGCGTCATCAAAAAATTTGTATCCGCCGATCAGGAAAACAGGCGGATTAACTGGTCTATTAGCGTTAATAAGAACAACTATACCATGAAAGACTGGTCCCTCACAGACACCCTGAGCCCAGGCCTTTTTCTGGACGAATCGTCTCTGGTGATTAAAAATCAGGATGGAAAGACCCTGGAACGAAACAAGGATTATACCTTGAACTATGAGCAGAGCAGCAACAATTTTGATATTGTGCTGATAGGGGATTATAATCCCACAAGTGACAGCTTTAAGATTACCTACACCACAGACTATGATACTGGCGCAACGATTTTCCCGGACGGCAACGTCTATTTTAAGAACGACGCTGTCTCCAGCTGGACAGATACCCAGGGCGGAAAACACAGCAGTAAGGATGAGGCGGACTACCGGCCAAATGACGACGCATCCTACAATGGTTTTAAAAATGGCAGCTACAACGCGGTCAATAAAACCATCACCTGGATGGTGGGCGTCAATTACAACGATCTCCTGCTTGGGCGGCCCACGGCTGTCGAGGACCCCATCACTGGCAATCAGGTATATGTCTCAGGTTCCGTTAAAATCTATCACTATACCCTGAGCAGCCAGGGTGAGCCGGTAAAGGGAGATGAAATTACCCCTGAAGAGTATGATCAGTTTCGGATTCAGGAGCCGAATGCCCAGGAAAACATCCTGAAGATACTGTTCCCAGAAAGTGCGGAGGGCCGTTATCTCATTGAGTTTCAGACCACCCTGGATGGTCAGGTTATCCATGACAGCGCGACCTATAAAAACACCGCAACCTTTACCAATGGACGTGAGGTCCATCTGCTGGAAGGCGAGGTGTCTATCACTAACGGCGGTAAGCTGGCCGCCAAATCCGGTATTCAGGACGATGACGGCTATGTGAAATGGCAGATCACCGTGAACCCCAGCCAGTCTGCGCTCACCGATGTTCAGGTCATTGACCGCCCCTCGGACAACCAGATCATTGACCTCAGCTCCCTGAGGGTATACGGCGCTCAGGTAGATGAAGGGGGCGGCTTGACCCTGGATGAGAATATTGTTCTGGCTTTGGGTACCGATTATACCGTGGACTACGTCACAAATCCGGAAACAGGCCAGCAGGAGTTGACTGTGAACTTTCTGAAGGAAATTGACCGAGCCTTCTTTATCACTTACCGTACTAAGGTGCTGCTGGAGGAAGGCAGTGAGCAGAAGGTGAGCAATGAAGTGATTATAAAGGGCAATAATGAGGAAGAAGTCGAAGGCGGCGACAACCAGGAACTGGGCGTCATCGTCAATGATGGTGGCGGAACCGTTGTGGGTAAAAGAGGCAGTATTCTGCTGGAAAAGGACAGCGCCACCACGCATAATCCCCTGGCCGGAGCCGTGTTCCAGCTTTATGACAGCAACGGCGTGAGCCTGGGTGCCCCGGTGACCACCGGGAGCGACGGTCAGGTGCTTTTTAAAGAACTGGTTTATGGCAATTATATTTTGAAGGAGCTGAAGGCCCCGGATGGCTATAACCTGGACAGCGCTCTGAAACAGGGTATCACCATTACTGTCAATGCAGAGAGCAGCCAGACAGGAAAGATACAGCATTTGCAGAATGATCCGGTCCAAGTTACCCTGGCCAAGGAGGACGAAAACGGAGATCCTCTTGCGGGTGCAGTTTTCACCCTTGAGATAAAACAGGGCGAGAACTGGAAACCCATACGGGAAGAAACTGAGCTGAAAACCGGCGAGGATGGGCATCTGACCGTGGAAGCATTGGAGGAAGGCACTTACCGCTTTACGGAAATCCAGGCTCCGGACGGCTATGTTCTGAACACTCAGCCCATAGAATTCACTCTGGTCAAAAATGCAGACGGCGTGATCCCAGCATTGACACTGGATCCGGTGGTCAATTATCAGGGAGGCCTCGAAATCACAAAAACCGATGCGAACGGTCGTCCACTTGCAGGCGCAGTTTTTAAGCTGACAAAAGACAACGTGACGGTGATAGAAGGGCTGACTACTGAAAAAGACGGTACCGCCAAAGCCAATGGGCTGGCCCCCGGCGTTTATGAACTGGTGGAAACCTCCGCTCCAGAAGGGTACACTCTTGACAGCACCCCAGTGCGTTTCGAGATTGAAGCACGTGCGGCAGGAGCGCCTGCACCAGTAGCGATATACTTGGTCAACCAAAAGGAAAAACCGACGGAAGTCACTGTGAAAGTGCCGCCAGATGCGCAAAGTCCTGGACAGACGCCTGGTAAGGCAGTGGAAAAAAGTCCGGGAACTGGCCTGCAAGGACCCGGAGGCATCGGCACATCCCTGCTGCTGTTGGTCGCTGCCGGTATTATCCTTTGGAGGAGGACCAAACCAAAAGAAAAACGTTAGCGGTATTTTTGGTCAGAGAGACCGATAAGGTTACAAAAAAGCATTAAGGACTGCCTCAGTGATGAAAAGATCACTGCGGGCAGTCCTTTTTACGTTCAGTCTTATTTCCCGAGGCGTTCAATGACCTTGCGGGCTGTATCACCCAGCCATTTTGCTTCAAGAGCAGCGTCGATATGTCCATTGATGAGCTCGGGCAGGAAATCGCGGATCTCCGCGTCGGGGAGATCCCACCATTTTAAGGCCATAAGCTTCGCGATGGTGTCATCGTCAAAACGCTTGCGGATAAAGCGTGCCGGGTCGCCGCCGACCACCGTGTAGGGCGGAACGTCTTTTGTCACCACGCTGCGGGTGCCAATGATGGCGCCGTCGCCGATGTGTACGCCGGGCATGATCACACTCTCATATCCAAACCACACGTCATTGCCGACAATGGTCGGGCCCTTGAGGGTAGAAACCTTGCTGCCAAAGCTTTCAGGCAGATCCCAGTGGTCGTTTGCGATGGGAAAGGGATAATTGGCCATGGAGGCAAAATTGTGGTTGGCGATGGGACAGAGGAAGGTGGTCCCCATGGCCAGCGAACAGTATTTTCCAATGATGATGGTATCTCTGTGAAACTGTGGATAATGGTACAGAATGTTGTTCTTGACAAAATCCCGGGGGTCGTTTCGCTCATCGTGGTAGTAGGTGTGTTCCCCAACCTGGATATCCGGATCGTCGATGACATTTTTCAGATAGACCACAGAAGTGTTATCATCGGTTAAATAAATTCGTTGATCATTGTCCTTACGCATTTTTTTGCTCCTGTAAATTCAAAATATATTACGATACCATTATATCAAAAACTCAAAGCTTTGAACAGGATCTGCCCGATTTTTCCTGACAGAGAGCAAGAAATGACAACGCCCTTTTCCTAAATCGCAGGAAAAAAGAAAAAGCATGGTGCTCTTAAGATGTGGGAAAAGCCTTTTTATGGGTAAGTAATACATAGGATATTTTAATGTATTACATAAATTTAGAAGCTTTACGCATTGTAGGATAGAAAGGAAACAGCATGAAAAAAATAACGGGCACTTTGACAGTCCTTCTCATGGTTTTATTATTCTCATTTTCACCCGTTTGGGCGGCCCAGGGGGCAGATACAAAACCTGCGCCTACTGCGCCTGCGAAGACCGATACCACCGCGCAGGCGGACAAACCGCAGCTTGCCGATAAAGACAGCGGCGAAGCCGCAGACAAAGCGGAAACAGACAGTGCGGCATCCGCGGAAAAGGCTGCGGTTCTGAAATCCGGAAATTACTATACTTTTAAGCTGCCGGAAAGCGTTGTCGTCACCGAGGAACTGGCCCTGCCCCTGACAGATAAGGATGGCAAGCTTTATGGCACCGCTTATGTGGGTACCGACGGCGTGGTGATTATCTCTCTGACCGAGGAAGCTGCCGGCGATGCCGCCGTGGCGGACCGGCTGGAGGCAGCGGGCGCTGAGCCGGCTGTTGTCCAGACCCTTGGAACCCAGACAGGCCCCCAGGGCAGTGTTGTTTTCCGAAAACAGGATGAAAACAGCAATGGCCTGGAGGGCGCGCGGTTCGAGCTGTTAAAAACCGATGAAAACAACCGGATCGTAGCTGCGGTTACTTCCGGCGCAGACGGCAGTGTGCGCTGTGACGGCCTCGCACCTGGAACCTACCGGGTGGTTGAGACACAGGCTCCAAACGGTTTTCTGCGAAACCTTGAGATTCTGGACTTCACGGTCTCGGATTCAGCCCAGACCCAGCACGTCGTGGTGGATGCGGGTATCCATACAAGCTATCAGGGGCGTCTCTCCATCCTGAAAATGGACGAAGAGCGGACCCCACTTCCCGGAGCCCGCTTTAAAATTCTGGACGCCAACGGCTATACTCTCCAGAAGGATCTCGTCACTGATTCGGACGGCCGGATCTGGGTCAGCAATCTGGCGCCCGGGCGCTATCAGGTTATGGAGACAGAAGCGCCCTCGGGCTATCATCTGGACGCCACCCCGGTGAGCTTTGAGGTGGCCTCTGAGGCAGAGGGTGAGCCCGCAGCCATGGAGGTCAAAGCCATCAATGTCCGGCGTTCCTCTAAGCTCAGGTATTCCGCGGGCACGGCGTCTCCCAACGCAGATACAGGGGTGGACAGTATGGACTTCCTTGGCCTTGGGTTTGTTGTTGTTGCGGCGGTCATTGGTGCGGGGG
>OIET01000694.1_pt1 | contig 24444 bp, 27 predicted proteins | sample 1581871 | NCBI WGS metagenome assembly OIET01 (sample SAMN03279760, study PRJEB24777) | human gut metagenome | isolation source: fecal sample PR121 from 1 month old male Malay infant, vaginally delivered... | place: Singapore | collected 2005-09-16
AATGGTAGCGAAATGTCAACAACAGACTTTCCCTTGAATGTTATTGTAAAGACAACTAAGAAATCCGTATGGACAATGTCCAAAAATAAGGTTTGTGAGACTCTCTATACTATTCTAGATTTATATAGAACTATAAGGCCCTTCTTAGACAGAGACACCTGGGTTATTACAAATCAGCCTGTTACATCTGCTCTATTGTCGTTAATACCATCAAAACATATAAATGAGATTTACATTAACAGAGGTGGTAATTTTCAAGATAAAGGTATTGCAAGTAAAATTATTATCCAGAAATTAAAACACCATTGTATTGATTTTGCTGTAGGTATTTCAAAGAAGCAAACAGACTTATTAATCCAATGCGGTATGCCAGAAAATAGAGTAACTCTCATTCATAATGGATTACCAATGCCTGCATTTGACTACCCTCATAAAGATCTCTCAAAGGATTATCTGAGAATCAGCACAATGGGATTTATATCCGATTTAAAAAATCAGATTGAGGGCATTAGATTGATAAAACTTTTGCGAGATCACGGCATTAATGCCATTTTAAATTTGTATGGAGATCCTGATGGTGATAACGAATATCAGACAAAGATTGCGCATGAGATAAAGATTCTCGGAATAAAACCATATATAAATTTTTGCGGTTTTGTATCAGGGGAAAATCTCTTTGCAGAAACTGATATCCTGATATCATTCTCACGTACAGAAGGTTTTGGCCGTAGTTTGGTTGAGGGCATGTTAAGAAGGAAACCTATCATTGCCTGGAGAGGAGCAGGTGGTCCTATAGATATAACAGACAACGGGAAATATGGCCATTTAGTTGAAAGTAACAATGCCGATGCTTACTTCAAGGTGGTCTGCAGTTTATTGGATAATCCATCTTTTAACAAAAACAATGTCGAGGCGGCCTATAACTTTGCTTATACTCATTTTACAACCGAATGTATGGTTAAGAATTATGCTAAATTGATAAAATCCGCTTGTAATATATGATAATAGCATATTTCTCCAATTTTCTCAATCACCATCAGAAACTTGTTGCAGACGAACTGGCTTCAACGGAAGGCATTGATTACATCTTCGTTGAGACTGTTCCGATGTACGACTGGCTAAAGAAAGGAGGTTATACCGACTACTCGCAGGTGTCATATGTATTGAGGGCCTGGGAAAATGAAGAAAATCGGCAAAAGGCGATAGAGTTAGCAAAGACTGCAGATGTAGCTCTTTTTGGTGGTCCGGAGGTGCTGTACCTTGAAGTAATTCGCGCCAAAAACACAGACAAGATTTCTTTTGAAGTATCTGAGCGTTGGTTGAAACGAGGTTGGCTTAACCTACTTTCTCCAAGACTCATCAAATCATTATGCTACTATCGTATTCTGTTCTGGAGAAAGCCATTTTACAAGTTATGCGCAAGCGCTTTCGGGGCAAGTGATCAATATAAATTGCATACTTACAAGAATCGTTGTTACAAGTGGGGGTATTTCACCACAGTGGATAAAAATTTTGACGTTAAAGCGTCACAAAATGTTCGTTCATCAGAAACTACATCACTTATGTGGTGCAGTAGATTTCTGAAATGTAAACATCCGGAACTACCTATCTTAATGGCAAAACGACTCAAGGAAAAAGGCTATCGCTTCTCTCTCGACATGTTCGGCTCCGGTGAGAAACTTAAAGAAGCCAAGAGACTCGCATCAGACTTAGGGGTCACAGACATGATAACATTCAAGGGAAACATGCCGAATGCAAAAATACTTCAAGAAATGCGCAAGCATGAGATATTCTTATTTACATCCGATAGAAATGAAGGCTGGGGTGCAGTTTCCAATGAATCTATGAGCAACGGATGTATACTTGTGGGCTCCGATGGTATTGGATCTATTCCGTTCCTTGTTGAAGATGGAGTTTCTGGCATAACATTCAAGAGTGCAAATACGGATTCAGGTTTTATAGGGGAAAAACTCCAAATAGATGAAAAGGCGCTGTCTTCACTTACTGAAAAGGTAGAATTGTTACTAAATCATCCAATAGAAAGAAAGCAAATCGCAATTCAGGGCTATGAGAATATGCGAGATGTTTGGTCTCCAGCCAATGCAGCCAAAAACCTTCTCTTATTAATCGATGACCTCCAGAAAGGACGGGATTGTTCAATATCGCATGGTCCTTGTTCTAAAGCAATATAAATAATATGCCAACACTCTTACAGATTAACGTAACAGCTAACTGGGGTTCAACGGGAAAGATAGCAGAAGCTATCGGACAGTCGGCGATGAAACGTGGATGGAATTCGTACATAGCATATGGACGAAAGATGACCACTTCCAAGAGCAATCTTGTAAAAGTAGGCTCAAAGATGGATAACTACATCCACTTTGCCTACAACTATCTACTGGATATGGAAGGGCGTAGTTCCGATAGAGCCACAAAGGCTCTTGTTCGTCGGATAACCGAAATAAAGCCAGATGTAGTGCAATTACATAACATCCACGACCATTTTCTAAATTATGCTATCCTATTTGAATACCTCAACCAGACTGAGATACAGGTGGTATGGACATTCCACGATTGCTGGGCATTTACCGGTCATTGCTATCACTTCGTCCAGCAGAACTGCATGAAGTGGCAAACGGAATGTGGCAAATGCGTACAGAGGAATAGATTTGTTGATCGCTCTCGTGAGAACTTTTTGCTAAAAAAAAGCCTCTTTAGCAAATGCAAGAACCTAACTATCGTGCCATGCTCAGATTGGATGAGCAGTCTCGTGAAAAAATCATTCCTTAAGGATAAACGCATTGAGGTAATAAAGAATGGTGTGGATTTGTCTGTCTTCAAGCAGACAACATCCAACACTCAATCATCACCCCTCAACCGTCCTTTTCGCATTATTGCCGTTTCGAATGTATGGATGGCATATAAAGGAGAATTAGACATTTACAAACTTCGAGAGATGTTACCAAAGGAGGAGTATAAGATTACGATGGTAGGTCTCTCTACTGATCAAGTAAAGAATCTTCCAGCAGGCATTCATGGCATCCTGCGGACACAGACCGCGCAAGAATTGGCACAACTCTACTCTGAATCAGATGTTCTCATCAACCCTACATATGCCGATACCTTCCCAACAGTCAATCTTGAAGCTTTAGCATGTGGTATTCCTATAATAACCTATCGTACGGGTGGTGCATCAGAGGCTGTAGATGAGAAGACGGGGGTTGTAATTGAGCAAGGGAATGTGGCAGCTTTGGCAAAAGCTATTATAAATCTGAAAGAGCAGCCTCTTTCTTCGACAGCCTGCCGTAAACGGGCAGAAGAACATTTCGATAAGAACAAGTGCTTCGATAAATATATTGACCTATACGAATGTTTACTTAACAAGTAAATAAACACATAGAAATCAATAGATTTGCTTCTTGTAAACAGGGTATTCCTCCGATTTCTTCTATTCAGAGACACATTGTTTACGGTAATATTTCGCATCACAGAAAAGCAAAAAACAGCAGAGAAAGTTTAGAGAACACAAAATCAGAGGCCTTGGCTATTGATAGACTTCCTATAATAAAAACTCGTGTTTTGACTGTTTATCATTGGCGTTGGGAGGAAGTTACCACAATGAAAATAAAACATAAAAATATATGAATGTATTGTTCTTGACAATGTCAAACCAGATGCTGAAAATTTCGGCAAATGGCATATATACAGATCTGGCACGTAGGTTCTATGATGAAGGACACGAGGTATATGTAATGATGCCTTTTGAACGAAGGTCTGGTAGAAAGACTGTTCTCTTTAAAGAGGCTGGTATACATATCTTAGGCGTACAAACTCTTAACGTCGAGAAAACTAATATTATTGAGAAAGGTCTTGGGCAGGTTATGTTGGAAGCACAGTTTAAAGCGGCCTTAAAGAAGTATCTTGGCCATGTGAGATTCGACCTCATCTTGTACTCTACCCCACCCATCACGTTTGCTAAAGTGATAGAATACGCAAAGAGACAAAACCCGCAGGCTGTATCGTACTTAATGCTGAAGGACATCTTTCCTCAAAATGCTGTAGATCTGGGGCTACTTAAAAAGAATGGGCTGAAGGGTATGTTGTACCGTTCATTCCGCAAAAAAGAGAAAAAACTCTATGCCATTTCGGATGTGATTGGCTGCATGAGTCCGGCCAATGTAAAGTTTATATTGGCTCATAATCCCGAAATCAAACCTGAAAAAGTGGAGATTTGTCCGAACAGTTGCAATCTTGTTGCATCGATTTCACTCTCCGAAGAACAACGAGTCGAGATTCGCAAGAAGTACAACCTACCTATCGATTGTCCAATCTTCATCTATGGTGGGAACCTTGGAAAACCTCAAGGCATTCCGTTTCTAATTGAATGCCTTCGAGCCAACAAAGACCGAACCGATTGTCATTTTCTTGTGGTAGGTAATGGTACTGAATACAACAAATTGGAGAAATTTGTGAATGAAGAGAAGCCACAGAGCGTATCTCTTTTTAGGCGGCTACCCAAAGAGGACTACTATTATTTGACTGAAGCATGTGACGTAGGATTGATCTTTCTGGATTATCGGTTTACAATTCCTAATTATCCAAGTCGTCTATTATCTTATTTAATGAGCCGTAAGCCTATCCTTGCATGCACAGATCCAAACTGCGATACAGGTAGCATTGCCGAAAAGAATGGCTATGGTATTTGGGCTCCAAGTAACGATGTGAATACTTTTACCGAGAAACTCAACAAAATGATAAACTCAGACATCAAGCAAATGGGAGAAAACGGCTACCAATTCTATTTAAATAACTATACCGTACAACATACATACAATATCATAATGAAATACTGCATATAAGCAACTAAAATGTTATACAAATTAGCACATATAATAAAAGACAAATTCAGTTTCTTGTGGGAGGCAATAGAATGGGGAAACGCGTCTCTATTCTATATGTTACACAAGAAACAATTAGCCAAAGTTAATAAGATATTGGAAGGTATAAGCCCAAAGTATATCATCCGCTTGGCAACGAACAATGATGTAGATATTTTAGTGCATTTCTTTAGAGAGCAACCCGAAGGAGCTTTTAAATTCTTTCGACCTCATGAATTTGATGAGAAAGCGGTCAGGAAGGTGGTGAATAATAAGGCATTCTTGACATTTTTGGTTTTATCCGACAACGAGCTCGTAGGCTATTTCTTCCTGCGAGCATTTGTGAATGGGAAATGCTTTCGAGGAAAGATGGTACACAAAGATTTGCAAGGCCGTGGCATTGCAAAATTAATGGGAGTTGCAATGACAAAGGTATCTCAACATTTAGATTTGCGCATGTTCGGATCCATCTCATCTGAAAACTATGCCTCTATGGCTTCGGCCAAAGCTTCAAATGAGATAAAAATACATAAAACCTTAGAAAATGGTTATTACTATATCGAGTTTTTACCAAAAATAAAGATAGAAAAATAAGAGCATATTATACAACTATTATGACACTATGCGCAAAAGTATTCTGGTTAAAAGACAAATTCCTTGGGGGGGGGAAATTAAAAAAGCTTATGACCAAGTAAGCAACGGATTTAAAACTGGAGAGGAGAACATCTACCAGCGTGAGGCCCTTGTGAGATGGGCAACACAAGAGGTCCCTTACTATAAGCAATACATTAATTACAAGTTTGAAGAACTGCCAATTGTAAATAAAAGCATTATTAAAGCCGGAGGAAATAACTTCATAGCGCAAAGTTGGTTAGGAAAACCTTTACATCGTGAGACAACATCCGGTTCAACCGGCACTCCATTTGCAGTGTTGCAAGACCCGGGAAAACGCTTGCAGGCGCAAGCTGACTTACTAGTCTGTTCAGATCTTGCAGGCTTTCATCTTGGCACAAGACTCTATTACATAAGAGTCTGGAATCATCTTAACAGGAAAAGCAAACTAAAGACTCTTCTAACAAATATGGTGATGCAGTCAAGTGATAACTTATCAGACGAGAGCCTTGAAGATTTCTTGAAAAACTAGAAAATGATTATCAGGAAAAAAGTATCTTGGCTTATGCCTCATCAATAACAGCTTTGTACCAATGGATGAAACGCACAGGACGTAAAACAAAGGCAAGGGTGGCATGTTTCATCACTATGTCTGAATCATTTCCTGATGATGCACGCCAAGGTATTAAAGACTTATTCGGTTGTCCGGTGATATCGCGCTATTCTAACCAGGAGTGTGGACTTATCTCTCAACAATGTAAATTAGGAACGGAATATCACATCAATACAGCTAGCTTCTATGTTGAGATTTTAGACTTGGAAAAGGATATTTCCGTAGAAGATGGAAAGCTTGGACGTATCGTGGTAACAGATCTTTATAACAAGGCCATGCCTATGATAAGATATGATACAGGAGACCTTGGTGTAATGTCTCACGAGTGTGAATGCGGAATCCACGGTAAAGTATTGAAGAGGGTTGAAGACAGACGAGTGGATTTTATTACAGCAACCAACGGGGATCTGCTTTCTCCTATAACAATAATAAATGCGATGTGGGAATACTCCGATTTGCTACAATGGCAGTTCATCCAGCATGCACCACAAGAATTCGAAATGAAAATTAATTGTACAAGCGACACTTATCATCGCGAAAAAGAGATGCTCAAAGTACTGAAAAGTTATGTAGGAAAAGATGCCGAAATAAAGGTGACATATGTGAATGAGACCCCCTTGCTAGCATCAGGGAAGAGAAAGAGTGTGCTAAATTCGATGTTATCCCTTTGACCTATTGGACAAAGAATGGTCATCTAAATGCATTGAGCAGAATTAGTTCTAATGGGATATATCTAATTGTTTCAAAGCATATTAATTACATAAACAAAGTATCTGGCCAAATTGAAGAAGGACAGAAATAGCAATTGTAATGAAAGTCTTTGAAGAAAAGACGGATGATATTCTTTCAAAAAGTAAATTTGGACTAAATAATAAACGATAAAAGCCTACACAGTTTTTTAGCCTAGCAAAAACGAAATCTTGAAAACTGATAATATGGTACTGAAATGGATTTTTGATAGGGCCGTAGCATTTCTCGGTCTTCTTTTTTTATGGCCCATACTACTCATCGTAGCCATCATGGTAAAAATTAAAATGCCTGGAGGCCCTGCATTCTTCGTCCAAAAGCGTGTCGGTAAAAACGGGAAACTATTCAATTGCCATAAGTTCCGTACTATGACTGTCAATCACAACGGTTCAACTGTATCCGTTGCGGGCGACTCTCGAATCACGCCTTTCGGAGCAACGCTGCGCCACTATAAATTGGACGAGCTACCGGGATTGTGGGATGTACTGATTGGAAATATGTCCTTTGTTGGCCCTCGCCCGGATGTCCCCGGATATGCAGACAAACTCGAAGGTGCCGACCGTGATGTACTCAAGCTCCGTCCCGGAATAACAGGTCCTGCAACGTTGAAATACCGTCTGGAAGATGAAATGATATCCGAATATGTAAAGAAAAAACAGGCTGAAGGAGACTCTCGCCCAATGCAGGTAATTGCTACAGAGTATAATGACAACGTAATTTATCCGGATAAGGTTCGACTGAACTGTTACTACTATAGACATTATTCTTTCCTCAAGGACATTGAAATAATCTTAGCAACCGTACTTCATTTCAAGGTTAAGTTTGCAGGAGAGGAAGTATAGCGAACAATACAACGCTGTATATATCTGATAACTATGAACTAATACGCCAAACATAAAATCAAAATTATGTCAGAAGAAAGAAAAACGATTTATCTCTGTCTGGCTCACATGTCAGAAGAGGGATGGGAACAGAAATATGTCAAAGAGGCCTTTGACACAAACTGGGTGGTTCCCATGGGACCGAACGTGAATGCCTTCGAAAAGGATCTGGAAGCATTTGCCAATAGCAAGAGCGATGGCAGTCAGCCGCTTGACAGGAAGGTAGTCTGCCTTTCTGCCGGGACAGCAGCTGTACATCTGGCTCTTATCGGGTGTGGCGTAAAGGCCGGAGATGAGGTATTGGTACAGAGCTATACATTCTGTGCTTCATCTCATCCGATTACCTACCTCGGAGCCAAACCGATTTTCATAGGATCAGAGGGCGAGACATGGAATATGGACCCTCAATTGCTGGAGAAAGCCATAATTGACCGTAAAGAGAAGACCGGCAAATATCCTAAAGCCATCATTCCGGTTGCTCTTTATGGTATGCCATACCATATCGATAAAATTATGGCGATTGCTGACAAATATAGTATCCCGGTGGTTGAGGATGCTGCCGAGGGCATGGGATCTCGCTTTGATGGACAAGTCCTCGGCACTTTCGGCCGCTACGGAGTACTCTCTTTCAACGGGAACAAAATGATTACAACCTCAGGTGGAGGTGCACTTATCTGTCGGAATCCAGAAGAGGCAAATGAAATCATGTGGTATGCTACTCAGGCCCGTGATGCATATCCCTATTATCAGCATACTGCTACCGGATACAATTACCGTATGTCGAATGTATGTGCCGGTATTGGTCGCGGTCAGATGACCGTACTTAACTCGCATATCGCTCACCACAAGCATGTACAGAAATTATACGAGGAGTTGTTGGCTGATATACCCGGTATCCACATCCACAAGCAGCCGGAAGATCCTCGTTTCGATGGAAACTTCTGGCTCTGTGCAGCGACACTCGACCCGTCGGTTCATATCCAGGGACAGGAGAATGCATATAAGGAGGTAATTAAAACAGCAGTCGGAGGTGCTGCCGGAGTAATTCATGCTGTTGAAAGCGCAACAACAGATTGCCAGCCGAACGATAATGTCGAGGCTCTTCGCGTTTTCATGCATGGCAAGAAGACCGAGACTCGCCCGACATGGAAACCCATGCACAAGCAGCCTGTATATGCCAATGCTCCGGTTTACACCAATGGTATTGAGGAAGATCTGTTCAAGGTTGGCTTCTGTCTCCCTGCCGGCCCATATGTATCAGATGACGACGTCCATTACATAGTTGATTGCATTAAAGAAGCGATTGTTAAATAGCAGATTGGGATCCGAACAATCTCTAACATATGCGACTTGACAGCAACCTATTGACAGCATCCAGAAACAGGCAGAAGCCCCCGCCGTAGGATGAATTATGATCTGAAGATTGCATCCGAAGATTCCTCTCAAAAGATGTTCAATGTCTTGATGTGTGACACAGAGATTCCTATCCATCGGCATACGGACACTTCCGAGACAGTGGTCATCTGCCGTAGCACTATCAAAAAGGAATTATATGATGCCCAAAGGCATAAGACGGCTGAATTTATTCTTCGTGCCGGCGGAGACTGTCCTGCGATCCAGGTGCCTAAAGGGTAGATAACCAGCCGAAAATCTTTCTACAGATGCTTGATCTTATTCATCGTGTAGAGTATCAATTGAATCCGGACCCCATGTTTAAATAGGAGAAGTGGACCTTGTAAGCTGGATGCTTACCCCATTTTCGAAAGCAACGGTAATCCGTCTTTTCTTCTCGCAACATTATCTACGCTGATCCGGGGAATCTCATGCACCAGTCAAAATCTCGAAGCAACTCCCCTGCAGGCGCATCCCCAGCGGAATCCGCTTCACCCGGCGCGTCTACTGCAAAATCGACGACAAAATTTTGTCTCTGCGGCCGGCTTGCACTTTTTTTCTAGAAAAAATCCGAAAGCCATGAAAAGACGCGTATTCGTTACGGACGGTGCCCACGGAATCGGAAAAGGAATCGTTGAAGTCTTTGCCTGACAAGGCGATCAAGTAGTCTTCTGCGACCTTGATCCCGTCCTCGGGGCCCAAACCGCAGCAGAGGCCGGTGCCCGTTTCTATCTGTTGGATGTTACCAATGCCGTCAGCCTCAAAAGATGTATGCAGGAGATCTTCGAGACATTGGGCAACATCGACATCCTGGTGAACAACGTCGGAATCAGCCACTTCAAGCCCCTCACCGAACTTTCGATCAAGGAGTTCGACCGGCTGATGGCCACCAACCTACGCCCGGTCTTCATCACCTCCCGCCAACTGGCTCTCCACCGCCAGCAGAACGGCAATCAGCAATGCGACTGCATCATCAACCTCTGCTCGACCCGCTACCTGCATAGCGAAGCCGGAACCGAGGCCTATTCCGCTTCGAAAGGCGAGACGTCAATCATTCATGATGGATTGACCGCAGAGGACCTCCGTTTTATACCTGTTTTGTTCCCGAAGTCGGCTTTGGGAACAGTTAGTTCGCCTCTTTATGCTGGCCGGCGAACAAGCGGCAACGGGGCGTGCTATTCGACCCGTTTTTGAGCCTCTGAGACATTGCATGTTCGGGACTTGCGTGCAAGCTGTGTTTTGAGTTACGCGAAATATTTTCGGTAAACGCTGTTGCTGCCGAAAAAGTAGACAAGAGAAGGTAGAAAAAGATTGAAGTTCCTCGTTGTGCATTTAAGCGATTATCCTGGTTCTGAATTCGTTGAATTATTTGGCATAGTTTCGTTGGATCATAAACGGGTCACAAAGTTGCGAGAAAAGCGTTTCGATTCTTTTTCGACAGCGTCGGAATAGAGGATGTTGCAGCTTGTAATCGTTCTGATTTCGTCGTATGGGCACTTCCAACACAATTCGTTGACTCTCGAACAGATCCAACCGGTAGTCGGTGCTCAGATAGCCTCTGTCGTCCAACAGGACGCAGTCCCGATAAAGTTCCTTGACATTTTTCAGATAATAAATATCATGTACCGAAGCTTTCGAGAGGTCGAAACTGCGGATCACTCCCTCCAACGAGCAGACGACATGCAGCTTATAGCCATAATAGCAAGTCTGTTGCGAAGCACAGAATCCCTTGTCAGGAGCAGAATAATATTCCTGTTTGCAGACCGTTGAGCGTAAACTACGACTGATCCTGCATACTTCCAGCGGCATACTGTCTACAATCAGATAGTCTGGAGCCGAGGAGATGTTTTAGCCCATACGTTTGCGAAGAGCGGACAAATGGGGGGGGTAAGGCTCTGTGACAGCGGTTGTAGACGCTACGCTCAATTCGGGGTCGCAAATAATCGGGAAGCATACGAAACAATCGGTATTCCGAATCTATGCCCATATATTTCGCCGTCAGAAAGAGGGTGGGAACCTCGATATCGCTCATACGGGGCAGACGATGTTGATTGCGAAAATTTGATTTTTGCTCTATGCCTTGTAAGGTTTCCAACATTTTTTCGTAACTTATATTAAAACTGCTTTTTTATATTTGTGTGATTGATAGATATATAAATGTACGGATTTTATCTAACATGAACATCTTTTTTATACATTTATACTAAATGCACAACGGGTTAAGTTGTATCTTTGGTGTTTATTGAAAGTCTCCTCTGTAGTGAGGGGCTATGTCCCTCACTACAGAGGAGACTTCTGACGGACAAAAGGCAGCCCTCAATTTCATCCACCGGTAAGGAGAAATTTTTATGGCACATCTGAATCCTCTTGAAAAAGAGTTTCTGATTCGCCAGTTCAAGTTGAACGGTCGACTTAAATAGAGTGATTTCTGTACGCTTCACTACGTGTCTGATGCCGCTTTTCGCAAATGGTTAAAGCAGGATGAACAAGGCGGTCTGGAGGGGCTGATCCGTGCTGATGCTGAGTTTAAGGAGGTGCTTCCTGAAGGCAAGACCGTACGGAAGAAGCCTACAAACGGGAGATATTGCGGCTTCGTATAGAGAAAACGGCCAAAAAATTATGCCGTTCAGATGAACGAAGCTGGGGTACAGGAGTATGTCCGTTTAAAGGAGAAGAGTTTGAAATAGTTGGATTATCGTCTCGTGATGATGCTATCAAAGATATATGCAATATGATGGGAGTAAGTGCTGTTTTTTGCGTATATTTGCCGCGGCTACACTTCACACAAGACGATTTTGAAATGAAAAAGCTCCTTCTGCCGCTGCTGCTTGCGGCATTCGCTGTCGGCGTTTCTTCCTGCTCCGACGACAAGATTCCCGGCGATCCCGAAGGGACCGTCACCCTCAATATGATGGATGAAAGCAACGGCAAAACCATGCTGGACGATTCGGGCATCTATATCGACAAGGCGCAGAATTTCGTGAGCGGAGACAATTGCGTTCTTTTTGCGCTCGGCAAGGTCGGCGGTCTGGGGGCCGTTGCGCCCAAGTCGCTGGTGACGGGAGCGTCGGCAGCTGCCGTGCAGGCCGGTCATGGTTACGTGGCCGTGCGTCCAGGGGTGTTGATGTCGTTTCCCTCCGGAAAGCATGCCATGCCCATCGGGGGTCAGAAGATGAATTACCTGAAGATCTACGTGGTGTCGCCGCTTACGGAGGAGTCCAGGACCGTCGGCGCAGCGATCCGGTACGTTACCGACCTGCCCAAGCCCTATAAACTGCCCGAATACGGGAGTACGGTGTTGCGGATCGACCGTTCCAACTACGACCATCTCGAACAGGAGGTGTCGCTGTCGCTGCCGGCCGGCGATGTCGAACACGTTTTCGACGACGACGGCTATGCTATCGAATGCGAGCGGCGCGGCGGGAAGCTGGTATTCCGGCTCGGCGACTGGTTCAGCAATCGCTTCGAACTCTTTCTGCGTATCAATGAGAGCTATACGCGGGTATATGTCGAAGCGGACGTTCCGTTGTGACGCACTCGGCAGTGGCGTTATCGAAAAAGCCGGAGCAGCATGCTGCTCCGGCTTTTCATTTTTTCTGCAACTCCTCGCGGAGCTTCAGAAACAGAGAAACCTTTCCGGCGAGCCATTCGTAGCCCGTTTGCGCTGCATGGGCCACCTCGTAAACCGTTTCGGCCTGCCTGCGGATCTGTTCCACGGCGTCGCGGATCGCGAACAGGTAGACGAGGAGTGCGAGGACGGCGAAAAAGCCGCCTGCGATCAGCGCCGAGGCGATGAACGAACCCGTAACGGACGAAAGCCAGATAACCAGCGCCGTGAGCAGCAGCAGGATGGCAATGCCCGCAGTCGTTGCGAAAAACAGCAGCGCGGCTATGAAACGGCCGCCGGAAGGTTTATTCTCCATTGTTGCGTCGTGCCGGGAGGGTCATTTTTCGTCGCATTTGCAGCGGGCTTCCTCGATCTCCCTCTCGACTTTGCCGAGTTTGTCTTTCACCTTGTCGATCTCGTCGTCGATCGAATCCTTGATTTTCTGGCGCAGTTCCGGACCGGACTGGGGCGTGAAGAGCATTGTGAGGGCCGAACCGATGATCATGCCGCCCACGAGCGATACGATGGCAATTCCTGTGTTTTTCATAGTTGCTGAAAGTTTAAATTCAGCAATGGGGCTTGCAAAGTCCGGGCCAAAGCCTTACCTTTGGACGCATGATCGCCGATTCCCGCACATCCGTCGCCTTTACCGGCCATCGCACCTATCGCGGCGCGGCTGCGGACGCCCTGCGCCGGACGGTGGGGGAGTTGTACGCGCGGGGTTTCCGGAACTTTTTGAGCGGCATGGCCGTGGGTTTCGATTTGGCCGCCGCCGAGGCGGTGCTGGAACTCCGGGAGCGTATGCCCGGCGTGCGGCGCCGGCCTACCACCGGGGCTGCTATGCCGTGCGCAACGATTTTCTGGTGTACAACGCCCGCGTCCTGGTGGCGTGGTACGACGGTTCGCCCGGCGGCACCCGCTACACCGTCCGCCGCGCCCTCGGCCGGGGACTGGAGGTCGTCAACCTCTGTCCGGCGGCTCCCGTGCCGCCCGCCCCCGAACCGACGCTCTTCGGATAAAAAAGCGGCCCGGAGGCCTCGCGTGGTCGGCAGATTGTGACAAGCTGTTACATTGAGTTTTACTCTTGAATAATCGCTCTGTTTTTCAACCCGAAGCCAGCGGAGTGGCAAAACATGTATGTTGCAGCCCTCCGCAGCCGGGGGCTTGCCTTCGGCTTCCTCCTTGCACCTCGGTAAAATCAGCGAGCTGTTTTACCCTCGGTCGCTGCGTCGGTTCGGGCTGCCGGACTTGCATTGCAAGAAAAAATAACAACCCCTCTGTCGGATTATTCTGAATATCTGTTGATTGCGATCTTTTGACCACTCATGGCCCGGAGGCTGCCCTTCTCTGTCGTGCGAATCATTTTTATTCTGCCGTTCCTGCCGTCTCCTCCGGCTGCGTCAGCTCAATGCCTCGGAGCAGTTCTTCGACGCGTCGGAGGGTACTCGTCTTGCCGTATTCCTTCGAGGGGTAGCTGATGCCGACGGTGATGAGCGACTGCCCCTGTTTGAGGTCGTAGGCCGTGAATACGAATCCCGGATATTCGGTCCGGCGGCCTTCGCTGTACAGCATGTCGGTGCCGTTCGATACGAGGGGGCGCGAGGCCTTGATGATCCCGCCGTCGTAGTAGGCCGAATCGCGGCTCGCGCAGTAGTCCGAGAGGTCGGCGATGTTCTTTGCCTCGGGATCGAAGACATCTTGCAGGGCGTCGATGTTGAATTCCCATTCGCCGTCGAGGACGTACATCGTGTAGCGGGCGTAGGTTGAGTCGGTTTCGGGTTCAATGCTCTCTTCGAGGGCGGAGTATCCGGCCGGAATTCGGATTCGCAGCCCGAGGTCCGTGCAATCATAGGTCTGTTCGGTGTCGAGCAGCGGCAGCTCGCCGCCTTCGTCCACCAGCTGCGTGGAGAGCACCGTGAGGTATCCGATGAGCAGGGCGGTGCAGACGGCTGTTGCAAGCATGCGCCAAAAGGCGGCGTATTCGCCGGCTCCATGCTTGATTTTCAGCCAGACGTATAATCCCATGATTGCCTGCCAGACACCCCAGAGGATGGCTCCCGTGGCGATGACGTAACGGCCTCCGGCTTCGGTGAAATAGTAGGAGATGAAACTGAAAGCCAGTCCGCCGACGCACCACAGCAGTCCGACGAGGATGTTCTTTTTCGCTTCGGCGAGCGATGCCGCCGGCTGTCCGGCGGATTCGGAGACCGTGGATGCCGGCTCCGCAGGTGTTTCGGGCATCGGCTCGAACACCGGTTTTTCGGTCTTTTCCATGATGAATTGGGTTATTCTGGGATGCAAATATACGAAATCCCCCCCCCGAGCAAATATTTTGCGAAAAAAATCCCCGCCTTGTTGAGGCGGGGATCAGAGTATGGGATTGCGACCGGATTATTTCCAGTTCAGGATCTTGTGGAAGTCGTACTCCTCGGGATTGGGAACGTAAGCCTTGGCGGCTTCGTAGTCGGCCGGGGTGATGGCGTTGAGAATGGTCTCCACCACCGACGTGAACTTGTCCGACTTGATGTCCACCAGACGGGGCGGAATCTTGCCCGTCGTGGGGTCCTGCAAGTCCTTGAGGTAGAGCGGCGAGACGTTGCCCTCCGAATCCACGTAAACCATGCAGCCCGTCTTGCCCTCGGCGAAGAGCTTGTGCACGCCGATACCCAGCTCCGAGCAGTAGGTCAGGTCGTAGGCGATCGGGGTCTGGCAGCGGATTTCGTAGCCCAGCTCCACCGGACGGCTCTTGACCTTGAGACCCAGCTCCTTGAGCTTCATCTCGATCATCTCGTTGAAGATGTGCGCCTTCGACACCTTGCCCAGCTCGGGATGTCCGTGCTCGTCGTAGGTGAAGTGGATGCCGCTCTTGCGGATCTCCTCGTCCGACAGCGCGTGGAACACGCCTTCGGAAATCACCGCTGCGCCGTAGTCCATGCCCATGATCTTACGCTTGATGATCGACGAAATCACCAGGTTGACGATCTTCTCGACGGTGATTTCCGTCTTGTCGAACATCTCGGGAATGACGATCATCGGGTAGTGGCAGGCCTCGCCGATGCCGAATGCCAGGTGGCCGGCCGAACGGCCCATGGCAGCCAGCACGAACCAGTTGCCGCTCGTGCGTGCGTCGACGTAGACGGCGCGGGCGATGACTGCGCCCTTGTCCTTGGCCGACTCGTAGCCGAACGTCGGCGTGCCCTTCGGAAGCGGCAGGTCGTTGTCGATGGTCTTCGGCACGTGGATGTTGGCGATGGGGTATTTCTTGGCCTCGAGGAACTTGGCGATACGGTTGGCGGTCGAAGCCGTGTCGTCGCCGCCGACGGTCACCAGCAGTTTGATGTTGTTGTCGGTGAAGAACTTGAGGTTGAAGTTGTTCTCGAAATCCGAGTCCTTGGGTTTGAAACGGCTCATCTGCAGGAACGAACCTCCCTGGTTGAAGATGCCGTCGGCCATCGGGTAGTCGATGTCTACGGTGCGGGGCGAGGGGTTGAACAGGCCCGTGTAACCTTCGTGCAGGCCGATGACGCGATAGCCCTGGCGCAGGAACGTTTTAGCGACACTGCCCACTACGGTATTCATGCCGGGAGCCGGTCCGCCGCCGGTCAGAATTGCGATTGCTTCTTTCATGGTTTTGATAGGGTTTTTATGTTTTGAGAACCTTTTTTTCGGTTTCGGACGCCCAAAAGTACTGCTTTTTTTTCAAACGGGCAAGAAAAAAGGAGGCCTCCGGTTCGAGGGGACCTCCTTTTTTGCTCTCTGTAATTATAGTTTGCGCGATTACTCAACTACAGTTACGTTAATAGCCTGTTCTCCCTTGGCACCGGAGCCAACTTCGAACTCGACTGCCTGACCTTCGTTGAGCGACTTGAAGCCGTCCTTTGCGATGCCCGAGAAGTGTACGAAAATCTCTTTTCCGTTCTCCGCCGTAATGAATCCGTAGCCTTTCTTGCCATCGAACCATTTTACCTTACCTGTCATAAAAATAGAGAATTAAAGTGTTAATGTGTTCGGCAAAGTAAAATAAAAAACATTGGCTTTCAAAACTTTTTGGCATGTTTTTTCGTCTTGTGCGGAAAATTCTTATCTTTGCATTGAGAATGTTAAACCTCATGGCGTTATGAACAGAAATCTGAAACTCGCGCTGGCAGCCCTTCTGGGCTTCTCCGCAGCCTGTACGTCGGTGAAAAACGCTCCCAAGGAGGACACCGCGAAGACGCAGGGCGCCGATACGACGGCCGTAAAGGGATACCCCGAATTTCCCCGCCGCGTGGTGGTCATGTACGGCGTGCGGACGCCCCGGCAGGACAGCGTCCGCAACGAGCGGCTCAAACGCCTGGAACGCGAACGTCCCGATTCGCTGCCTCCCGTGGCCGAACGTCCGCAGGAGGAGGACCCTTCCGTCGGCAGGAAATAAGCCATGTCACGCCGCCGGCTGGGGCTTCGCAAACGACTGGCCCTCAATATTTTTTCCGAACTCTATGCTTCGACGGTGCGCGAACACCGTCTCGATACGCTATTCTGGGAGTGCACGCTGCGCTGCAACCTTTCGTGCCGCCATTGCGGCAGCGACTGCCGGGTGGACCCCGGCGTGGCGGACATGCCGCTGGCTGATTTTCTGAAGGTGCTCGACGAGGAGGTGACGCCCCACGTCGATCCCGCCGACGTGCTGGTCCGCGCGGACCTGGAGGAGGCGGGCGCCGAGGTCACGCGCCGCGGCTACCCGTGGGGCATGGGGACCAACGGCATGGCCCTGACCCCGGAACGTTTCGGCCGTCTGCTAGACGCGGGGCTGAAATCGGTTTCGGTGAGCCTCGACGGTTTCGAGCGCGAACACAACTATATCCGCGGGAATCCCCGCAGTTACGACCGCGCGCTGGAGGCCGTGCGGATGATCGTGCGCGAACCCTCGCTGTCGTACGACGTGGTCACCTGTGTCACGGGGGCGATGGTCCCGCAGCTGGAGGCCTTCCGCGACATGCTCCTTTCGGAGGGGGTGCGCCACTGGCGGCTCTTCTCGATTTTCCCGATGGGGCGTGCCAAGAACGACCCGACGCTGCGGATGACCGACGCCCAGTTCCGGGAGATGCTGGAGTTCATCCGCCGCACGCGGCAGGAGGGCCGGATCGAGGTCAGCTATGCCTGCGAAGGCTTCCTGGGCGGTTACGAGGCCGAGGTCCGCGACCATTTCTACCAATGCGCCGCGGGTGTTTCGGTGGCTTCGATCCGTGTCGACGGGGCCATTTCGGGGTGCACGTCGATCCGCGCCAACTACCATCAGGGAAACATCTACCGGGATCGGTTCTGGGACGTGTGGCAGAACCGCTTCGAGCCGTTCCGCGACCGCGAATGGGCGCGCAGGGGCGAATGCGCCGATTGCTCGATGTTCCGCTACTGCCAGGGCGGCGGCATGCACCTGCGGGGCGACGACGGCGAATTGCTCTACTGCCACTACCACCGGCTGTGACCGTTCAGAGATGGTTCAGATAGCCCCGCCGGACCAGGTCTTCGTCGTTTTCGCACGGATAGGCCTGCCCGTCGGCCATTACGTACAGCCGGTCGGCAATGCCGGTCACGTGGCGGTACATGTGGTCGGTGAGCAAAATCCCTTTCGAGGCCTTTTCCTGCCGGATGAGTGTTTGGAGCGTTGCAACGTGCAGGGGTGCAATCTGCGAGAACGGCTCGTCGAGCAGGATGAACCGGGCCGGGCTGCGCAGGATGATGAAACATTCCAGAATCCGCTGTTCCCCGCCCGACAGCTCCCCGATGCGGGTTCCGCGCAGGGAAATGAACTCCGGAAACCACCGTTCCAGGTCTTCCCTTTGCAGCCTGAAATCGCCGAGTGCGCGTTCCAGCCGCAACCATCCGGGAATGAACGGATGCTGCGGAAGGTAGCGAATCTCCTTTTCGGTAAACCGTCTGTGCCATTTCCCGTCGATGCGCATTGAGCAGAATCCCGCTTTCAGCGACCCCGACAGAATCTTCATCAGACAGCTTTTTCCGCATCCGTTGCGCCCGAGCACAGCCGTCACGCCGCCTGTTTCGACGAGCAGGTAAACACCCGAGAGAATGCGCCGTTCGCCGAACGCCAGCTCTGCGGAGTCGATTTCGAGAATATGTTTTTCAGCGGGCGGCATGCAGCAGGGCGGCGGAATAGTTCAGCAAAAGACAGCATAACCCGAAATCCACCGCGCAGCTTACGCCCAGCAGTGTTCGGCGGCAGATGCCGAGGTTGCGGTAATAGTAGAATTCATCGGAATAGCGCGGGATGATCCACACGTAGAGGAAAAGCGGGTAAATCAAAGCCTTTCCCAACAGCAGGGCCGGGACGATCGGCGTTCCGTGGACCTTGGCGACCCATGCCAGGGCGAGGCTCGCCGCTCCGCAGAAGAGGAGCATCGCCGAGCGGTAGAAGCGGAGTATGAGCAGCAGTTTGGCGGTCATTGTCTGTAAACATGAAAAAACGGGCGGCCGCAAAACCGGATTGCATCCGGGGCGGTTGCGCCTCCTGGCCCGTGAAAGCGTTGTTGCGGTATCAATATACGAAAAAATCGGTCTCTTGTTCCGGGTTCCGGGGATTTACAAAGCAATGCTGTAACTGAATAAGTTACGGCGTTGTTTTTTTATGAGGTAATGATTTAGAAACGCAAGTTTTGAATAAACTTACATCGAGGTTCATCCTGTCAAACAACTCTATACAAATATACGAAATATCTGATAAAAAAAGCAAATATGATTTTTATTACTCCATTTGCCGATTTATGGCGGACATCAGCGTCACCGTCGATCATTTTTTCCTTTGAGCGGACTGGAACGGTCTGGAGCGGACATAGGAATCGTTTTCTGAAGGCTTGGATTATCTTGCACATCCTTAACGCAGAAATCACCTAAACCCTCAGCATTATGGATTGCGTCCTTATGGAAACGAGCGCCTATAAAGAGTTGCAGGCGCACCTTCAACGTCTTCTGGAGCGAGTGTCTGCGCTCCATTCCCTCTCCGCCCAACCGACAACTGTCCGGTGGCTTACGGCCGAGGAGGTCTGCAAGGCCTTGAGCATCACCAAGCGGGCCTTGCAATACTACCGCTCCGCCGGCATTATCCCTTATACAGCATTAGGGAATAAAGTACTGTTCCGGGACGACGACATCCGGCATCTCCTGGAAAAGAATCTGATAAAAAGCCTGTAGCATGCCCGAAGAGATCATCACCCGCGACAGCGCCGCGTTCAAGGAACTGTACCGCGACATTGTCAAAGCCATCCGGGCTGTCGATATTCTGATCGACACGCACCGCCCGACCATCGGAAATGAACTGTACCTGACCAGTGAGGAGATTTGCAGCATCTTCAGCATCTCGAAACGCTCCTTGCAGAATTACCGGGACAACCGCCAAATCCCTTATACTACTCTTGGTGGAAAGATTCTTTATCCACAGTCCTCGCTTTATAAACTGCTGGAACAGCATTATATGAAAGCGCAGCGCTGATGTAGCCTGTATAAGGGGAAGATCAAATCACTCTTCCCCTCCTTTTTTGGACGTATAACTGATATAGTTGCTCGGATGGATCACGCATATCTGCCCATCCGGTGTCCCGAAATCAATGAGGATCGGATATTTGTAAAGCGGAAGATAGTATTTCTTTCCGAAGGACTTGCGGATTGCCTCCGCAGCCAGCAGGATTCCCGATTCGGCCGTTATGGGACGATCGTATCCGGGATATAGTCGCATGATCTCCATGCGGCATTTATTGATGTCGTCGAGCGTAAAGACCTCTCCGCGGATGATGCGCAGCAGACGCAAGGTAAGTTCGTATTCGCGGGACAGATTTCGACGTTGGTCGTCGTTTGTAGCTTCCTCCAACTCTTTCTTCAACCGTTCGGCTTTTTCTTCGAATGTGGCCATATTTATAGTTCTTTTTGTGTAATGATTCTGTTGTCGGCAAGGGGCAGTAAAATTCCGAGGCCTTTGCCGTCATTCATCCTGCGGCAGAAAATCCCGGACGTATTTCCTGGCCGTGTAAATGTCGCGTTCGATGGTAAGTCCGAACGGCAGACGAAGAGATGCCAGCTCGGAGAGCATTAGGTAGCCCCACTCCCATTCGTAGATATGGCAATAACCGAACAGGCGCCAGTCGTCGCCTTCACGTTCGGCTTCGGTAATGAGCCATGTCCCCGTACCGCAGGGGTTGAAATATTTGACGAGGACTTCGGCATCCATTCCTTTTCCATCCTGTGAGTGGAAAGGGTGTTTCTCGAATTTCGAGATAATTTCTTTCGTGAGCAGTTTCATAAGAAATAATATTTTGACTGTCCGGAACGCCCGGACAGCAAGAGACGAATAGCCGCTGCATGCGACAAAGACAAGGCGAAGACCTTGGCGTGTCGTCCGCAGCGGCTATCTTGCTGGACGGGTCGGCGTAAGAAAAAATCATTTACAATCCTTGTTCACAGCAGGATAAATGGTTATCTTTGTTATGGACTACTCTAAATGACAAGCAGATGATGAATCGGATCATATTAATCGGTAACGGCTTCGATCTGGCGCACGGACTGCCGACGAGTTATGCGGATTTTATTCGTGGATACAATATCACTTTGAAATTAGGATTGCTGGAGGGTGAATATGAGCGATATGATGGTCTATGTTCTGTCAATATTTCTGATCCGGAGGATAGGAAAACCCTGGAACAGTTTCGCTGGATGTTGCAAGATAATACGTTTCGGTTTATACGAAATTTGGGAGAAATAACACCAGCAGAACAATATGATCATTTCGTCAGTGATCATTTAATTTATGAAAGTAAGTTCTTCGAAACAATAAATAAAGCCGTCGAATCAAAAAAATGGGTAGATATCGAGGGAGAATACTATTCACTGCTCAAAAAAGTTTTCAAGGACAAGTCTTGTAAGTATGGAGATCCCATTCAACTCAATGAAGAACTGGAATTGATAAAGGGGGCTTTGACGGGCTATCTAAAATCTGTTCAAAAGCATTATATCAAATCAGAGTTAAGGAATCCGGATATTGAACAAATTATTCATGAGCCATTTAACTTTCGTGATGTCGCCGTGAGTGCTCAAAAGCAATTTCTGGAATATATCGTGAACAAGTGGGCCGAGAAAAACAGGATTGAATCGACAGGCGAAGAAACCAAGGCGGATGAGAGTTTCGCTGCAATAGCATCAAACCTCGTAACAAACTGGGAAAATGAAGGGCTGAAGTCCAAATTCATTGAAGAAATTAAAAACGGCAATGGTGCAGTTTGCGACGAATTTGCATATCCGGAGAGAACCCTATTATTGAACTTCAACTATACGAAGACTGCCGACTTATATCTTCCAGCAAATTCAGACATTCCCGTAAATCATATTCACGGAGAATTGGATAATGAGCAGAATCCTGTTATTTTCGGTTATGGGGACGAACTGGACGAGGATTATAAGACTATTTCGAATCTGAATGATAATAGCTACCTAACCAATATCAAATCTATCCGTTATCTGGAAACGGACAATTACCGTCAATTACTTCAGTTTATTGACACCGGTCCCTATCAGATCTATATCATGGGGCATTCGTGCGGCAATTCGGACCGCACATTGCTCAATACTTTATTCGAGCATAAAAATTGTGTATCGATAAAACCTTATTATTACGAATGGACTGACGAAGAAGGAGGTCATAGCGATAATTATATCGAGATCATCCAGAATATTTCGCGTAATTTCAACTCCATGCAGTTGATGCGCGACCGTATCGTAAATAAACGTAAAAGAAAAAGGCAAGGTTAATGATAATACAGCAAAAATGCAGTCCACTAATCAGTTAGGTGTTTAGCTCATAATACTGCATAAGCTGAAAAAGGAGGTTCGATAAAAGTTGCGAAAGACTTCAGTTCCCATATCGTTACTGATATAATAGGAACAAGAAACGGTACAACAGGTTATATTTCAGTAATTTGCACAATTTTTCATACTTGGAGACAACTCGCTTGATATTAACTTTGTAACAATCAAAAAAGTATGAAAACGAGTATGAGCAGATCGACTTTCAAAATCCTCTTCTACGTGAAGAAGGGCAGCGAGAGAGCCAACGGCTATCTCCCCCTGATGTGCCGTCTTACGGTGGACGGCGAAATCAAGCAGTTCAGCTGCAAGCTGGACGTACCCCCGAAACTTTGGGACGTGAAAACGGCACGTGCCACCGGCAAGAGCGTCGAGGCACAGAAAATCAATGCGGCGGTTGACCGGATACGTGTGGACGTGAACCGTCGTTACCAGGAACTGATGCAGTCCGACGGCTATGTCACTGCTGCCAGGCTGAGGGATGTCTACCTCGGACTGGGCGTGAAACGGGAGACTTTGCTGAAACTCTTCGAACAGCACAACGAGGAGTTCATCAAGAAAGTGGGACACAGCCGCGTACAGGGGACATACAACCGCTACCGTACCATATACAAGCACCTGTGCGAGTTCGTCCCGAAAGTGTACCGACGTGACGACATCCCCCTGAAGGAACTCAACCTGACCTTCATCAACAACTTCGAGTATTTTCTGCGTACGGAGAAGAAATGCCGCACCAATACCGTATGGGGTTACATGATCGGGCTCAAGCACATCATCTCCATCGCCCGCAACAGCGGTGCACTTCCCTTCAATCCCTTCGCCGGGTACATCAACTCCTTCGAGAGCGTTGACCGGGGCTACCTGACGGAGCGTGAGATACAGACGCTGATGGAGGTCCCGGTGAAAAGCGGGACCTGCGAACTGGTACGTGACCTCTTCATCTTCTCGGTGTTTACCGGACTGGCATACGCAGACGTGAAGGCGCTGACGACTGACCGGCTCCAGACCTTCTTCGACGGCAACCTCTGGATCATCACCCGCCGGCGGAAGACGAACACCGAGTCCAACATCCGCCTGCTGGACGTTCCCAGGCGCATCATAGAGAAGTACAAGGGGCTGTCCAAGGACGATCATGTATTTCCGGTACCGAGCAGCAGCAGATGCAACGTCATATTGAAGGAACTTGGTAGGCAGTGCGGTTTCAAGATACGGCTGACCTACCATGTTGCCCGGCATACGAACGCCACCACCGTGCTGCTCTCGCACGGTGTGCCCATCGAGACCGTAAGCCGTCTTTTGGGTCATACGGATTTGAAAACCACCCAGATATATGCCCGGATAACCAACCAGAAGATCAGCAGCGACATGGAAGTCCTGTCCCATAAGCTGGAAAAGATGGAGAAGGAGATATGCGATGCCATCTGAGGGAAGGCATTTACGGGACGAGTGATTTTTCCCCTTCTTCATCAAAGTTCCGCCGTCCCCGCGGATCTGCGCGTTTTCCCTCCGGTTTCCGGCAGAAAATTTCCGTACGGTGAAATTTTCTGCCGGAAAAACGCTCCGAATGCGCGGGTGACGGACGGGAAAATTGATTCAGAAGGCGAAAACTGCGACCGACGTAGTGCATGTGCGACAAGGAAAAAGGAAAAGAATTGTCCAGGAGCCCCTTTTCATGTCGGGATACGGCATGAAAAGGGGCTCCGGCTGTGGTGAAGGCTCTCCTGCTCCCTCTGCATTGCATGTACGGGTGGTTTTGCCCATATCCACGTCCGCCGGTATTGCTTCTTTTCCGACAGCCGACCATCCTGTCACTTCCCTGTAATCCTCCCCAAAATCAACACCGCCGTATAAACTGCATGAAAACCCGGGCAC
>OIET01000695.1_pt1 | contig 24437 bp, 32 predicted proteins | sample 1581871 | NCBI WGS metagenome assembly OIET01 (sample SAMN03279760, study PRJEB24777) | human gut metagenome | isolation source: fecal sample PR121 from 1 month old male Malay infant, vaginally delivered... | place: Singapore | collected 2005-09-16
GGCCTCCCCCGGCTGGGCCCTCCCCTCCCTCTCCGGGGGTCGGCGTGCGGGACGTCGCGGCCGCGGCACGGGCGCAGGAGAATGGAGCATGCGATGGGGACGTCGCAGATGTCGGCGTTCGAGCGCGCCTCGCTCGAGCTTGGCCGGCGCACGCACTCGGTGGTGACGCCCGAGGAGCTCGAGCGGTGGACGGGGCGGCCGGCGCACGTGCTGAGCCGCGTGACCTACGTGTTCCAGGAGGGCGGGCGCGTGGACCCGCCGACGAGGATGGTCCTCGACTGCGAGCCCGAGAGGGTCGACGGGATCACCAGGAGCATATCGAAGCTGCTCGAGAGTAGGGGCTGGACTGCCGGCGTCGAGGTCGGCAGGGTTACCGAGGGGGACGCGCGATGGCGGTGAGCGTGGACGACAAGTACCCGCAGTGGATGCGGATACGCACGAACGACTTCCAGACGCCCCAGGGGCGCTACGTCCTCTCGGGCGGCACGGCCGCCTCGTGGGCGGACTACGGGCGCTGGGTGGCGCTCAGGCAGATGCTGGCGCAGTCGCCGGGCGCGACGCTCGACGTCTCGGACCAGCGCGAGCTGCGCGGCCTGGCGAGGGAGCTGGGCTTCTCGACGCCCCGGCGCTGCCTGGAGTTCCTGGAGGTGCTCGCGTCGTGCGACGCGATAGACGCGGAGCTGCTCGCGCGCGGGACGGTGGCCGACGCCGACGTCCTCGCCGCGCAGCAGTCGTACCAGGCGCGCCTGAGGGCGAACCGATCGAACGCGCGCAGGGGCGGCAGGCCGAGGGGGCGTCCGGCGGCGGGCGGAGGACAGGCCGCGAACCCAACGGAAACCCAATCGGTTACGAAAGCGACGCGCGGCACGGAACCCAGCGGGAACCCAAGCGCAAACCCAACGGAAACCCAATCGGTTTAGCAATGCGACGCACGACGAGCGCGGGACGGAAAACCGAGATGAAACCGGCACCCTCAATTATTACTTATACAAGAAATAGAAAAGCCCCAAACCTCGCTTGTGGGTACGCGTTCGCGGGGGGCGCGTCGTGAGCGCCGGGGCGGACGTCGCCGCGAGGCTGACGCTCAGGCACACGGACGCCGGCGTGCCCTACGTGCGGCCCTCGCTCGGGGTGCCCGACCCGGCCACCGGCAGGCCCATGCGGGTCTACCGCAGCTTCCCGGGCATGACGGACGAGCAGGCGATGGCTGCGGCAACCGCGTGGCTCACGGCGGTCATGGGCGGGGGCGACCTGCCGTCGCTCGTGGCGACGTGGATCGACTCGTGCGAGGCGGACGGCCGCGCCGGTGCCGCCACCTCGGCCAAGCGCCGCTCGCTGCTCAGGCTCTACGTCGAGCCGGCGTGGCGCGGCAGGAGGCCCGACGAGGTGACGCCCATGGACGTGAGCAACCTCGAGCTGGCGCTCCTCAGGCACGGCGGACGGGAGGGGCGGGGCCTCAGCCGCCAGACCGTGAACGCCGTCCACTGGATGCTCTCGGCCTGCTTCAAGTGGCTCTCCGAGCGCGGGCTCGCCAGCGGCGTGCCCACGCGCGGCCTGCGGGCGCCGAGGCCCGAGCGCAGGTCGGTCGAGCCGCCGACCGAGGAGGCGTGCCTCGCCCTCAGGGCCTGGCTCTACGGAGAGGCCGCGCGGCTGCTCGCGGACCAGGGCAGGGACGCCGCCGGCACGCGGAGGCTGGTCTCCGCGCTCGCCGCGCTCGTGGCCATGGACGCCGGCCTCAGGCAGGGCGAGGCGCTGGGGCTCAGGGTGCGCGACCTGGGGAGGAGGAGGCGCGAGCTGGTCGTGGCCGGCTCGGTGAGGGTCGAGGGCGGGCGCGCCGTGCGCGGCGCGACCAAGACAGGCTCCTCCATGCGCACGGTGGCCATAGACCGGAGGCTGCACGCGCTGCTCTCGGACGGCTGGATGCCCGCCAGGCGGGCGCTTGGGCCCCACGGGGACGCAGACCCGCTCCTCAGCGAGGACGGCTCGTGGGAGCCGCCGTCGAGGGTGCGGGCGGGCTGGTACGGCCTGCGCTCGGACTTCGCGCGGGCGAGCCCGGACGCCGCGGGCGTGGCGTCGCTCAGGTTCCACGACCTGAGGCACATCCACGCGTCGCTGCTCCTCGCCGAGGGCGCGGACCTCAAGGAGGTCTCGACCAGGCTGGGGCACGCGGACACGGGCGTCACGACGGAGATCTACGGGCACGTGATGCCCGGGCACGACCAGAGGGTGGCGGACGCCTGGGGGCGCCTCATGGGCGACCCGGGCGAGGAGTGAAAGGGGAAGGCGATGGCGGAGACTGGAATCGGAGGATGCGTCCACGGCACCTGCGTAAGCCACCCGGAGATCCGGGTGAGCGTCGAGCTCATCACGCCCGAGGTGGCGGCTGAGATGCTGGGGCGCAACACGCACAACAGGCACCTGTCAGGCAACGTCAGGGCGCATCGGGGCAACATCTACCTCTCCATGGCGAACGACGAGTGGCGCCTCAACGGGGAGAGCATCAAATTCGGCCGCGACGGCACGCTCCTCGACGGGCAGCACAGGCTCGCCGCTTGCGTCGAGTCCGGGCACGCATTCGAGACCCTCGTCGTACGCGGGCTCGACCCGAGGTCCCAGGACGTCATGGACTCTGGGCGCAAGCGCACGGTGAGCGACGTGGTGACGATGGGCGGGACGAAGCGCGCCCAGATAGTCTCCGCCGCGGCACTTCTGGTCATCAACTACGCGAACGCCGGGATGTTCCCAAAGAGCGGCATCGCCACGTGCACCCGCGAGGGGCAGATACGATTCGTGCGCCGAAACGAGGACGAGCTCCTGCGCGCTGTGAAGCTGTCGGTCAGAGAAAGGACCAGTGACATCATCCAGCCTGCCACGGCAACTGCATGCGCCTTCATCCTTTCGCGGGTGTCGGAGGAGGATGTGCGGGAGTTCTTCGACGACCTAGCGGGTCTGTCACAGAGGCACCAGCCGGTGGCGGCCCTGAGGTCGACCCTGGCGAACCACAGGATCAGGACGGGCAAGAAGGCTGACAGGCAGACCGCCGCCGCGCTCACCATCAAGGCGTGGAACGCCTACATGGACGGCGTGGAGATCAAGCGGCTCGCATGGTCGCACGGCGGGGTGCGCCAAGAGAACTTCCCGGAAGTAGAAGGCATGACGGACAAGATCCGGGCCGGGCTGTTGGGCGAGTGACGAGAGAAAGGGGAAGGCGATGGCGGAGAGCTTCAGGGAGAGCGTGCCCATGGGCCTCGTGAGGCCGAGCGGGACGAACCCCAGGCGCGAGATGGGCGACCTCAAGGCGCTGGCCCGCTCGATAGAGGCCACAGGCGGGCAGCCCGTGTGCCCAATCGTGGTGGTCCCGGACGGCGGCGTCTACAGGATCGTGGACGGCGAGAGGCGCTGGCGCGCCATGAGGGAGCTGGGAGCGGAGCGCGTGGACTGCGTCGTGGTCGACGGGTACGACGACGCGGACGAGCTCGTGGCCATGATGGCCACGGACGACAAGCTCCGGCTCTCGGACGAGGAGCGGGCCCGCGGCACCCAGCGGATGCTCAGGCTCGACGTGCCGGAGGGCAGGGCCGCTGGCGCCCTGGGGTCGACGGAGGAGCGCGTGCGCCGCGCCAGGAGGGTGGTGCGAGAGGCACCCGAGCAGGCCAGCATGGGGACCCTGCTGGCGGCGGCGGACGAGTCGTTCTCGGAGGAGGAGCGCCGCCGCGTGCTCTCGAGGCCCAACGCCGCGGCCGCCGAGCGCGAGGCGGGCCACATCAGGGAGGAGCACGCCACGGCCGAGGCCGACGCGCTGATCCGCCGGAAGGCGGGCGACCGCGTGACCTACGGGGACGGCGACGCGCCGACCTGGGACCCGGAGGGGCACGGGCTCATCTACCTCGGCACCGTCTCCGGGCCGAGCACCGTGGGCAAGGTGCTCGCGAAGGCCCCGGAGGGCGCGGCGATCACCGCATACCCGAGGCAGTACGGCAGGCCGGGCTACGAGCTCTTCTGCGCGGACCCCGACGCGGACGAGCGCAAGGCGGCGGACGCCGAGGCGCGGCGCGTCGAGGACGGGCTCACGGAGGACCACCGGGAGAGCATGGGGCGCATGGCGTCATGGGCGGTGGCCGCCGCCATCGCGGGCAAGGACGAGGACGGCGAGCTGGAGCCATGGCCCAAGGGAGACGACCCGTTCCTGGGGCGCAGCCTCAGCACATACCAGACCGAGCTCCTCGACGGGGCCGCGGTCAAGGCCGTCGAGGCCGACACCCCCAGCGGCTTCGAGATAGTCGATGCGGTCACGCGCAGGGCGTCGACAGGCCTCTTCTTCATGCGGCGGCTGAACAGCTATGCGGCGAGGAGGTACGTCGAGGCCTACGACTGGTGCTCCGCCCACGGATGGAGGCCGGGCGACGCCGACGCCGCCACGAGGGCGGCCATCGAGAGGACGCTCGAGGACGCGACGAGGGAGGCGAGCGATGGTACCGACTAGCGACGTGCGCCGCGAGGTGGCGGAGAGGCTGAGGTTTTGCGCCCGAGAAACCAACGGGACGCGTGACTTCGCAATGTTCCTAAATCACTGGATTGGGGTTGGCAACGTGAACGTTGACGGCCTATTCTCCGTCAAGTCTGACCGCAGGACAGCCGAGATGACGCTTGAAACACTCGCCGACCTCATAGACCCGACGTGTCATGTCATTCCCGGTAAGGAAGCAGTTGCCGAGCTAAAGGACGGTACTCGATTGACGGGAGTGCTCCTATCGTGCGGGCACGCGGTTTTCGGCGTGAGTGCCAAGGACATGCCAAGGTTTTGCTGCGAGTGCGGCGCACGTATCACGAACGAGGTGGGAGATGACTAGCGACGATACAGCGCTTTCCAGAATCGCCAGGTTCTTCCTCGTGTTGCTCGCATCAACCCTGCTCTTCTACGCGCTGTTCTCGCTCTCGGGCTGCTCGCAGGGGACGAGTGAGGGCACTGTGAACGGGGTTGTGTCAACCTACGTTGACCCGGAGACGGGCGTCAACTACATGGAGTTCAAGTCAGGTTACTCACTCGGCGTGTGCGTCCGCGTGAACGCCGACGGCACGCCTTACGTGAGCGAGGTGGACGACTGATGGCCGAGTACATCGTGGACACGACGGACGGCATCCTGGACGCAAGGACCACCGGAGAGGTCATCAGGTGCAGGGACTGCGCGGACTGCATCACCGGGGATACGTGGCCCTACGAGTGCGCACGCCACCTCTGCACCACGTGGCCGGCCGGCTACTGCGCGTGGGCGAGGGGAAGGGACGGCGAACGCTGATGGCCAAGGACAGGACCAGGCACGCGAGGATGCGCGGCCGCGCACTGGAGGACAGGCGAAGAATCGAGGGTGCGGCGGCGCGCCGGAGTGCCATGAGGGCCGGGCGCAGGCGCGCGGAGGTGATGTGCGCCGCGACGCAAAGCCTCATTGACGCGATGGCGAGGGGCGTCGACTACATCGACTGGCTACTGGGCCTGGACGGCTCAGAATGACCGGCTGGGTTGTCCTATTCGTCTGCATCGCCGCCGCCGCGCTCGCCGTGGCCGCCTGGCTGGACGGCTACGCCGAGGGCATGGCGGACGGCACGCGGCTCCTCACAGAGTGGTGCAAGGAGCACATGGAGGGCAAAGGAGGCGGGCAATGACGCCGTCTGAGAAGCAGAGGGAGGCGATGGCCCGGGCGCTCCGGCTGAACGCCGCCTTCGAGCGCCGGCACGAGGGGGTGCCCCGCAGTGCCGCCAACCTGTCCGATCTCGCGTGCCTCGGGGGCGACGTCCTCGACGCCTTCGGCGACGGGAGGCACCTATCGACCGCCCTCGACGGCCTGGCGGACTACGTCGCGCCCCAGGCCCCCACGTGGACGTGCCAGGCGTGCCGGCACACCGACCCCAGGCACGCGCACCCATGGTGCGGCCTGTGGGGCCACCCGGTGGCCAACGAGGACTTCTGCAGCCACTTCGACACACGAGAGCAACAAGGCTGAGAACCGACTATGGGGCGAGCCACTCGGAACGATGAACGGAGAGCTCGTCTACACAGCCGGGGTCGACATGGAGCATGAGCTTCCCATCGGTCGCCGCCATGCGCGACGGAACCGTAAGCCCAGACTCTGCGAGGGCCTGGGCGTCCCTGTCGAGGATGTCATAGGTCCGGGAGCCATGCTCGAGCACCTCCGAGAGCATCGACCTCTGCCTTGGGGAGAGGGTCCGGCACATCCTGGAGACTCGTTCCGCCCGGCCGTCGCGTTCGCTCCTGCGCCTGTACCTCTCGACGTTGTACGACCTGAGCCCCGATAGGTCGCAGAGGAGGAACCCGGCAGTCGCCATGGACAGCGTGAGTGCCCAGAAACCCACGGGGGCAGATGACGCGAAGGCAGCCACCGCTCCCCATTCCCCCACGACTCCCGCGAGCGCGCCCGTCTCAACCGCGAGCGCGACGATCCCGACGGCATTGTCCGAGAGCCACTTCCCGAGCCCGGTCATCCGCATATTCCCCTCCAACCGCTGATATCCGAGATTCTACCAGGGAGGTGGTCTCATGATCGCATGGTGCGCGTTCGCCATCGCCACGGGGTTCCTCGTCGCCCTCGCGGCAACCAGAAGATAGGCCCCGCCCGCCGAACCGTCGCGGCTGGCAGCGCGCTGGCAGCGACCGCCCCGCGACGGGACGGGCGGCGTGGCGCGAATCGCGAGGTGGCTGCGTGCGAACCATGCCATCCCGACACCCTCCCGTGCGGAAAGATGTAAGTCTCGAGCGGCAGGTGGGGATGGGTCGCGGGCGGTGGCCGTGGCGTGAAGGCGGGACCAGGCTCGGACTGGGGGCCTATACTGGGGAAATCCCCGAGTAGACAGGAGCCGTGAATGTCAGGAGCCGAGACCGCCATCGCGTTCGCCCTGCTGGGGCTGCTGCTCGCCGTCGCTTGCGGGGTGCGGCGATGACCCCGCGCTTCGGCTCCGCGAGGGACCTCTTCGAGGCCGTGCGCGAGGCGTCCAGGGACGCGTCCGAGATACGGTCCAGGCTGTCCAGGCTCGAGTCGGCGTGCGGGCTGCGCGCCCAGAGGTACGACGCGCCGTCATCCCGCGGCGCCGCCCCGGACGCCATGCGCGCCGTCGACATCTACGTGGACCAGGAGGAGAGGCTCCGCCGCAGGCAGGACGAGGACTACGAGCTCATAGGGCTGGCCTCGTCGGTGATCTACGGCACGTCCGAGGACGGGCGCGGCGGCATCCAGGCGCTGCTCGGCCCGCGCCAGGCCGACGCCATGTGGTGGCGCTTCTGCGCGGCGAGGCCCTGGCCGTCCGTGGCCGACATGGTCGGTGCCAGCGAGAGCTGGTGCAAGGGCGCGGTACGGGTGGCGCTGGACACGGTCGACTCCTACGGCTGGCGCGCCGTCGCGGAGGGCGTGGGCGTGGCCGAGGGCTGACGGCGCACGGCCCATCGGCGCCACGCAGGCAGGCAGGGGCTCCCGTACGCATCGCATGGCCGTTCGCACACGTCTCTGCCAGTTCGTACACGTCTCTGCCCGGTCGTACACGTCTCTGCCCGGTCGTACACGTCTCTGCCAGTTCGTACACGTCTCTGCCCGGTCGTACACGTCTCTGCCCGGTCGTACCCGTTTCTGCCCGGTCGTACCTGGTTCTGCCCGGTCGTACCCGTTTCTGCCCGGTTCTGCCTGGTTTTGTCCACTGTTGTCCGGCCGTGCCCGGCATTTCGTGCCATAGTGGCAGCGTCGAATTTCGCGTGGCGCCCACGGGACCGGTTCCCGCGGGCGCCGCTCCTTTTGGCGAGGGGGACACGATGACGCTCGAGCGCATGGCGGAGATCGCGGCACGCTACGACACCGCGATGAGCTGGGCGATGGTGAGGGCGCTCCTGGAGAGAGGGGTCAGCGTCAGGCTCCCCCGCACCAGGCTCCACGCCATGGACCACGCCAGGGCCTACGAGCCCGACCCCGCCGACGTCCTCTGGTGCATGGCCAACCACGGCAGCCCGATGGACCGGCTGCGGTGACGGACGCGAGCTCCTGCCGCGCCGCCAACGGCCACCGCAGGCGCGAGGTCGTGCGCTGGCTGAAGGCGACGGGCGACCACGTGTGCCACATCTGCGGGATGCCCATCGACATGGCGTTGCGATATCCAGACCCCCTGAGCTGGTCGTGCGACGAGCTCGTCCCGGTGTCGCGCGGAGGGTCGCCGTACGACAGGGACAACGTCGCCGAGGCGCACCTCGTCTGCAACGAGCGCCGCGGCAACTCGATGCCCGCCGACTCCGTCGCGAGCCGTTGCGAGATCAGGCGGAGCCGCGCGTGGTGACCGCCCCGCGTTTCTCCCGGAGTGCACCGCGGCTCCCGGGTGGGGGGGCATCCCCTCCCCCGGGGGGCAAGGCTACTCCCGGCGCATTGAGCCTTTTTCTCAGCGGCCACGAGCAGGTTGTGCATCGGAGGTGCAGGCGTGGCGTTCTCGAAGCCCTTCACACAGCGCGAGCGCGACTACGTCAGGGACCGATGGCCCGACGAGTCGGCCGAGGAAATCGCCTCCGACCTGCGACGCTCCGTGCGCGGGGTCTACAAGCTGATCAACGACATGCACCTCCGGGAGTCCCCGGAGCCGCCGATGCAGGGAGGGGCGGGCAGAAGCCCCCGCCGCGAGCACGGCAGGGGCTGCGCTGCACCGGGCGGTGACGACGCCTCGAGGCTCACCGCCCTGAGGGACCTGCTCTGGGAGGACCTCCTCCAGGCGGGGCCGAAGGACGCTCCGAGGCTCTCGGAGGAGTACAGGAACGTCCTGTCCGCGATCGCGACGCAGGAGGGAAGGGGGTCGGGAGATGGAGGGGACCGCGACTGCGGAGACGGCGACCTATCCGACATCCTCGACTTCGTACGCTCCTCCTAGGCACAGGGTCTCCGACGGCTACGAGCCCTCGGGGAGCCGCGGGGCGGTCGCCGTCGCCCTCGCCGCGCGCCGTGGCCAGCCGGCGCAGGCCTGGCAGGCAGACATGCTCATGGACTGGGGCGCGCGCACGCCGGACGGCGCGAGGTACACCCACCAGACGCTCGGCGCGTCGATACCGCGCCAGGCAGGCAAGTCCGACGCCGGAATCGACTGGGTGGTGTCCCGGGTCCTCTACGACCACGCCTGCGTGCTGTGGAGCGACCACAACTACTCGACCACGTGCGAGATGCTCAGGCGCTTCAAGGAGATATTCGGCTCGAGGCCGCGCGACCCGACCGCGCGCAACCCAGGGTTCAACGCATACCTCGCCGGGGTCAACTGGAAGACCGCCCAGGAGTCCATGTACTTCAAGGGCGGCGGCTCGCTGCACTTCTCAACCCGCACCAAGTCGGCGGCCCTGGGCTACAGCTTCGACATGGTCGTCATCGACGAGGCCCAGGAGTACACCGCCGAGCAGCAGCAGGCGATCATGCCCACGACCACCTCGGGCAGCCTCCACGACCTGCAGGTGCTCTACCTCGGGACGCCACCGAGGCCGCACGGCTACGGCACGGTGTTCCAGAAGGTGCGCTCGAAGGCGCTCGACCGGGCGCTGGGGGGCGCGTGCTGGTGGGAGTGGGGCGTCGCCGAGGTCGGGGACGTCCACGACGAGTCCCGCTGGTACTCCGCCAACCCGTCCCTGTCGGCGGGCGTCTCCGACATCGAGGCGATACGGACCGCCTGCGACCAGATGGACGAGCTCGCGTTCGCCCAGGAGTACCTGGGCTACTGGCTCCCGGGCGCATCGGCCGACCTGGCGCTCGACCCGGCGGCGTGGGACGCCTGCGAGGTGCCGGCCCATGTGGCGGAGGGCATCGACGGCATCCGGGCGCTCGGCGTGAAGTTCTCGCCAGACGGCAGGACCATAGCCGTGTCAATCGGCGTGCGGCCGCCCGATGGCGACCCGTACGTCGAGCTGTACGACGTCGCCGACGCGACGCTGGGCGCCTCCGCCATCGCCGACTGGGTGGTCTCGCGGAGGGGGTCGTGGTCCTGCGTGGCCATTGACGGCCGGGACGGCGCGACGGCCCTCGGCTCGGAGCTCGTGCGCCGCGGCATGCGCGGCAGGCGCGAGGTGGTCGTGTGCACCGCCACCGACGCCCAGACCGCCGCCTCGACCCTGGTGTACCGGGTGAGGGACCACGCGGTCAGGCACATGGCGAGCCCGGCGCTCGACGCCAGCGCCAAGGGGTCGATCAGGAGGCGCATCGGGAAGGGCGGGGGCTTCGGCTTCGGGGACGGCGACGGGTGCCCGTCCGCGCCGCTCGAGAGCGCCGCGCTCGCCCTGTGGGCCGCGCTGACGACCAGGAGGAACCCCGGAAGGAGGGCGAAGGTATGGTGACCCAGTTCGTCGCGGACGTCTCGTCCGCACGCGGGCTCGCGCCGGAGGACCGCGCCCTGGTGCGCGACCTGACCAGGGTCTGGGAGCGCCACGTGGAGAGGAACTGGCTGCGCGAGGGCTACTACAGCATGCACAGGGCCCCGCGAGACCTGGGGATATCCGTCCCGCCGAACCTCGCGAGCCTCGAGCAGGTCATCGGATGGCCCGCCAAGGCGGTCACCGCGCTCGCCGACCGCAGCCAGTTCGACGGGTTCGTGTGCGACGACGAGGACGCCTCGGCAACGCTCTCCGCCCTCGTCTCCGGGAACGGGCTGAAGGCGTACTACCGCCGCGCGGTGCGCGACGAGCTCAAGCTGTGCTGCAGCTTCCTCGCCGTGACCGCCGGGGACACCTCGGCGGGCGAGCCGGAGTGCGTGGTCACCGCGTACCCGGCGACCTCCGCCGCGGGAATATGGGACTGGCGGCTGAAGCGCATCCGCGCGGGGCTGGTGGTGGTCGACCGCGACCCGCGCCCCGGCAGCGGCAACCCGCCGACCTGGGTCGACGTCTTCACGGACGAGAACGTCATCCAGGTCGTCCGCACCCGCGGGGGCTGGGCGGCGAACTACGTCCCGCACTCCATGGGGCGGTGCCTGATGGAGCCGATGGCGTACGACTCGACCATCGACAGGCCGTTCGGCCGCTCCAGGATCTCGCGCGCAGTCATGAACATCACCGACGACGCGATGCGCTCCTCCGTGCGCTCCGAGGTCTCCGCGGAGTTCTTCACGAGCCCACAGAAGTTCCTCCTCGGCGCCGACAGCGAGTCGCTCGGCGGCAGGAGCAAGTGGGACGCCTACATCGGCAAGATCTTCGCCGTGGGCAAGGACGAGGACGGCGACGTTCCGAGCTTCGGGCAGCTCGCCCAGGGCAGCATGCAGCCGCACATCGACTACATGAGGAGCCTCGCCGCGCGCTTCTCGGGAGAGACGAACGTGCCGATATCTGAGCTTGGCGTCGTCTCGGACAACCCGTCCTCGGCGGAGGCGATCTACGCGGCAAAGGAGCCGCTCGTGGTCGAGGCGCAGAACCTCAACGCCGACAACGGCGAGGCCCTTCGCAACGTCGCGCTCATGGCGCTCGCCATCCACGAGGGGACCGGCTTCGCCGAGCAGCGCGACCGCGGGCTCACCCTGCAGCCGCGCTTCAGGAACCCGGCGATGCCGTCAATCGTCAGCCAGGCAGACGCGATGACAAAGATGATCGCCGCCCTTCCCTGGCTCGCAGACTCCGACGTCGCCCTGGAGGAGTTCGGGTTCACAGACGAGCAGATACAGCGGCTCAGGAGCGACAGAACCCGTCACCAGAGCCGTGCCCTCGTCGCGCAGGCGCAGCTCGCGGCATCCAAACGCGACCAGGGTGATGGCTCGTGATAGACGCAGAGACCTTCCGACAGTACTGCGACTCGGTGAAGGCACTGACGGATGCGGCGTCGGGAGGTGTCGAGCGCGAGGTGCTCGCGTGGTGCCGTGGACATCCGGACGCCTCGGCGGCCGAAGCCCGCGAGCATTCAAAGGCCGTCATGGAGGCGTGGGCAGAGACCTACGACGAAGCGGCCGCATCGTTGGCAGCCGAGTTCTACGACTCGACGGTCGGCGGCGAGGCCCGCCTCCCGTCCGCCATTACCGAGACGGTCTACGACCCGGCCAAGACCGATGACGTCGCCCGCTACCAGGTCAAGAAGCTTATGGACGGCGACATTGAGGGCTTCTCCCGCGCCTGCGGGGAGTATGCGGCAAACGACGCAAAGCGCGCGCTCAACCGCACGATCATGGGAAACGTCGCGCGCGACCGCAAGAGGGGCGTCAGGTTCGCCCGCATCCTTACCGGCCGGGAGAACTGCCCCTTCTGCATCATGCTCGCCTCCCGCGGGGCCGTCTACCACACGAGGCAGAGCGCCGGCGAGTTCGCGCACTTCCACCGCAACTGCGACTGCAAGGTCGTGGCCGGCCTCGCGGACGACCCCATGGCCACCCTCGTCGAGGGGCATGACCCGCTCGACTGCAGGAGGGTCTACGAGAGGATCCGGAGCGCCGAGGTGCTCCACGGCCTCTACGAGGGAGGTCGCGCGGAGCTTGGAACCGAGGCAGACGACCTAGAGAGACGGTTCAGGGATGCATGGGCCGAGTACAAGAAGTCACGCCAGACCACATCCGACTATCAGCTGACGGTCGGAAGGCTGGTCAGGTCTCTCTCGGAGCATGGGCGAATAGAGATAGAAGATTTCACGGGGAAGTTGGAGGGCAAGGAGCTGCAGGAGGTCAAGTGGCTCGCAGACGCCGGGTTTGACGTCTCAATCAGGAACCCCAACAACTACGCGAGAAGTGGCGGAAACACGTCGGACCTGTTCGTCGATGGAGAGCTATGGGACCTCAAACGCGTGACGTCACCGAACCCGAACAAGATCGCCCAGGCGATGATCAGGAAGAAGCGGCAGGGCCCAAACTTCGTCATCGACCTCACGCAGAGCGCCATGACAAGAGACGCTGCTATGGCGAAGGTCGCATGGCTCCAGGATGACAAGAGGATAAGCAAGGTCGCGATCATACAAGGAGGAGACCTCATCCTCATGAAATGAGCCGAGGGTCTGCATATGGGTGCCTAACCCTGGCGTTCCTCGGCTCAGTGACATTCTACCCAAAAACTTCCCGTTCGTCCAAACGGAAAGGACACCGGACTCTGGTTCCGGGAATCGAGGTTCGAGCCCCCGACGGGAAGCCAGCCACCAACATACGGGGCCTGGCGGAACAGGCAGACGCGTGCGCTCCAGGAGCGCGCGGCCACAAGGCCGTGCGGGTTCGAGTCCCGCGGCCCCGACCAAAGAAACCACAGAAGCGCAGAAGACCTGGGCCAATTGCCCACAAGGCGCCGGAGCGGGCCGTATATGGCCTCTCAGCTCCTCGCTAGCCTGCGCCAACGCAATCAGGGAACCCACGCCACAACATGGCGCCTTCCATACGCCGCCGCGTGCGGAAAACGCGGAGAGACGCCGCCGGTGGCGGTCAACCCCGGCTCGCAGACGCCCGAGCGGGCGGAGAGACAAGGAGGCAGCAGATGCCATTCAAGCCGATAGAGACGCAGGAGGAGTTCGACGCGGCCATCAAGGACCGGCTCGAGCGCGAGCGCAAGAAGGTCGCGGAGGGCTTCGCGGACTACGACGCGCTCAAGGCCAGGGCCGGCGAGCTCGAAGGGGCCCAGGCGCGCATCAAGGAGCTCGAGGACGAGGCGGGCAGGAGGCAGAGGGCGGACGAGCTCTCTAGGCTCCGCGCCAAGGTCGCCAAGGACGCCAAGCTCCCGGAGTCCGTCGTGGCGTCGCTCTCCGGCACCGACAAGGAGACGCTCGCGGCACAGGCGAAGGCCATAGCGGAGGCGTTGCGCCCCGCGACCGCGCCCAGGCTCTCCGAGCAGGGCCACGCCCCTGTGGGCGAGGGAGAAGACAGGCAGGAGGAGCGTGCGTTCGTGCGAAAGCTCCTCGGAAGAGAGTAGGAGAAACAAGACATGGCACTCGAGACCAAGCAGATCGTGCTCCCGTCCAGCGTGGCGACGTTCGTCACCAAGCACGCAAAGGACGCTTCCACGATCGCGGCGCTCTCGCCGGCGCAGCCCAAGATCTTCGCCGACGAGGAGGCAATCACGTTCGACGGCGCATCAGAGGCGGAGATAGTCGAGGAGGGCGCGGCAGCCGGCTCCTACGAGCAGCCCACGCCACACGTGACAAGCAAGCGCTTCGAGGTCGTGACCACGACCCGCGTGAGCGACAACCTCGTCTACGCGGACGAGGACAACGCGCTGCAGATCGTGAGCAACATCCAGGCAGACCAGACGGCCGCGCTCGGCCGCGCCCTCGACTACGCGGTCTACCACAACATCCAGCCGAAGGACGGTTCGAAGCTCACCGGCTGGGACAACGCCCTCGCCGACCACGCCCTCAAGGCGTACCTCGGCGCCGCGCTCTCCGGCGCGACCGACGACCAGGTGATCTCCAGCTTCGACAACATGGCGGACCTCGTCTCCGACGAGTACGACATCAACGGCATCGCCATGGCCAAGAGCTACGCGGCGCGCCTGCGCCGCATCCGCGTGAAGAACACGCAGCAGCGCATGTTCCCGGACATCCCGCTCAACCTCGCCGTCGGCAACTTCGAGGGCGTCCCGGCGTCCGTGTCCGGCACGGTAAACGGCCGCGTCGCCGCCACCGCGACCAACGTGCTCGCCTTCCTCGGCGACTACTCGCTCATCAAGTGGGGCATGGTCCGCAGCGCGACCGCAGAGATCATCCCGTACGGCGACCCAGACGGCAAGGGCGACCTCAAGAACCACCGCCAGGTGGCCTACCGCACCCGCGCCACGTACGCTTACACCGTGCTGGACGCCAACGCCTTCGCCGTGCTCCTCGCCACGACGAAGCCCGGCGCCTGATGGCGTTCGAGCCGTTCGCGACCACCGAAGACTACCGGGCCCAGTACCCCGACGACGACGTCGCGGACGCCAGGCTCGCGCGCCTACTGACCGCCGCCAGCCTCCGACTCGACACGGAGCTCGGGCGCTACCGCCCGGGCTACGCGCGCGGGAAGGACGAGACCTACGACCTCAAGCTCTCGACGGTCTGCTGCGAGATGGCCCACGACGTCGTCGTTGTGCCCTCAGACGTGGCGGGGGCGACGCAGTGGTCGCGCGGCGCGGGCAACTACACGTCGAGCGTCACCTTCGCCGCCGCGCGCGGCTCGTTCTCGCTCACGCGGCCGCAGCGGCAGCTGCTGGGATTCGTGGGCGGAGGCATCGGGTCGATAGGCTACATGACCGCTGAGGACAGGTGAGCGCATGTTCGAGACCGAGACCGTGACCCTCCGCGTCCCGCGCACGGCCACGGACGCCCACGGCAACCCCTCGCCAGACGGTTACGACGACGTCGACGTGCCGGGCGTCCTCGCGCAGCCGGGCCCCTCCTCCGACCTCGACGCCACGCGGCCAGGGGGCGTGAGGGTTGACATGACGTTCCACTGGCCGAGGACTGACCACCGCTCCCTCAGGGGCTGCCGCGTCATGCGCGGCGGCAGGGAGTTCTCGGTCGTCGGCGACCCGCAGCCGCCGACGGCGGGCAACGTGCCCGGCCCGTGGGACCGCACCGTCGAGACGGAGGCGTGCGATGGGTAGCCGCGTGAGGTGCCACCCGGTCACGGCGGGCGTGCGCGCCACGCTCAAGGACCCGGCGGTCCAGGCGATGCTGCACCAGGCGGCCGTGGCGGCCGCGTCGAGGTGCAACGCGCTCTGCGACCCAAACCTCAGGCGCAGGGGCGCGGTCTACGAGCCCATGGACCAGGTGCGCGGCTACACGGCCGTGAGCCTGGTCGTGGCGTCCGGCGCCCAGGACGGCGCGCTCGCCCGCGTCGACAACTGGCGAAACAACACGCTCAAGAAGGGGTGCGGCGCATGAGCTACGACGTGCTGGCCGACCTGTGCGCGTGGCTCTCCGCGCGCCTGGGCGTGCCCTGCTCCACCTCCGTGCCGGCGCGGCGCCCCGCGGAGTTCGTCACGGTCGAGCGCACGGGCGGGCAGACCTCGCTCGGGCGCGACGACCCGAACCTCGCCGTGCAGTGCTGGTCGGGGACGGAGGCGGGCGCGTACACGCTCGCCCTGGCGGCCCGCGAGGCGGTCCTCTCGTGCTGGGAGGGCCTGCCCATGGTCTGCCGCGCGACGGTCGGCTCGACCTACCACTTCCCCGACCCGGACAGCAGGGCCGAGAGATACCAGATAGACGCCTACCTGACCACCAGGCCGTAGGCAGGAAGAGAGGAAACGATGGCGACAGACACCGAGCCCATCCAGGACACGAGCAACCTGGGCGTGGCAAAGGGCCGCCCCGGCGGCTACGCGATGGTCGCGCCCGCGGGCACGGACCTCACCGCGCTCAAGGACGTGAGCAAGACCATCAAGGAGCTCATCCAGACCGTCTCCGGCGCGCGCTCCCTCGGCTACATCTCCGAGGACGGCGTGACCTTCTCGACGGACACCGACACCAACGACAACTCGGAGTGGGGCGGCAAGGTCGTCGACTCCGCCCTCTCCAACTACGCGGAGAGCGCGCAGGTGACCTTCCTCGAGTCGCGCAAGGCGGTGCTCGACAGCTTCTACGGCGACGGCAACGTCACCGTCACCGGCGTCACGACCGAGATCAGGCACAACGAGAACTTCACCGACCCCCACGTCTACGTCTTCGACGCGGTCGTGAGCGCCACCAAGGTGAAGCGCTCCATCATCCCCCTCGGCAGGATCTTCGAGCGCGACGACGTCTCCGAGAACAGCTCGGACATGATGGGCTACACGCCGACGATCAAGTGCATGCCCTACGACGGCTACGACGGCGACACCTACCGCGACTACATCTACGACGCGAAGAAGGCGGCCTCCGCGGGCGGCGGCGCGTAGGCCGGCGGCGCAGGGGACGGATAAAGCGGCCGCGGGGGCGAGCCCCCGCGGCCGCGGCCATGACTGGAGGGACCGATGGAAGCAAGCGAGATGACCCCGGAGGAGCTGCGCCGCTACGCGGCCGAGAAGGAGGCCTCGAGGCGCGACCTCGAGCGCAGGTACCTGAACATCGCGCCGGCGGAGCCCGCGCCCGCCCCCGGGGCGAGCCGCGCCCCCTGGGAGCGCGAGGTCGAGTTCGAGGGCGACAGGTACGTCGTGGACATGCGGCCGTTCAGGTCGCGCGAGTTCTTCAGGCGCGCGGCGCGCATCAACGACGAGCGCGCGGCCGACTCCCTGAGCACGACCGACATGCTCGACTTCTACGAGTTCTGCTTCGGCGGCGAGGGCGGCGTGGACGAGCAGGCCACGGCGCGCGTCACGGAGCGCCTCGGATACGAGGACTACCAGGAGGTCCTGCGCATCGAGGACGGGATCTTCGGGCTGGTCGACGCAAAAAACTAGGCGCGCTCGCCCCGCTCCTCGCGGACCCGGAGGCGCGGGCCGCGCTCGCGGCCGACCTGCGCCAGTACTACGGCGCTGACCTCGAGGCCGAGCTGGGCGAGTTCCGGTTCTCCGACCTCCGCACGCTCGCGGAGCAGCTCCCGGTCGGGTCCAGGACGGTGCGCAGGGCCGACCCGAGGGCGGGGTGGGACGAGCAGGCGTACCTGCTCGCCCTCGTCGCGGACAACCTCAGCTTCCTGCGCTACGAGCTCTCCGGCGGCAGGGGCCACAGGCCCAAGCCGGTCGAGAGGCCCAAGGCCCCGAGGGCCGCCCGCCACATAGACGCCACGGACGCCCAGATCAGGGGGCTCCTCTTCGACGAACGGAGGTAGCGGCAGATGGCAGACGTCGTCAAGGGCTCGGTGCTCCTCACCCCGCGCTTCGACAACCTCACGTCGACCGTCTCGAGGGAGCTTGAGGGGGCCTTCGGCTCCTCCGGGGCGGACAGGGCGGGCGGCGCCGCCGCGCGGCTCTTCGGCTCCGGGTTCGCCGCGAGGGCGGGCGCCATCTCCGGCGTGGTCCAGGGCGTGGCGTCCAAGGCGATGGACGCCATCTCCGGCTCCATCGGCTCGGCGGTCTCCCGCGTGGACACCCTGGCCAACTACCCGAAGGTCATGTCGAGCCTCGGCGTCGCATCGGACGTCGCGACCGCCTCGATAACCTCGATGGGCGACCACCTCTCCGGCCTGCCGACGCGCCTCGACGCGATGGCGTCCTCGGTGCAGGGCATCTACGCCGCGTGCTCCGGCATGGGCGTCGGCCTCGACGAGGCGACGGCGGCCGGCCTCGGCCTCAACGACATGCTCCTCGCCGGCGGCCAGGGCTCCGAGGTCGCCGAGGCGGCCATGGTCCAGTTCACGCAGGCCCTCTCGAAGGGCAAGCCCGACATGGAGGACTGGCGCTCGCTCACGAGCGCGGCGCCCGCCCAGATGAACCAGCTCGCCCAGGCGATGCTGGGGCCGACGAAGAACTCGACCGACCTCTACAAGGCCATCCAGGACGGCACCGTCTCGATGGCGGACATGCTCGGGGCGATCTCCACGCTCGACACCCAGGGCGGGGACGGCTTCACGAGCTTCGCCGACCAGGCGAAGTCCGCGACGGGCGGCATCGGGACCAGCCTCTCCAACCTGCAGAACAGCGTGACCAAGGCCCTCGCGTCGGTCATCAACGCCATCGGACCGGAGGCCATAACCGCCCCCATGCAGGCGGCATCGGGGCTCATCAAGGGCCTGGGCGACGACGTCGCCTCCGTCGTGACGGACGCCAAGGGGTACCTCTCCGACCTGTGGGCGAGCTTCGCCCCGCAGGTCGACCTCTCGCCGCTCGACCTCGCCGGGGGCTACCTCCAGGGGATCTCCGAGTCCGCGGGCGCGGTGGTCGGCTCGCTCGCCGGGCTCGGCAGCGAGTTCGTCGAGTCCGGGGCCGCGGCGCAGGTCCTGGACGGCGCGCTCCAGGCACTCGACGGGGCCATCGGCTTCGTCAGCGCCGTCGTGCAGCCCGTCGCGGGCTGGGTCCAGGCGCTCGTCGACGCGATGGCCGAGAACGGGACCGTCCAGGCGTTCGGCGACGCGGCGCAGGCCGTGGGCGACGCCCTCAAGAGCGTGATGGACAACGCGTCGCTCGTGGTGGACGACCTCACGGGCGTCGGGGACTCCAGCGACTCCGCGAGGGGCGCGGCCGACCTCCTCAAGGCCTCGCTCGACGGGGTCAGGGACGTCGCCGAGCTCGTCGGCGGCGCGTTCGACGCGATGTCTCAGAGCCTCGACGCCGTCGAGCCCGCGATCGTCGCCGTCGCGACCGCCATCGGGGCGGTCAAGGTCTCCTCCGGCGTCACGTCGGCGGCCAAGACCCTCGGCGACCTCGGTGCGGCGGTCTCGCTCGCGAAGGAGGCCGTCCAGGGCGGGGGCGGGGTCCTCGAGTCCGTGTCCTCCGCCTTCGGCGCCCTCGGCTCCGACGCCGGCCCCGCGGCCACCGCCGTCGGCTCGATCGCCGGCAAGCTCAGCAGCCTGAAGGCGGCGGCGTCCGCCGCGGGGGGCGGGATCACTGGCCTCTCTAGCGCCCTGGGCATCGGCCCGTGGGGACTCGTGGCCACTGCAATATCCGCGGTGGTCGCCGGCCTCGTCTACTTCTTCACGCAGACGGAGACCGGACGCGCCCTCTGGGCGCAGTTCACCCAGTTCCTCTCCCAGGCCTGGGATGCCGCCGTCCAGGCGCTCTCGGCGGGCGTCTCGGCCGTCGCGTCCTTCTTCACCGTGACCATACCGCAGGCGCTCCAGTCGGCGCTCGCGTGGCTGCAGCAGCTCCCCGCCATGCTGCTCGGCCTCATCCAGCAGCTCCCCATGATGCTCGCGACCGGGCTCGGGCTCGTGATAGGCGTCGTGGCCGGGATCGTGGTCTCCCTCGTCGAGCTCGCCGTCCAGGGCGGCCAGGCCTTCCTCACCGGCCTGGTCACGTTCCTCGCGCAGCTACCCGGGCAGATCGCGGCCTTCCTGCAGGCCGCAATCGCCTTCGTCGCGTCCTTCGCGGCGCAGCTCGCCGCGGACGCGGTCCAGGCGGGCACGTCGTTCGTCCTTGGCCTCGTGACGTTCTTCACCCAGCTCCCGGGGCAGATAGCCGCCTTCCTCGCGTCCGCAGTCGCCGCCATAGCGGCCTTCGTCGCGGAGCTGCCCGGGCAGGCCGTCGCGGCCGGCCAGGGCTTCCTCGACGGCATACAGGGCGGGTTCAACGCGGCGGTCTCCTTCGTACAGGGCATCCCGGGGCAGATCACCGGCTTCTTCGCCGGCGCCGGGAGCTGGCTGGTCTCCTCGGGCAAGGCCCTGCTCGACGGCTTCACCAGCGGCATACGGTCGGGCTTCGACGCCGCGAGGAACGCCGTGAGCAACGGGCTCTCGGCGATACGAGACTTCTTCCCGTTCTCGCCCGCCAAGGTGGGCCCCTTCTCCGGGCGCGGCTACACGACCTACTCGGGCATGGCGCTCATGGAGGGCCTGGGCGAGGGCGTTGGGCGCGGGGCGGCCGCGGCCAGGGAGTCCGTGGCGCGCGCCCTCGACGGCGTGCGCTCCGAGATGTCCGCGGAGCCGCTGCGCTTCGCCGCCTCGGCCGACCGCTGGCGCCTGGCGGGAGGGGCCGCGGCGGAGGCCGCCGTCCAGGGCGGCGCCGCCGCCACGGTCGTCAACCAGACCTTCAACACGAAGGTGGTCCGCTCCGACCAGGACATGTACGCCGCGTCGGCGATCCTCAACCGGGCCGCCATCCGCGCGGCGATGGGGGTGTAGCGATGGACGGGAGGTTCGCCAGGGTCTCCGGCGCGGCCGGGACGGTGACCCTCATGGGGACGGGCGCGGCCGCCGGGCTGCACATGTCCTCCCTCGAGGGGTGGTACGGGACGCCCGACGGCAAGTGGAGCCTCACCGAGCGCAAGCTCGGGGACGGCGCCTTCGGGCTCCTCCCGGAGCAGGTCACGTACTCCTCGCGCACCGTGACGATAGGCGGCTTCGCCCTCGGCGCGTCGCGCGCGGAGGTCGTCGCGGGGCTCGGCGCGCTGCGCGCCCTCGCGCACGGGGTGGTCACGCTCTCGGTGGCGGACGGCGGCGGCGAGACGTTCGCCAGGGGCGCCCTGTCGCTCGAGGTCGACAAGGGGTGGAGCGCCACGAGCGCGGGCTTCACGCTCACCGTCGTCTGCCCCGACCCGCGCCGGTACGGCTCCGTGCCGAACCGCGCCTACATGGTGCCCGGCACGGGGGGCGGCGGGCTCGTGTGGTCGGGCTCGGACCCGCACGGCCTGGAGTGGCCCGCGTCCTTCGTCGACACCGGCGTGGGGCAGAACGTCGCGACGCTCTGGAACCGCGGGTCATCGACCGCGTACCCGACGATCACCGCCTCCGGGAGCATCGACTGGCTCACCATCACCGACGTCGCGGGCGGCGGGCAGCTCTCGTACCAGGAGCACGTCGGGTGGACCCCGCTCGTGCTCGACTGCCTCGACAGGACGGCGACCGTGTCGGGCGTGGACAGGTCGCGCATGCTCTCCCGCAGGGACTTCCCCTCGATCCCGGCGGGCGGCTCGGTGACCCTCGCCCTCACGGGCACGGGCACAGGTACCGTCGCCGTCGAGTGGCGCGACACCTACATCTGACACCTACAACTAGCAAGGAGGGCATTCATGGCAGACGTGGCACTCGGCGTGCGCAACTCCGGGTCCGACGGCACGACTCCGCTCGGGCTCCGGCTCTCGCTCGCGTCGCTCTTCGCCAACGTGGGCGTCCTGGACGGCCTCGCGGTCAGTGGCACCGGCTCGCTCACGTACACGGTCGCGAGCGGCACGGCGGTCTGCTCCAAGGGCTCGGGGGACGGCTACACCCTCGCGCACTTCTCGGGCGGCCCGACGCCCGCCGTCTCCGGCAACACGGCCGGGTACCCGCGCATCGACACCGTGTGGGTCACCTCGCACGACGTCGACCAGGGCGACCCGGACAACCACGTCGCGGTGGGGGTCACCCAGGGGACGCCCGCGGCGACGCCCGCGCGGCCCACCATCCCCACGTACGCCACGCCGCTCGCCTACATGCGGCTCCCGGCGGGAGCCACGAGCACGTCGGGGGCCACCCGCGACGGCACTGCCCCCATGGCCATCCCGTACGCGAGCTCGCGCGGCATCATCTACGACAACGTCAACATGACCAACAGCTCCTACGACCTCAACTTCTTCCGCTCCCGCGTCACTGCGGTCGGCGGCAGCTTCTACGTCCCGACGAGACGCCTCATCACCTTCAGGATGTCGATAAGCTGCATGTGCGGCGACGGCATCTGGAAGTTCGCCAACTCCCACACGATGGGCAGCGTGGTCGTGCACCTCGTCGTGGACGGCTCGGATGCCTACAACGCCGAGGTCATGGTCAACGACTACTGCGGCGTGGTCCAGGGGCTCTCGTACACGCAGGTCGTGGGCGCGGGCAGCCACTCGGTGCGCATGGACTACGAGCAGAAGGACGACACCGCCGACAGGATCCTCATGAAGTACTCCGGCTCTCAGTGGCCGGGGCAGCGCCTGCAGGTGGTCGACGAGGGGGCGGCCTAGCATGGGGTGGAGGTGCCTCGTCTGCGACACCATGACCGGCCAGGTCGTGGCGCCGATAGACATCCCGTCCCTCCGCTGGACGCTCACGGTGTCTGACTGCTCCATGTCGACGACGCGCGACAAGGGGACGGGAGAGGGCGAGGCGACCGGGCTGCAGGTCCCGTGGTCCGCAGTCCCCGCCACGGACGCGTACGGGCGCTCAAGGATGCTCGCGAGCTACAGGAGGGCCATCGCCCTCGCGTGGGAGCACCGGGACGGCACGCTCTCGCCCGTCGTCTTCGGCGCCATAGGGTCGCGCACCGACACCTGGGACGACACCAGCTTCGACCTCGTGAGCCCGCTCTCGCTGCTCGGCTCGCGCGTGCTCGTGCGCGAGGGGGCCTTCGGCCACGGGGACCCGGCGGGGACCACGCAGGACGGGATGTCCTACGCGGGGCTCTCACGCAGGGCCATCGCGTGCGCCGTCGGCCAGGCGTGCACGGACTACAAGCCGGGCGGGGCGCTTCCCATCGACTGGCAGTACCAGGGCGAGGCGGGCGGCCACTCCGCGTCGTACCCCGGTCACGACGTGGCGAACAACACGTGCAAGGGGATATGGACGGCCCTGGCGAACTCCGACGGAGGACCCGACATCCAGCTCAGGCCATACATGGCGGACGAGTCGCACGTGCGCCTGCTCATGTGCGCGGGGTCGGACGGCGCACCGTACCTCGGGCAGGACTCGCCGGTGCGCACCATCGCCGCGTTCCGCGGCGGCGGCACGGCGCAGGACGTCAGGGTGGCCTTCGCCGCGCCCACCATGCGCGTGTACGCCACCGGCGCGGGTTCCGACGAGGCGCAGCTCTGCTCGCTGGCGGAGGACCTGTCGCTCTGCAACGACCCGTACGACCCGTGGCCGCTCGTCGAGCAGTCCTGCGCCCTCTCGGACGACGAGGACGCCGGGACGCTCGCCGGCCACGCGCGTGCGCGGCTCGAGTCCGTGAGGGCCCCGATGGCGCAGGTCCAGTGCACCGTGCGCCTCGGCGACCCCGCCGGCATCTCCCCAGGGGACGTGTGGCCCGGCCAGATGCTCGACCTCGTGACGGAGGGGTTCCCCACCCTCCCGGACGGCGCGCACCGCATGCGCCTCATGCAGATGGAGGGGGACGAGTCGGAGGACTGCACCCTCACCTTCGACGTGGTGGCGGACCCGGCGTACGCATGACCCGGATTGGAGTGACGGCGGATGATACACACCAGGCTCGAGGGGCTCGTCGGCGACACCGAGCGCATCGCGCGCGTCGCGGTGGCGGCGTACGACCTGGCGTCGCTCCCGAGCACGGCGCCGTCCGGGACGGCGTCGTACGACAACGGCGACGGCACGCGGACGGTCATCGGCCCGCAGGCGGGCGGCAGGACGATCGCGACGCACGTGGGCGACCTCACGCCGCCCGGAAGGCCGCTCGGCGTCGCCGGCGCGTCGAGCGCGGGCGTCGTGTACATAGCGTGGGACGGGGAGCTGGAAGGCGGGGTCCCCGACGACTTCGACCACGTCTCGCTCTACATGTCCGTCGAGGGCACCAGCGAGCTCGTCGGCACGCTCACCGAGGCGGGCATCGTCTCGACGGTCCCGATGGCCACGACCGCGACGGTCGAGGTCTGGGCGACGGCGGAGGACGACGCCTGCCTCGCGGACGGGTCCCAGGGCCACAACGTCTCCGCGGAGAGCGACCGCGCGACCGTCACCGTCGCCCAGGCCGCGGACCCCGCGGCCGTGACGGACCTCCTCGGGACGGTCGCGACGCTCTCCAGGACCAGGATGCTCATGGCCACGTGCGACACCGACGCCGCCACGGCCGCGAAGGCGGCGACCCTCGCGTCCGGCTCGCTCGAGCTCCGCGCCGGCGCCAGCGTCACCGTGGTCTTCTCCCACGCGAACACGGCGTCGGCGCCGACGCTCGACGTGGGCGGCACCGGCGCCAGGCCGCTGCGCACCAACGGGTCCGCGAGCGCCTACTGGGCGGA
>OIET01000700.1_pt1 | contig 24343 bp, 23 predicted proteins | sample 1581871 | NCBI WGS metagenome assembly OIET01 (sample SAMN03279760, study PRJEB24777) | human gut metagenome | isolation source: fecal sample PR121 from 1 month old male Malay infant, vaginally delivered... | place: Singapore | collected 2005-09-16
AAGGCTGAGCAGGTCCGCTGCGTATGCTGCTCAAAAAGCGATGCGATTTCTGCTCAAAGCTAGTTGACAAAACACAGCAATTCTGACATGCAAACGAGTGGACCCGCTCAATAAATGAGTTCCGAGGGAGATTGGGGATTACCGCCCGTTAAGAGACTCTCATCTTGGCCAAATGAAATCTCTTCACCAGCGGCGAATTTTTGCTCAGCTCCCACCGTGAGCAGGTTCTTCCCGTCATCCGCAAGGGACTCCAGTTCATCCACATGGACTGCGCACCAAGTCCCGCAAAGGGCAAGCGGGGATTTTGTACCGAATCTCAAATCAATGCCCTCACACATGCGCACGGGCGCCCACGACAAGGTCTATGAGGGGGCAAATCTGGAATACGGGGATTCCGCATATTGCTAACGCACGGATTCCTACCCTGGATTCTACCCTTTTGGGGAAATTCGTCCTTTTACCAACGAAAAAGGTCAGGACAATATGTGTCCTGACCTGCGAAAACAATGGAGCCAGCAATCAGACTCGAACTGATGACCCCCGCTTTACGAGAGCGGTGCTCTACCAACTGAGCTATGCTGGCCTGCGCTTGAGCGCCCAACTACTATACGGGGACGTGCCCTGCTTTGCAAGCGTCAGCGCGGATTTCTCCATGGATTCCCTCGCCGGATGGACGCACACGAGCCCCTTAGCGTTTCGCACGCGGCACATAACACCCATCAGGATTGCCGAAGAGCACCTCCCTGCACAAAAATCGCGGTTGCCGGCCCATTTTCGGCAAATCGCCGAGTACGAAAACTCTAACTTTTTACGGGGCCGCAGGTAGAAAAATGGCACCTGCGGGGTGATACTAAGCGAAACCACGAATTTTGACCGGCAACCGCGATTTTTGTGCACGCCACCTTCGCAAGCGCGATTACTGCCCTCCCAATCGCGCCCAAGCAACTGGCACGGCACTAAAGCGACCAGCTTCCAGCCCCGCGCCGTCCAAGCACACCCCTCACCGCTATGATGGTGAGCCTACGCAGGCAGCAGGCAGCGGGAGGGATGACATGAAAGACAACTCAAACGGCCACTTCCCTTCCTCCGCCGAGCTTCTCCCGCACGTGGTGCGCACGCAGTCTGGCCTCGCACTCGTTCACACCTCGCGTGTTCATGGCGTCTGGCAGCGAATCCTCAGCACAGGAGGCGTCTGGCAGTCCGCGACCTTGCTGGGTCCCCACCGCATGGACCCGCCGTTTGCCTACCACAGAGCTTTCTGCCGCGTCTTTGACCTGGTGCCCAACGTACAGCGACTTCTCGCCATAGGCGGCGGTGGCTTTGCGTTTCCAAAATACGTTGCCGAGAAGCACCCCGACGTCGTGACCGACGTGGTCGAGATAGACCCGGCGATCATCGAGGCCGCGCGGCGCTGGTTCTACCTGGACGAGGCCTGCGAGCTGCAGAGACGCGCAGGTGGCCAGCTCAACGTCATCTGCGCGGACGGCCGCCAGGTGCTCGATAACGCCACGTACTCCTCGTACGACGCGATCGTCCTCGACGCCTTTATCCGCGACGCTCCCGTGCGCACCCTTGCGACGGTTGAGGCGTTTCGAGCTGCACACCAGGCACTTTCTCCACGTGGTGTCCTTCTCGCCAACGTGGTCCCAGACGAGAACGATCCAGGCAACGGCTTTCTAAGAAGCGTCGCCGCTGGTCTTGTGGCAACCTTCGTCAACGTGGCGATCACCCTGGTGATTGACCACCAGAACGTCGGCGAGAACTACATCGTCTTTGCCTCGGACACCGCCCTCGACCTTCCCGACGCCATCCCCTTTGACGAGGACTTCCTCGGCGACGTCCTGCACGACGAGTCACTGTAGACAGCAGCCGGCGATGTCGCCGAAAGACGCAAAATGATGCAATTATCGCCAAACAATGCCCTCCGGAGACAATTTGTCGCCGGAGGGCAGTCTGTGTTGCAAATGCCGCCAAAAGGGGCCCTCCGGCGACGCAGGACGGCGCGGGGAGTGTGACGCGGGAGGGGACGGCGCGGGCGCCAAGAAATGCGAGAAACGCGACGGCGCCAACCTACAGCATCCGAAGCACGCCGCGCACCAGCCGCTCGAAGTCCTCGGAGTAGCGCTCGGCGCAGGCAAGCACAGACTCGTGGTCCGTGTCGGCCGAACCCGCCATGTTGGTTGCCAGCGTGAGCCCCAGCACGTTCATGTCGAGCGCACGGGCCATGATGACCTCGTTCACCGTGGACATGCCCGCAAAGGAGACCCCCAGCGAGCGAAGTGCCGCCACCTCGGCTGGCGTCTCGAACGAGGGGCCCAGCATGCCGGCGTAGACTCCCTGCTGCAGCCCAATGCCGGCGTCGTCGGCAACACCCTGGCCAATCGTGCGCAGGTAGGGCGAGAAGGCCTCGCTCATGTCCACAAACGGCGTATCAACGTCGCGCAGCTCGTCCCACTCGGCAAGCGGGTTTCTCCCCGTAAGGTTGATCTGGTCGGTGAGGATGCCGAGGCCAACCTTGGCGTTGCCCTCAACCGCGCCGGTGGCGCAGGCAAATATGATGTCGCGGCACCCCAGGCGAAACGCGTGGCGCACGAGCGAGGTGACCTCGGAGGCAGAGTAGCCCTGGTAGAGGTGGATGCGCCCGGGATACACCACCACGGGCACGTCGTCGATGGTACCAACAGTGGCCTCGAAGTCATGCCCACGCACGGGACGCGCGGACTCCGGGAAGCCCTCGATGTCGTGATAGTCGATGCGGCGCACGGGCTTGACGAGCTTGGCCAGGTGGCCCAGGCCCGTTCCCAGCACGATGGCAACGGGATGCTCCACCGAGGGCTTGCAGGACTGAACCGTCTCCTCGCTAACCACGCAGATCCCCTCCTCCTCGAGGCGGCGAGCAAAGACGCCCTCCCCCTCGGTCAAGTTACCGGTATAGGTACCATCGTAGATGACGTGAACGCCGCATGACGGGCTTTTTGCCTTGAGGACGGCGAGCGGTGCCCCCGCGCGGCGTGCAACGGCAAGCATCTCCTCGCTCCCGCGCCAAAAGGCCTCGGTCACGTCGGTGCCGTCACGAAGCCACACGCGGCCGTCGCGCTGCTCGGCAGGTGGGCGAGGCACGGGCAGGCGAGCCGCCGTCTCGGGACACACGGGCGTCACCTCGAGCTTCTCGGCTAGGTCGAGAACCGCCCGGCACGGCTTTGCCCCGCCGTCATAGCGCACGGGCCTCCCCAGAAGGCAGGCGCTCACAATCGCACGCATTGACACTCCCCTCTCGCGGCTGCCGTTGGCAGCGCAGCTCCACGTCGGCCGCGTCACGTACCTCTCAGCTCATCAAAATTGTCATCAAAAAGGGGACGGGGCGCAATGCCCCGTCCCCACAGAGACACGCTTGTCGTGACCTTTAGACCGTCATCGAGCTGATCTGGATGGAGGTCTTGGAGAGCAGCGTGTTGACGTAGGTCGTCCACTCGCTCGACGCCTGCGAGGCTGCGGTGGAGTAGTTGGAGTACGCCACATAGTAGGCCTGCTCGGCGGCCGCGTAGCTCGCGGAGTCGTTAGAGATGGAGTAGGTCGAGAGCGCCGAGTAGTACGAGCCGTCGGTCCTGGCCCAAGTGTTGTTCTCGGAATCCCACTCGTCTCCGGCAAGGTTGATGATGTACTGCGCGTAGTCGGCGGACGTGGTGTCCTCGTTGCCGTCAGAGGGCGCGGTAGGGGCGGTGGGCTTGTCGGGCACCGTGGTGGTGACCACGGAGTCACGAAGCTTCTTGATGACAGCAGCGTCGTGGAGGAGCGACTTGGTGGCGTCCTCGTCCAGGCCGTAGTTGGAGCCGATGGTTGCGAAGTCGTCGGTGCCAAGGGTGTTCTGGGCGTACTGGCTCACGTCATCATCGGTCACGCTGATGCCCTGGGCGTTGGCATCCTCGAGCACCACGGCGTTGCGCGCGTAGCTAAGGACGTCGTCTGCGGAGGGCACGTTGTAGGTGCCGTCATCGTTGGCCTGGTTCTCGAGCGAGCCGTTTTGCTCAAGGACCTCACGCGCGGTGATGTCATGGCTGGTGCCGTTGTACGTGTAGGTGGCAATGGCGTTGTCCAGCTCAGAATCGCTGATGGTGGTCTCGCCGGAAGCCGATGCCGTCCCCTTGCCGAGAAGGAAGTGACCACAGAGGACGCCTGCGACCAGGGCAACCACGCAGATGATGATCCAGACGGGGGTCCCCAGCCCACGCTTTGGGGCCTTGGGGGACTTGGTGGCGTCCTCCTTGGCGGTGTTCTTATCGATGGTGCTGTCTGCCATGTGCTCACCTCTCGAACCGGCGCGGGAAGCCCGCGTCATGGATTTGCATTTGGTACTCGGCGGATACATACGTTAGGCATTCTACCGCAGCAAGATTAGCGGCCCGCCATGTCGGGCCATACTCCCCGGTGTCCGCACATGCGCGAAGCCATCCTGAAAGCAGGCCGCACGCAGAAGAAGGGCACCCACGTGGGGTGCCCATGCGAGAAACCCTACTTGGTCTTGCCCTTCGCAACCGCAAGGATGTCGCCCGAGAACTGCTTGATGTAGCCGTTGCCGCTCTCCGCATCAAACTTCACGCGCGAGACAAGCTCCTTGGCCGTCTTCTTGGAGATGTTGCCGCCGGCAAAGGCGAGAAGCCCCTCGAGCATGTCGCGGTACTCGGCGTCGCCGTGGTAGCACTGGATGGCCTCGTCAAGAAGCGGCCAGACCTCGTCGGAGCTCTCGGGCGAGGTAGCACCCAGGCGGCAGAGGAAGAGAAACGCCGCCAGGCGCACCGTTGCGGAGTCGTCGTCGAAGAGCGACGCCTCGGCGCCATCGAAGGCGGCACTCACCTGGTCGGCGTATGCGTCCGTCATGGTGGAGAGGGCGTCGAGCACCTCCCAGCGCGTCTGGGCCTCCGGGCGGTCTAGCGCGTCGACCAGCGCGTCGACGTGGCCGGCGAGCAGCGACGGGTCCTTTGCCGCCACGGCCGCGATGTCCTGCGACACCTCCTGGCGATGCCTGCGGCTCGACGCCGAGAGGCCGTCGACCAGGGCGGCGACGCCCGCCGCGCTCATCGTCTTGTTGTTCTCCTCTGCCATAGCCAAGTCTCCTCTCTTAACCCCGTGCTACTCGTGGAAGCCGTCGACCACAACGGTTCCGCTCTTGGGGTCCTGGTGTATGTCGATAAAGCCGAGCTTTGCGGCCTCCCGGATGAGCGCCGTGAAGGAACGGTACCCAAACGAGCCCTCCGAGAACTGCGGGCGCTTGCGACGCATGGTGTCCTTCAGGCGACTCGCCAGGATGAACGAGTCGCTCTCGCGCTGCAGGGCGTCGATGGTCTCGAACAGCAGCTGGTAACAGGGCTGCTTTTCCTTGGGGACCTTCTGCGAGAAGTCCGGAATGCCCGCCGAGCGCGTGAGGTCCTCGTAGAAGATGAACTCGTCGCAGACCTCGGCCAGAAGCGAGCTGGTTGACTCCTTCATGCCCACGCCGATGACCGTCTTGCCAAACTCCTTGAGCTTTGAGACGAGCGGCGAGAAGTCCGAGTCACCGGAGAGAATCGCAAAGGTGTCGATGTGGTCCTTGGTGAGGCACATCTCCACCGCGTCCACGGCAAGGCGAATGTCGGCCGAGTTCTTGCCGGTGTAGGCGCGGTCCGGAATCTCGATCAGCTCGATGCCCAGCTCGTGCAGGGGCGTGACGGCCGCGTCAAAGCGCTGCCAGTCGCAGTAGGCGCGCTTTGCCGTGATGCGGCCCTTGTCGACCAGCCGCTCCAAGATGAGCTTGACGTCGGGCGCGGGGCCCGGTTCCTGGTGGCCGTTACGCTTGCGCTTACCGGTTCCCAGCGCAAGGTTCTCGTAGTCTATGAACACCGCAATGGAGCTCTGCGGCATATCGGTTGCTGCCATCTAGTGTCTGGTTCCCTTCTTGGCGTTGGTGCCGCTCGCCGAGTTTGGCCCGTCCATCTGGACGCTCATGAGCTCTGGCTCGGGTTCGCCCTCCCTGCGGGCCTTGCGCGCGGCACGCCCACGGGACTTCTCGGCCTCGCTGCGCCCGACTTGGCCCTTGTTCACGTTGAAGTACTTGTCGGCGAACTTCCACGGGCCCACGGACTCGCCGAAGCCGATCTTCGCACCGGCGATCGCCCCCACCATGAGGCCAAAGACGAGACCGGCGAGGGTAAGGAGTTGGACTGCCCACACGACCGCGGAGGCAACGACACCCACGCCGATGATCTTGAGGTTTGCGATATGGAAGTCACGCTTCTCGACGCACCTGCCACCCATCTCCTCGCCCACGTGCTCGCCAATGACAAGGCCAAAGGCAAAGAGCATGATCACGAAGATGGCGATGGCGAAGCTTCCCATGCCGAGGCTGCCCTCATCCATGCGGGTCTACTCCTCGTCCCCGTGGTGGTGGCAGCAATGGCCGCCATCGCCGTGGCCGTGGCCGCCGCAGCAGTGGCCACTCTCGTCCTTCTCGTCGCCGGCAAGATCCTCCACGTCGAGCTTTGTCCAGTCGAGGCCGGCGGCCGTGCAGGTGGCCTCGTCCTGGTAGAGAAGGCTCAGGGCCTGGGTGCCCAGGCGCGCGCCGCCAATCTGGTACAGCATGTCGTAGAGGGTGTAGGCCGTCTCGGCACCAGGAAGCGTGATGTCGGTGTCCTCGGCCTGCGCAAGCGCCAGTCCCAGGTCCTTGCGCAGGTGCTCCACGAGGAACCCCGGCTTGTAGTCGCCCTCGAGCGACTTGGGCGCCAGGCGCTCCATGGCAACCGAGCCGCCCATGCCGTGGCTCACCATGTCAAGCACCTGGCCAACGTCGAGACCGCCCTGCTCAGCGAGGGCCATGGCGTCCGCGTATCCCACCATGCACGCGGCAAGCGAGACCTGGTTGCAGAGCTTGGCCGTCTGGCCCTTGCCGGCGCCGCCCATGTAGTAGATCTTGTCCGAGAAGGTCTGGAGAATGGGGAGCACGGGCGCGGTATAGCTCTCCTTGGCGCCCACGATGAGCGTGAGCGTGCCTGCCTGAGCGCCGGCATCGCCGCCGGTCACGGGACAGTCGAAGGCGTGCTTGTCCTCCACCTCGCAGGCGTCGTGGATGTCCTTGGCGAGCTGCGCCGAGGACGTGGTGAGGTCAACGAGGTAGGCGCCCTTCTTGGCAGCGCGCACCAGGCCGTTGGTGGAGAGGTAGACATCCTCCACGTCTGAGGGGTAGCCAAGCATGGTGAAGACGACGTCCGCGTTGGCGGCAGCCTGGGCGGGGGTGTCGGCCCAGTGCGCGCCCTTGGCGAGAAGCCCCTCCGCCTTCGACTTGGTGCGGCTGTTTACCGTGAGGTCGTAGCCGGCATCCAGGATGTGGCCAGCGATAGGGGCACCCATGATGCCGGTGCCGATGAAGGCGACCTTGGTCCTGTGGGTTGTGGACATGTGATAGGTCCTTTCATGTGAGGGAGGCCGCCCCAAAGCGTCTAGCTCCGAGGCGGCCCGGTTCTGTGCCGAGGCTAGGCTTGTGCGCCCGAGGTGCCGGACGCGTCTTGGGCGTCTCCGCTGCCCGCACGACCTCGCACACGCTTGGCAATGCGGTCGGTGAGCGAGAGCTTCTCGCGGCGGTCGGTACCCCAGAAGACCAGGGCAACCATGCCTGGTCCCACGTGGGTCCCCAGGATGGGCGAGACCGAGGACCGAATGATGGTAACATCCTCGCAGCCCTTCTCCTTGCGGACCTCGTGCTCGAGCCAGTCCGCGTCCTTCTCGGCATCGGTGGAGACAATGGCGAGGGGCAGCGACGGGTCGTGCGCGTAGTTGTCGCGGAAGTCCTGGATGATGGCACGCAGCGCCTTCTTGCGGCCGCGGCACATGCCGCGCAGCGTGAGGGCGCCGTTGAGATCGAAGGAGAGCTCGGGCTTGATGTCGAGCTTGCCGCCCACGTTTGCCGCGGCGGGCGGAATGCGGCCGCCCGCGGCAAGTGCGTCAAAGCTGTCAAGCGTGAAGTAGCCGTGGATGAAGTAGCGCGCGTCGGACGCCCAGTCGTAGAGCTCGCGCGCCGACAGACCGTTGGACGCCTGGCGCACGACCTCGATGGCGAGAAGCTCGCCGGCAGCGGAGTCGCAGCGGTTGTCCAGGACGTAGATCTCGGTTCCGGGGCGCTTCTCGCGAAGCATCTCCGCCGCCTGGCGGGCGGCGTTGATGGAGGACGAGAGGCCTTCGGAGAGTCCCATGTAGATGATGGGGAGACCCTCCTCGGCCGCCTTCTCGAAGACATTGAGGTAACGGCCGGGCGTCACCGCGCTGGTGGTGTAGTGGGTCTCGGGATGCTTGCGCATGTTCTCGTAGAACTCGTGCGGATCTTGGGTCTTCCACCTGTCATCCACGTGCTCCACGCCGTCGGAGTCCACGTAGGTGAAGGGTATGACCTCGACGCCGAGCTGCTCGGCCACACCCGGGGCGTAGTCGGACGTTGAGTCGACGATGATGGTGACGTTGCGCCTCTGATGGTAGCGCCGGCCAACGCCTGCGACGTCGGCCGGTGCCTGTGACGATTGGGGAGCTTCCTCCTGGGCGCTTATGGTCTTCTGGTCCTTCTCTTCTGCCATTCGCTCAGTCTTTCCCGCTTACGCGTCTGGATTTTCCTCGACCTTGGGCTTGATGATGCCGTAGCCGCCATTTTTCCTATGGTAAATGACGTTGACCAGGCCGGTGGTGGCGTTTGTGAACACATAGAAATCATGGCCGAGAAGGTCAGTCTGGACAAGGGCCTCCTCCTCGCTCATGGGCGTGAGCTCGACGTACTTCTCGCGCACGAGTTGGTCGTCTTCCTCCTCCGGCGCGGGCGTGATGAGGTTTGCGAGCTCGTCCGCGCTGGGAACGGGCGCCGGCGGCATCTGGGAGCGCTGGCGACGGTCGATGACGCGCGTCTTGTACTTGCGCAGCTGGCGGGTGACCTTGTCGGACGCCTCGTCGATGGCGGCGTACATGTCGTCAGCGCTGGCGACCACGCGCACCACGTTCTTGCGCACAAAGACCGTGACCTCACAGGTCTTGCGATCCGGGTTCGAAGGGTTCTTGTCGACGCGAAGCACGACGTCGCAGCTCATGGGCGAGATGTCGAATACCTTAAGAGCGTCCCCTATTTTCTCGTTGACGCGGTCACGCAGCGCGTCGGAAACGGTGACCTTGCGACCCGAGATCTTGATGTCAACCATGCGTGCCTCCAATCGATTGCCCTGCCATCCCCGCGCAAGCACCGACGCGAGTCTGGCCGTACTTGGTTGGTACCCAAAGCTGCCTCGCGTTACGCGCTGAGACGGTAGGCGCACTGATATGGGCAGTGGACGCAGGCTGGGACGGATGCGGAGGCCGAGAAGCTGTGCCGGAGCCGGAGCCGGAGAGAGCATCGCGTTCCACCCAGCTGACCTGGTATTCGACCCCACACTCGCGCACCGGGGTCTCCGCTTTGAGGCTACACGGCCCCTCACTCACGACCCTCTCGCCCGCGAGGCCGTATGCCTCTTGTCTAACGGGCGGTGCGACTTACCTCTAGGACGAGCCGTGCTCGCCGCAGGGCGCACCCCACGGCTTACGTGGATCCTTTTGGCCTCGTCTGCCATGAACTAGGGCGCACGCATGCGCCCGCAACCACAGACCTGGGTGGAACGCAGGAGATTATAGCAGGCAGCAGGCAATCGCCAGCCACCGTGGGGTGCCATGCAGGGCAAAAACGCTGTCAGAGCAGCCAGATAAGACGGTTCCGAACCTCGCCTGCAGGCCAATCTGGGCCCGGTTTTGCCCCAACCTGCCTGCGCCGGGGGGTTGTATTGCGTCGCTCACCACACGCGAGCGAGCGAGCACGCCGTGACCGACGAGGCGCCGCGGGCGAGAAGCGCCCTCGTGGCCTCGCGCACCGACGAGCCCGTGGTTATCACGTCATCGAGCAACAGCAGGTCAAGGCCCGAGACGTCGTCGCGCACCGAGATGGTGCCCGCGAGGTTGGCCGCACGTTCCTCTCGCCCCAGAGTGCGCTGGTCGCGCGAGCGTGGGCGAACCAGGACGTCGGCCAGCTCGATGCCCATCTCGCGACAGAGCGCGCGGGAGACGAGTTCCATGTGGTCGAAGCCTCGCCGAGCAAACGCCGCCGAGGTCGCGGGCACAAAGCATGCGGCGTCGATGGCCTGCGAGTCGAAGCGTGCGCAGCCGTCGTGCGCCGGCCAAGCGGAGGCCTCGTCGAGAGCCGTTACCATAGCTGCCGCGATGACCGGAGCCAGGCGCAGTTCGTGGGCATCCTTCAGGCACGAGACCATGCGGGCGGGCGTACCGGAAAACCCAAGCGCGCAGATGGTCGCGCGCGTCTCCCAGTCGTGTGAGCACTCGGTGCAGGTGAGAAACCCAAACGGGGCCCCGCAGTCGGGGCACGCCCAGCGCTGGGCAATCCAGGGAAGCGATTCTCGGCACTCCTCGCAGACAAGCTCGCCGGGCATCTCGCAGGAGACGCAACGCGTTGGCCACAGAAGCTCGGCGGCACCGGAGGCGAGAAACGACGCGCCAGCGGAGAGACGGTCCAGAGCGCTACGGACTTCAAGCGGCATGCGACCCCCATCGCTTGCGCGGACGGGGGTCGCATCGGTTGGATTCGATGGTAGCACGCGACGCCGCGGCTGCGGACCGCTGGCCGCGCCCCTGGGCCGACCATCTGGAAAACTGCGGGTTAATTGCAGTTGGTCAAAAGCGTCACCAAGAAGAACCGCAGGTAGACGGCTTGTGTCCCTGCCGAGAGGTGCAATTAACCCACAGTTTTCCCACGAGAGACGGGTTGCAGCCGAAACGGACGGCGCCATGCGGGCGGTCGAACCGGACGTCGCCCTAGCCGAGAAGCGCGCAGGCATTCCGCCAGAGCGCGGCGTACGTCTCGTCCCTCGTCGCCGCACCAGCATCCTTGCGCGCCTCGGCGACGCAGGCGGCCGAGAAGGCCACCATGGCAGGCTCGCACTCCTCGCCGCGAAGCGGCACGGGGGCCATGTAGGGACAGTCTGTCTCGGAGAGGAGGAGCTCCGCCGGGCAGGCAGCGGCGGCATCGCGAATATCATCGGAGCGCTTGAACGTGGACGCACCGCCAAAGGCAATGTGACAGCCAAGCTCGACAAAGGGAGCCATGACCTCGGGGCCGTCCGTGAAGCAGTGCAGGTCACAGCCGGCGGCGGGCACGCCCTCCTCGGCAAGCACCTGGGCGGCAAGCTCGTGCGCCGCGTGGTTCTCAGGCGCCTGATCGTCTCGGATGTGCAGCTCGACGGGCAACCCGTGCTCGCGAGCAACGGCCAGCTGGCGCCTAAACGCCGCCTCCTGCACGTCTGCCGGAAGCTCGTTGTACGGCCCAAAGTCCAGGCCAATCTCGCCCACGCCCACACAACGCGGGCTGGCGAGAAGCTCGTCCAGGCAGGCAAGCGCGGCCTTGTCCAGCCTCGCCGCACCATACGGATGCGCGCCGGCCACGATGCGAACGCGCTCGACGAGCGGCGGCACATCCGGATACCCTGCGGGAACGGGCGGCACAAGCCCATGCCGCGCGCACTCCTCCAGGCGTGCGGCGGCATGCTCTACCTGCTCGTCAATCCACGCGAGATACGCCGAGGCCGTGGGAAAGAGACGCGGTACCTCGTCCACGGGGTCAACCGGCACAACCAACAGCCGCACCCCCGCCAGCGCCGCACGGCAGATGGCAATCGAGGGGTCGTGCCGGGTAAAGCTCGTGAGGTGACCATGGGTGTCTGCCAAAGGCGCGCTCGCCGCAGGCAGCTCGCGCGGACGGCCCTTGCGGTCGTGGAAGAGGTGGCCGTCTTCAAGCGTGAGGGCATCAAGGCCGAGAAGTGCGCTAGGCATCGGCGCTGGCCTCCCCCGTCGCGGCGCGCGACCCGCCGTTGTCGTCCAACGCCACCGCCAGCCGCACGAAGTCCTCGGGCGAGAGGGTCTCAGCACGAACGCTGGGCGCAATCTCGCACGCGGCGAACGCCGCGTCCAGCACGTCCTTCTCGTACCCGCTTGCGGCCATGGAGTTCCGGATGGTCTTCCGACGCTGCGCGAACGCGGCGTCGATCACCGCCGGCGTCGAGGACGGCGCGCCCGCGAGCGGCGCACGGTCGATGCGCACCACGGCGGAGTTCACGTGCGGCGGAGGGTTGAACGAGCCCGGCCCCACCTCAAAACGACCGGTCACACGGCCGAGAAGTGCCAGCTTGGCGGTATAGGCGCCGTAGACCTTGGAGCCGGGAGCAGCGCAGATGCGGTCCGCGACCTCGGCCTGGACCATCACCACTGCGCGCCGCACGGAAGGAACCTCGGAGAACACCTTGAGGATGAGGGTCGCCGCCACCTGGTAGGGCAGGTTCGAGACGAACTTGCCCGGCTCGAGGGGCAGCCCGCCGGGAATCACGCGCAGGGCGTCCCCCATCACCAGGTGCAGCCGCTCGGAGTCCTGCGCGCAGGTCTCGGCGAGCACCGGCTCGAGCTGGCGGTCGGCCTCCACGGCGCACACGGCGGCACAGCGCGGCAGCATGGCAACCGTAAGCGTGCCAATACCCGGTCCCACCTCGAGCACCACGTCTGTGGGGTCAAGCTCCGCCAGCTCCAGAATCCGACCGATTACGGAGTCGTCGACAAGGAAGTTCTGCCCGAGCCGGTGCTTGGTCGAAAGGCCAAACTCGTCGAGCACGTCTCGCGTTGCGGACTGGTTGGCAAGCCAGGAGTGCATGACGCCTACTTCTTGGCCAGACGCGGGAAGAGCGCGTCGCCCTTCGTCACCTCGACGCCGCCGGCAAGGCGGCCCCACTCGCACACGGACGCAAGGTCATCGGTCCCAACCTCATCACCAGCACCCATGCGGCGAAGCACCTCAGCCGAGGTCTCGGGCATGAAGGGTGCCAGCAGGTGCGCGCAGATGCGGATGGATTCAAGCAGGTTCGCGATGATCTGGGCAAGCTCGCCGGCGCGTGCCGGGTCCTTGGCAACCGCCCAAGGCGCGGAGTCCTCCACGTAGTGGTTGGCGGCGTGCACGAGCTCCATCACCACGTCCTTCGCCTGGACGTACTCGAGCTTGTCCATGTGCTCGGCATAGCGGCCCTCGATGCCCTGGGCAATCTCGCGCAGGGGATTCTTCTCGTCTGCCCAGCCGTCCGCCAGCTCCGGCGTCTTGCCGTCAAAGTACTTCGCGCTCATGTTGAGCGCGCGCGACACCAGGTTGCCCCAGCTGTTGGCCAGGTCGGCGTTGTAGACCTGCTCCATGCGAGAGAAGCTGATGGCCCCGTCCTCACCGGGCACGACGTCGGTCATGAAGTAGTAGCGGTAGCCCTCGACGCCGAGAAGGTCGATCACGTCCTGCGGCGCGATGGCGTTGCCGCGGCTCTTGGACATCTTCTCGCCCTGGCCCGTCTCCTCGTTGCGCACCATAAGGAAGCCGTGGGCAAAGACGTGCTCGGGCAGCGCCTCGCCAATAGCCATAAGCATGGCCGGCCAGATCACGCAGTGGAAGCGGATGATGTCCTTGCCCACAACGTGGTACTGCGCGGGCCAGCGATACGCCAGCTCTGCCTTGGCCTCGGGGGTGTCGACGCCGTAGCCCACGGCGGTCATGTAGTTGAGAAGGGCGTCGAACCACACGTAGGTCACGTGCTTCTCGTCAAAGGGCACGGGGATGCCCCAGTCGAAGCTCGTGCGAGAGACGGAGAGGTCCTGGAGGCCCCCCTCCACGAAGCTGCGAACCTCGTTCATGCGGAAGTCGGGCTGGACAAAGTCCGGGTGCTCGTCGTAGAGCTTGAGGAGGCGGTCCTGGAACGCGGAGAGCTTGAAGAAGTAGGACTCCTCCTGCACGCGCTCGAGCGGGCGACCGCAGTCGGGGCAGAGGTGCTGGCCCTCGGTGTGGTTCTTCTCGTCAGACTTGGTGACCTGGGTCTCGGTGAAGTAGGTTTCCTCGGGCACGCAGTACCAGCCGTCGTAGGAGCCCTTGTAGAGGTAGCCGGACTCCTTCATGCGCTCCCAGAGGTACTGCACGGCGTCGTGCTGGCGCTGCTCGGTGGTGCGGATGAAGTCGTCGTTCGAGATCTCGAGCTGGCGCCAGAGGTCCTTGAAGAAGGGCGCCTGGGAGTCGCACCACTCCTGCGGGGTCATACCATGGGCTGCCGCGGCCTCCGCGACCTTCTCGCCGTGCTCGTCCATGCCCGTGAGGAACTTGACGTCATAGCCCGTCGCGCGACGGTAGCGCGCCTCGACGTCGCAGAGGACGGTCGAGTAGGCCGTGCCCAGGTGCGGCTTGGCGTTGACGTAGTAGATGGGCGTGGTGATGAAGAAGCTCGGCTTAGCCATGGGTTGGGTCTCCTAATGACGGATGTTGCCCTGCGGGATTGCATGCAGCGGCTATGATACTCCAGCACGTTGGCGGAGAGGCGACGGCACCACGAGGCGCGTGGGCCACCTCGAAACGTCACGATATGGGGGCGGCCTTCTCTGCGGCAGCAACCACCAGGTCGTAGACCTGCGCACGAGGCACCGAGAAGGCCTTGGCCAGCCGCTTTGCCAGCGCGCTCTTGGGCTCGCCTGCGGCAAGTCCCTCGTGGATGGCATCCTCGAGCGTTGCCGTGCCAGCACCCGCAGCGCCCCGTCGGCGCTCCTCGAGCTCGTCGGCCGTGGGCGGCGCAACAACGATCACGCACTCCCCACGAATCTCGTCACGCGCGGCAATCTGGGCGGCAAGCGCCACGGCCTCGTCACGCACGACCTCCTCGTGAAGCTTGGTGAGCTCGCGCACCAGGGCAACGCGACGACCCGGCATAACCTCGGCCACGCTCGCGAGCGTGGCGGCCACGCGACGCGGCGACTCGTAGCACACGATGGCCCCCGGCACCTGGGCAAGCTCGCCGAGACGCGTAACCTGCGCGGAGTGCCGGCGCGGTAGGAAGCCCTCGAAGAAGAAGTGCTCGCAGGCCAGGCCAGAGGCAACCACGGCACAGGTAACGGCCGAGGGCCCCGGCACAACTTCCACGGGAAGCTCCGCGTCCAGAGCGGCGTCCACCAGCCGCTGGCCGGGATCGCTCACGCCCGGCATGCCTGCGTCGGAGACATACGCCACATGCTCCCCCGACTCGATGCGCTCCAGCACAGAGGCCACCCGCGACGCAATCACGTTCTCGTCGCAGCGGACGAGAGGAACGTGCAGGTCAAAGGCCGAGAGGAGCCGCGCCGTTACGCGCGTGTCCTCGCAGAGAATAACGTCCGCCTCGCCAAGCGTGCGCCTTACGCGCGGCGAGGCGTCCTCGAGGTTGCCGATGGGCGTGCCCACCACAGAGAGAATGCCTGTCATGAGCAGATGAGCCCCCGCTCGAAGGAGGAGAGCGCCACGCGGGCATCCCAGCTGGAGAGCCTGCCTGTGGTCTTCCAGGTCTGGAAGAACCACGCCGGGAGCTTCTCGTATGCCGTGAGCTGCTCGGACGAGTAGATGCGCTCAAGTGCCACGCGCCCCTCGGGCGTCATGGCGGCATCGGCGATGGGGAGCGCCGAGGACCACTTGCCCACCATCACGGGGAGGCCGCTTCGCTGGTCCTCGCGAATGTGGCGATGGATGACCGCCATGATGTGGCGCACGCCCAGCGTGCTTGCCCCGGGCGCGTAGCCCATGTCGGCCATGATCGCTGAGGGCTTGTCCAGGTGGCAGTCAAGCCAGACGTTCTGGTAGCGGCGCTGCGCCATGAAACGCCGCCAGTCGGTGGGCATGCCGGCGTCGGGGATGATGACCACGGGGTCTGCGCCAGCCGCCTCGCGCACGCGGTCATAGGCGGCGCGGTAGTAGTTTCTCAGCAGGTGGCCAGGCATGCCGTCGGTAACTCCCAGCCCACGCCGGGTCTGGATGCGGGCATCGTCCGCCACCTCGATGCCATAGAATCCCATGCGCGAGGCGTACCTGGAGCTTAGCTGCGAGAGGACCCAGAGTGCGTTCTCGCGGATGCCGCGGTCGTCGGTGAAGTTGTTCCAGGTCTCCTCGTCGCCGGGTACACCAGGGTTTACGGCAAGCGCAAAGACAACCTTGAGGTCGATTTCCTCGGCCCACTCGAGCGCCTGGTCTACCTCGTCAATGCAGCCCAGGTAGGGGCCGGGATTGGGACCTGACTCGCCAAAGACGTACCAGGGCACGGGCAGCCGCACGGCGTTGAAACCGCGTGATGCAATGCGGGAGAAGTCATCCTTAGTGAGGAAGCGGGCACGATGGCGACGGACCACCTCGCGGTAGCCCTTGGCTCCCAGCGACGTGATGAGCGAGGGCTCGTCAAGGGCACCTGAGCCCGAGAAGAGCTCCGGCGTGACCCAAGGCTCAAGCGTAAGCCAGCCAGTAAGGTTGACCCCGTGAAGGGCGTTCTCTGCCATGCGCCACCTCGCTCCCATCAAAGTTCAGCGCTAATTCAGAGTGTAGCGCAGGTTGTGTCGCCAGGAGCACTGTCCAGCGTTATTGTCGTGACGCTTCTGTCACACATTCGAGCGCGAACGTGTGACGGGGCGAACGCGTGGCGGCGCGATACACATTCGGCGTGCGAATCTGTAGCAACCTGCGAGCGAATACAACTTCGGGCGCAAATGTGTGGCAGCTATTGCCGAGAAGGCCGCCGGCGCACCAGCCGCGGCGTCCTACTCCACGTCCGGCTCGTACGACGCCCGGTTGTTGGGCGTCTCGTTGCAATCGACCCGGCAGACGGGAAGGCCGCGCGCCGAGAGCCGGTCGAAGAGGTAGTGCGCCAGGTTCTCAGAGGTGGTGCGGAAGGGCAGGATGGTCAGGCTGAAGCCCTCAGACTTAAGCGCCTCGAGCGTCGAGGGCGCAAGCGAACCCTCCTCCACAAGGAAGGTGTGGTCAAGCGCATCGCACTCCTCGCGCACGATGCGCTTGAGCGTGGCAAAGTCCACCACCATGTCCTTCTCGGTGCCAGAGGTGGCAAGCTTGTCCGCCCGCACATAGGCAGCCACGCGCCACTGGTGACCATGGAGGTTCTCGCACTTGCCGTTGTAGTCGGTGAGGAAGTGCGCCGAGTCAAACCAGTACTCAGTCGAAAGCGTGTACACGCGAAGCCCCCTGTTGTTGAACGTCCAAAGCGAAGGAACCCTCTGCAGGGTGAATCCGGACAGTTTTCAGACATTTTGGCCGATAAATACATTGTTATGTGTCCAAAAACTGCCCGACAACGCCAGAAGGAGGGGCCGAGAAGCGCAAGGCAGTCGCAACCCCGGCGGCAGGCCGAGAAGCCCACCGCCACGACTCCGGCCTAGGCCGCGGCTCCAAAGGTCTACTCCCCCGCCGGCGCAGGCGTGCTGCCGCCCGCTGATCCTCCGTTGGCTCCACCCTCGCCGCCGCGACGTCCGCGGCCGCCACGATGACGACGACGCCTCTTGGGGGCGGCTCCGTCACCACCAGCGGCCTGCCCGGCTGCAGACTGTCCGGCAGCGCCCTCGGCAGGCGCCATGTGCTTGGGAGCAGGACGACTGCCCTGCGCCGCGGCACCGCCACGGTCACCCGGGTGCCGCGTGCGGCGGCGCTGCTGTCCGCCCTGCGCCTGTCCGGCACCAGCGCCGGCGCCCTTCTCGGCGCCCACGCCGCGTCCCTGGCTCTGCCCACCCTCGGCACCTGCCGAAGCGGCAGCACCGCCGGCAACGCGGTGGTGCCTGCGACGACGCGTGGGCTTGGGCGCATCGGCATCGGGCTCCACGTCGTTTGTCACCGTGACCTCGAACTCCTCGGCAGCAAGCTCGACGCGAGCCGTACGGCCCTTGCGGTGGCGACGCCTCGTGGGCTGATGCTCACCCTCACCTGCTTCGTCTTCGGCAGAAGCGGATGCCTGGCGCTTCTCGGCACCCGAGTCTGCTCCGCCGCTCTCGCCGGCGCGCCTGCGACGACGCTTGGGCTGCACAAAGAGGTCCGCATCGTCGAAGCCCTCGGGCGGGGTCACACCGTTCGCACGGTCAAGCTCGGCGAGGGCCATGCGCACATCGGGCGACTGCAGGCGTTCGAGAACGTCACGCGTAACCGTGTCGGGACGGCAGGCGCAGCCCAGGTCCTTCGACTTCTTGACGGCGGCATCTGAGGCGGTCATCTCCGCCAGCGGCACGCGCACCTGCTTGCCGTTCTCAAGGCGCAGGCAGATCTCCTCCTTGGGCGTGTCGTACTCAACGATCTTGGCCTTGCCCAGCGGCGTCTCGATGACGGCGTTGCGCTTGGGGGCACGGCCCTTGAAGTCGCGGTATGCCTCGAACTCATAGCGCAGGCAGCACATGAGGCGGCCGCATGCACCAGAGATCTTGGTGGAGTTGAGCGGCAGGTCCTGCTCCTTAGCCATGCGGATGGAGACGGGCTCGAAGGCAAGACCAAAGCGGGTGCAGCACAGTTCCTGGCCGCAGTGGCCCCAGCCGCCAACCACGGCGGCCTCCTCGCGCACGCCAATCTGACGCATGTCGATGCGCTCGTGCAGCTCGCGCGAGAGGTCACGCACAAGCTGGCGAAAGTCCACGCGCTCCTCGGCCGAGAAGTAGCAGACGACCTTGTCGCCATCGAAGAGGTACTCGACGCCCACGGGCTTCATATCGAGTCCGCTCTGCGAGACAAGGCGCCTGAACACAGGCAGGGCCTTCTCGCCAAGCTCTGCCAGCTCCTCGGCATGGTCCAGATCCTCGTCGCTTGCAACACGAAGCACGGGCCTGAGCTGCGCGTGGTTGGTCACGCGGTCAAGGTCCTCGGAGCTCATCTCGCGCGGGTCGGCGGTGGCAAGGCCAATCTCGTGGCCGCGCTCGGTAGCGCAGATCACGTGGTCGCCCTCGAGGGCCTCGATGCCCGCGACGTCAAACCACAGGTCGCGGGCGGCATATTTAAACTTCACCGGAATGACGGTGGGCATGCAAGTGCCTCCTTGATACGAAGAAGCATGACCTCAAGGGCCAGCTGGGGTGATACGTTGTGCGCTAGGTCGTCGCCTGCAGAAGAGACGGCGTCGAGCGCGGTCAAGGCGCCAGGCGTTCCCGTCGACGCGGCAAGGCGATCGACCACGGCAGCCGCGTCCTCGTTCACGATCTTCTGCGGCACGCCCTCACAGCGCACCAGCACGTCGCGCAGAAGCGAGTCCGCAGCAGCCAGAGCCTCTATGATACCCGAACGCTCACGGGCCGTAAGCTCGCGCTTGTTGGCGTCAGCCACCTGCTTGAGGGCAGAGGCGGTGAGAAAATCCGCGCTCTCCTTAGCGGCCTCGTCCTGGGCAACCTGCACGTCCTTCAGGGGCACGCGCACGGCCGCCAGAAGATCGCGTGCCGAGCAGAGCACGTCCCACGAGTCGTCGCGACCAAGCTCGTCCAGAATGCGCACGACCAGGCGCCGCACTTCTCGGCGCGAGGGCGACGCAAGGAAGTCGCAGGCACGAGAGGGCGTGCCGGCAACCGAGAGCGCCACGCGGGCCTCGGCCTCACTGGCACCGGAGCGGTGCATGACCTCGTTCAAGGCCACGCTCGGCGCAATGGTGCGAAACGGCACCACCTGACAGCGCGAGACAATGGTGGGGAGCACCGAGGCCACCGAGCGGGCGAGAAGGACGAACATCACGCCCTCCGGCGGCTCCTCTATGGTCTTGAGCAGCGCGTTTGCCGAGGTACCGCGGAGAAGACCGGCGTTCTCGAGCACGTATGCCTTCGCGCGAGCGCGGCTGGGCGCACGGTTCACGCCCTCGATAAGGTCGCGCACCTGGTCAACAAGGTAGCCGGTGACGCTTCCCGGGGTGAGCCACTGCACGTCCGGATGGGTGCGGTGCGCCACGCGGCGGCAGTCGTCACAGGTGCCGCAGCCGTCGTTGGGGCAGACCACGCACTGCGCCAGCGCAAGCGCCGCTTCTTCCATGCCGGAGCCAGGCGCGCCCACAAAGAGGTAGGCGTGCGAGAGACGCCCCTCGCGCACGGCAGAGGCGAGAAGGTCGCGAACACGCGGCTGGTCACCAAGCGAGTCAAACACGGCTGCGGGGCGCGCCGACGCAGCGCCTTCCCTAGCCGCGGCCATGGGGCTCCGCCTCCGTTGCAAGCGATGCGGGAAGGACGTCCGCAAGGGTGCCGAGAAGCGCGAAGTAGACCTCGTCCGGCGTGCCCGATGCGTCCACCAGGTGCACGCGCTCGGGTTCCTCGCCAACAAGGCGCAGGTAGCCGTCGCGAACGCGTTGCTGGAAGGCAAGGCCCTCCGCCTCGAGGCGATCCGCCCCGCCCGCCGTGGCGCGCGAGAGCGCCTGCGCAGGCTCAAGGTCCAGGACAACCGTGCGGTGGGGCGTGACACCGCAGCTCCCAAGCCCGTTCGCCGTTCTCACCACCTGGGACGAGAGGCCTCGCGCGGCCTCCTGGTAGGCCAGGGTCGAGTCGAAGAAGCGGTCGCAGACCACGACTGCCCCGCGCTCGAGCGCGGGCGAGATGACCTGCCGCACCAGCTGCGCGCGGCTGGCCTCGTAGAGCAGGAGCTCGCACTCGGGGCACATCTCGGCATTGGAGGGGTCAAGCAGCAGGCCGCGGATCTTCTCGGAAATGTCCGTGCCGCCGGGCTCGCGCAGGCGCACAACGTCACAGCCGGCGGCCTCGAGGGCGTCCGCAAGACGGGCTGCCTGCGTGGTCTTGCCGCAGCCGTCAATGCCCTCGAGCGTGAGGAAGAGGCCTCTTCCCTCGCCTGTTGTCGCCATGCTCGCCTCCCAATCGCGCACGCCCATGCATAAGCCGAACTACTTTAGCAGGTCAACGTGGGGAGATGGTGAGACAAAGGGACGGTCCCTTTGTCTCATGACGCGGCCCTCCAGCACCACGCGGGTACCGGAGGGCCGAAGGGGCTGCGCAGGCGCACCCACGCTACTGCGCAGTGTAGCCACCATCGATGTAGAGGTGCGTACCGGTGGTGAACTCGTTCTCGACGAGGAACACCACGCCGTGCGCAATCTCCTCAGCCTTGCCAAGACGTCCCAGCGGATGCAGGGACTCGAGGCGCTTCATGCCATCGGCGCCCATCGTCTTCTCATTGATCATGCCGGTGTAGATGTAGCCGGGGTTCACGGTGTTCACGCGGATGTTGTACTTGGCAAGCGCCAGGGCTGCGGACTGGGTGAGCAGGTTCACGCCGCCCTTTGCGGCGTTGTAGGACGGCAGGTTGGGGTCGCCGATGGTGCCCTCGATGGAGGAGGTGCTCACGATGGCGCCGCCGTGACCCTGCTTCTCCATCTGGAGCGCCGCGTACTTGATGCCGTAGAACACGCCAGTAAGGTTGATGGAGATGAGCTTGTTGAAGTCCTCGTCGCTCATCTGGTCAACAGGGAGGAAGTTGGCTATGCCGGCGTTGTTGTACATGATGTCGACCGAGCCGTAAGTCTTCACGGCAAAGTCGATGAGGTCCTTGACCTGCGCAGGATCGCTGGTATCGGTCTTGTGGAAGACAACGTCGGGAGATACGGCCTTGAGCTCCTCAAGCGCCTTGGCGCCGCGCTCCTCGTTACGGCCGGCGATAACGACCTTTGCGCCCTTATCGAGGAATGCCTTTGCGGTGGCCAGGCCTATGCCCGAGGTGCCGCCAGTCACAACCGCCGTCTTGCCATTGATTTCAAACATGATTTCCCCCCAACGACTGTTGAACCCAAACGCACTAAGACCCTTACCCTCGGGAGGATTGATAAATCGATTTATGCATTCGGTTTACGTGAGCGGCAACAGGCACGCCGCAAGCGGTTAACGGGCAATCTGTTTGCACGCATGTACGCAAACACGTGGGGGCCAGGGTACCGACCCGGCCTAGCTCTTCGAAAAAAAGATGAACAAGCATCAGCATGCCAAGGTCAACAACCATGCTCCCAAGGTAGCGCATAAGAGCGCCACGTATGGCGAGAACGGCTGCCTCCCAGGCTGCAATAGCCGACGTTTTGGTCCTTCTCAGCCCAGTAATCTGGAGCATCTCCTTAGGTTGGCCGTGAACCGAGGAGCCTACCCAGAACGAAGCTGCCTAACAGGCCGAGAAGCTATCGGCCAAGCTCTCCTTTGGCGATGAGGTCGCAGACGTCGAGCAACGAGCTGCAGACGCGCGTCGCAAACCTTCGCGTCTCCGGCGTGGGAGCAATCATGTCTGGAACCATTACCGAGAGAAAGCCGCCGGCAGAGGCGGCGCGGATGCCATTGGGGCTGTCCTCGAGCACAAGAGAATTTGCCGGCGCAGCATGGAGGCGGCAGGCCGCTTCCAAAAACACGTCTGGTGCAGGCTTTGATGGCAAGCCGTCATCCCCGGCAATAACTGCCGAGAAGTATGCCTCGACACCACCCTTGCGAAGGTGCGCCTCCACAAGTGTCCTGGGAGATGCGGATGCAACCGCGCAGGGAACTCCCTTGTCGGAAAGCAGTGCGAGCAGCTCGTCAAGACCCGGCTTCTTGGGAGCTCCGTTCGCAAGCATCTCCTCAATGCCAATGCGGACGTGCTCGCAGACGGCCGAGATCGCGCGAGGGTCGTTGCCGTACGCTTGGGCAACAAGTTCCTCGATGCGAGACTGGCTCATGCCAAAGAAGCGCTTCACCAGCCCGGGCTTAAGCTCTAGCCCCTGCTCTTTGAACGCAGGCTCCCATGCCGAGACCCATATTGGCTCGGTGTCGAACATCAAACCATCAAGATCGAATATAGCCGCCTCGAGCATAGGAGCCTCCAGCGCAGTACGCCCGCAACCAGTGTTCTGGCATCCAGCATAGCGAGTGAAGCAATACATCCTCGCCCGCAATGCAACCTTGCACAGTCCGACATGTTGAATCACACTAGGGAGATCGGCGGGCGCGCCCGGGTAGCGCCCGGGAACATACGCTTCCCGCCGCGAGGGCCCGCGCCTCGACGCATCGCCGGGGCCGGCTCACGACTCTTTTATGGGCAGCCCACGGAGCGCCCGGGAACGAAGAATCCAAGGGCTCCACGACCGACTGCCCTGTACGGGAGCCGAGATGCTGTGGTGCGCGGCGACATATCCGAACCTGCACGCCGCGCCGAGATGATCCCGTGGATATCGGCTTGCCAAGCGACCGACGGCTGGCGGGCGTCCGCGCGCTCCCGACCGGCCGGAATAAGGAGCAGGCCCCGGAAGAGATCTCGGGACCTGCGACGTCACGCCTCTCGGCAATGGCTTCTCATATTAAAAGACTAGGCGGAACCGCTTGCGCGACCCCGCCTGACAAAACCTGAAGGGTTTCTCTGCGCGACTCCATCATGGGGATTCAGAACCATGTGTTAAATAGAGTAATGGGGACGGCGAAGGACGGGCGGCGGCGTCATTATCGGGAAACGCGTCGAGGACGACCCGCATCCCGGTCTCGAGTTTCGCGACCTCGACCTTAGTGCGGCTCTCGCTCGTACCATCCGGGACGATCTGCGAATGAGGGTAGAGCAGCGTAGCGATTTGCTTGAGGCGCGGGCCGCACATGTTCGCCGAGACGACGCGGTGGGAAATTCCCGCGTCGGCAGAGACACGCATGACATTGGCGCTTGCGTCGATCGCGGTGTCCGCGCGCACGAGACCGTTGATCGCGATTGAAGGGCGAGCAGAAGCGCTCCTCGATGCCTTCGATTGACGAAGTTGGAAGCATTCCCCGCGCATGTCCCGGTCGCCGGCGCTCCGCACAGAAGAGGTGGAGCTGATAGAGCGACGGGTTCGAGGTAGGCCCATAGGGGAATGTCATCGGGCAAGGCGTACTTCTCGACGGGCGCGCCGCAGCACGCGCCTCGGAGAGCGCTGTATGTGGTTGAGGGCGACAAGATGGCCGGAGAAGACCGGGCGAACGTCCGCGTCGGGGCGCTCAGCGACCTCGCTGACGAGCTTCGCGCGGGCGAAGCGCTCCACGTCGAGAATCATGGGCGGCAGCGTGTTGCGCGGGGCCCGGTCGAGCGAGGAGGGGCGCGGCCGCGCCGAACCTGCCGCTGGTCGACGCCTCGCGCGACCTGCACGACTTCTCGGCCGCCCGCCCGGGCGAGCGGCTCGTCACCGACGTCGCCGAGTTCAGGCTCCCCGACGACCCGAGGAGGGTGTACCTGTCGCCCTGCGTCGCCTCAAGGTCAAGTTCTTCCGCGGCCGCGACTGGCGCGGCTGGACGGCGGAGGCGTTCATCGCGGAGCTCTCCGGGTACATCCGCTGGTACCGGGAGGGCAGGCTCAAGGCGTTCGACGGGGGCGGCGGGGCCGTGTACGATACAATCGCGGGGCGCAGGGCGCGCCCCGGGACGGCCGCCTAGGCCGGTCCAAGAAATCGTCCGCACCCCCTGAACGGCGCTTCGTAAACAAAGTTGGCAAGTTTGCACGTGAAGAGCGGCG
>OIET01000712.1_pt1 | contig 24006 bp, 19 predicted proteins | sample 1581871 | NCBI WGS metagenome assembly OIET01 (sample SAMN03279760, study PRJEB24777) | human gut metagenome | isolation source: fecal sample PR121 from 1 month old male Malay infant, vaginally delivered... | place: Singapore | collected 2005-09-16
AGACGCAACGCCGAGGTGGGCGGTATCGAGAACTCCTGGCACCTGTCCGGCCACGCGGCCGACCTGTACTGCCCAGGGATGTCCTGTGACGAGGTAGCTGCCGCGGCCCGGGGGCTGGGGCTTGGGGTCATTGAGTACCCAGACCAGCAGTTTGACCATTGTGAAATATGGCATTAAAAGGATGTCCTGTAACAGGGACGTCTTTTTTTGTGCAGCAAAAGCACCATGTTATAAAAAAGCTGTTCAACACCCAAAAAAGAGGTTATAATGAAGAAAAAGAAGAAAAATAAAGGAGTATCAATGGAGAAAGAAAACTTTATCGAACGGTTCTGGAAGGTCAAGGCTTCGGGCTCAACCGTCAGGACTGAGATCATTGCCGGGTTTACGACTTTTTTGACCATGGCCTATATTGTTTTTGTCAATCCGGCTATTATTTCGGCGCCGGCAGGAGTGGATGCCGCTTATTTTTTTGGGGCGGATGCCCAGACGGTACAGTCTGCCCTGTTTGTGGCCACCTGCCTCTGTGCCTGTATGGGGACGCTGCTCATGGCCTTTTTGGCAAGGGTTCCCTTTGCCCAGGCGCCGGGTATGGGGCTCAATGCCTTTTTTGCCTACACCATTATGCTGGGTATGGGCAAAACCTACGCCGAGGCGCTGGCCATTGTGCTGATCTCGGGCCTGCTGTTCATTCTTTTAACGGTTACGGGGCTGCGGGAGGCCATTGTGCGGGGGATACCGGCCAATATCCGGGTAGCCATATCGGGTGGTATCGGCCTGTTTATTGCGTACAGCGGCCTGAAGAACGCAGGGCTGCTTAAGTTCACCCTGAACCCGGGCAGCTATCTGGTAACTGACCCGTCCGCGGCTGTGGGCCAGAGCACTGTAGTGGCCAATGCCTCGGCGATCCCGAGTCTGGTGGATTTTTCGTCCTGGACGCCTGAGACGGCCGGCGCGGCCCTGGCGCTTCTTGGGCTTATTATCATCGGGGTGCTTTACGCCCGCAAATGCAAGGGGTACATTTTCATTGGGATTGTTGTTACAGCCATCATCGGGATTCCCATTGGTGTCACCACCTTGCCGGCATCCATTGATTTCAGCCGTATCGGCCTGCAGTTCCAGGACTGGGCCCAGGTTTCACTGCTGCATCTGGATTTTTCATCGCTGGTTCATGAGGGCAGTCTGGTGGGCACGCTCTTTAATATTCTGATGGTGGTCGTGGCTTTCTCGCTGGTCGATATGTTCGACACCCTGGGGACCATCATCGGAACCGCCCAGCAGGCGGGCATGCTGGACGAAAAGGGTGAGTTCCCGGCGCTCAAGCGTACACTGATGGCCGATGCCTTTGCCACCACAGCCGGCGCGCTCATGGGCTCCTCTACGGTCACCACCTTTGTGGAGTCCAGCACTGGGATCTCGGAGGGAGGCCGGACAGGGCTGACTGCTCTGGTCACCGCGGTACTCTTTCTGGCGGCGCTGGTGCTGTCACCGGTGCTGGGGATTATCCCGGCTGCGGCCACGGCACCGGCGCTCATCTTTGTGGGTGTGCTGATGGTTGGCCCCGTCAGAAACATTGATTTTACGGACATCACAGAGGCGATCCCGGCCTTTGTCACCCTTTTGTTTATGCCGCTGACCTTCTCCATTGCCGACGGCATTGCCTTTGGGCTCATTACCTATGTGCTGTTAAAGGCTCTGACCGGGCACTACAGAGAAATTCAGCCGGTGACGGCGGTTCTGGCGCTTTTGTTTATCGTCCGGTTTTTATTCATGCAGTAAAAAGAATTGGGTGCTTTCCAAATCATAAAGGGCAGAGGACGTCAAACGCGCTGGCTGCAGATGGGTTATCCTTTAGGTGAAGGAGGTGCTTACAATGCACGCATGGGATGCGATCCAGACCACTCTGGATTATATTGAGACACATATGGATGAGGAACTGAAAATTGAGGCGCTGGCAGAGCAGGCGGCCTTATCACCCTTTTACTACCAGCGGTTGTTCTCCCGGCTGGTAAAAAAGCCGGTGCGGGAGTACATAAGACTGCGGCGTCTGGCGCGGGCCAGCACCATGCTGAGGGAAAGGGATGCCCGGATTCTGGACATTGCCCTGGACTGCGGCTTTGGGAGCCACGAGGTTTTCAGCCGGACCTTCAAGGACGCCTATGGCATGACCCCGGCGGGCTTCCGGGAGGCTCCGGTGGCTCTGAATCAGTTTGACAAGCCAGATCTGCTGTTAAATTATGTGCTGATTGACGAGGGGGTCCCCCTTATCAGCGAGGGTCTGGTGCTGGAAATGAACTGCCGGCACCTCGGTGAGCCTGTCCGGTTTATGGGTATCAGCGGCGCTGTGCCCATTGACGGCCAGATGCCCCTGGGCGAGGCCACCGGCGTGGATATCCCCGGAGAAATCTGGGAGCGGTTCCACCGTGAAAAGCACCGGATACCACGGGTTGCCGACAGCCGGGAGGTGGGGGTGGCCTACATGGGCGGCGCGCCTGAGGGCTGCTTCACGTATTTTACCGGTGCCGAGGTGGCCGCTGGTGCCGAGGCCCATGGGTTTATGACCTGGGAACTGCCAGCCCGGGAATATGTGGTCTGCGGCTTTGAGGCCGAAAGCTTTGAGGAGCTGGTCACTACTGCCCTCAATAAGGCAGTCAAATACAGTGCCCAGTGGCTTGAGCATAAGGGCCTGACCATGGAAGCCTACTCGCCGGAAATCTACTATCACCGGGATCAGGCAGTACCTTATATGGAGCTGTGGATGCCAGCAGAGAAAAAGTAAAAAAAAGGATGCTCCTGTAAAGGGAGCATCCTTTTTTAATGGTTTATCCAAGGTTTCGTTTCCAGTAGAGCAGGAGTCCTGCCGTGCAGGCGGCCAAAAGCACGGCGGTCAGCAGGATACCGGCATTACCGCCCACAAAGCCTGTGGATGCGTTGCCGCTGGTGCTGGGGCTGTCCGGCGTCGCTGGATTGACCGGATTTACGGGATCGATGGGTTTTTCCCGCTCCTCACCGGGCTGGGGCAGGGTTTTTACACTGCGGTCCACGCTAAACACGCGGTTGTTTTCGGCGTAGTTGGTTTCACCCAGAACGTAGAAAGCATTCCGGTAGGCGGTACCGGCGCCGCTGAAAACCCGGGCGGTGTTCACAATTTTACCGGTTGGCTCAAAGCCGCCTGTGTCAAAGTTTAGGGTATAGGTATCGGCAGTGACCTGTCCGCTGGCTGGGTCTGTGACCACAGGGCCGGAAAGGATCATGCCGCCGTCGATGGTGCCAAAGGCGCCGGTGTAGTCCTGGCTTTGAGCCAGATCCTGAGGCAGGATGTTTTCGCGGACTGTTGCGCTCTGGCCGTTCTCAATTTTTTCGAGGCCATCGGCCATGCTGCCGTCCGCCGCGGTTCCGGCGGCCACATAGACGCTGTTGTCTGCCGTGTAGGCCACTGCCGGTGAGACGCGGGCAGTGATGAGATCGCCGGTTTTTTCAGTGGTCTGGCTTTCCATATCCACGCGGATGATGGCAGTCTGGGCAATGTTTTTGTCGTTTTCAGTTTTCTGGCCGCCCACGAGCAGGATCTCGCTGCCGCTGTTGATGAGTGCCGGCATGGAGAGGTCTGTCACCAGATCGGTGGTAAAACGGCTCCATGTGTTTGTGTCCGGGTCATAAATGCCAATACCGGCGCCTTGAGGCCCTTCGGTGTAGATGACGAGACGGCCGTTCCAGGTGCAGGTGTTATTTGCTGAGGGGAAGATGCTCTCATCGCAGTTGAGCCGTGTCCAGCCGTTGTTTTCGGCCTGCCCGGGGGTATAGCACCAGAGCTCGACTGTATCGTTTGAGTTGAGGCCTGTGTAGTACAGGCGGCCGCCCAGGCCGGTGAGGCTGCCGTAGTAGCTGTTGTAGAAACGCGCATCATCGGGCAGGGGCAGGCGCTCGTAAAGGTTTTTGACGGCGCCCAGGCTAAAGGACTGGTGGCCTGAGCCTTTGTCTGAGGTCACCTCAATGCGCTTGACGCCGGCCTCCATGCCCTGGGGCAGAGCGACCACAATGCTTTCATCCGATGAGGATACCACCGGGACGGACGTGCCGTCAATGGTAACTGTTGGCGCGCTGCCGAAGAAATAGCCGCCGATGGTCAGCTGGCTGTCGCCGGTGGCGGCAGCACTGTTGACAACCGGAACCGTGTTCCCTGCCAGCGCCCGGTCGACCTGTGCCAGGCCTTCGGAAACGCTTTTGCCTGTCTGGCTGTCAATTTTTTTAACACTGCCGATGACCCGGGCAGCGGTTTTGGCAGCGTCTTTATCATCAAAATGTTTTGCCACAATGGCGACTTCGCCGGTGACAGCTGGCGTAGCCATGGAGGTGCCGCTCATGTAGTCATAGGCGGCTGTGCCATCGCCGAGGCCCAGATTGTCGATGTAGACATCGCCGGGGACAGTGGTTTGGCCGTCAGGAAGCACACGCACCGTGGCGATGCGGATCTGGAAGCTGCTGTAATCGGTATTGTCGGGCAGTGTGTAAATTGCCGGGCCCCAAGCGCCGGCCAGTGTAACGGACTGGGCGAGGGGCTGCCATTTTGGCGTGCCGTCCTCGTTCAACTCAGTGGTTTTAACGCTGACATCGGTTAAGGCTGCCAGAATGGTCTGCTCTGCGGTGGAATCGGCACGGTACATATAGGACAGGTATTGGTACGGGGTGGCGGAAAGGTTCAGGGCTTCGCTTTCAATGGTGCCCTGGTTTGCGGCGGCAGTCACCCTGAAGCTTTGGCTGCCCTCAAAGGCCATGTCGCCCGAATAGGCGGTGGTTGTGCCTTCGTTGGGTTTAAAGGTTATTTTGGCAGCCGCTTCATCCTCAAAGTCCTCAAGGAAGGGCGCGATGATCAGGCGCGGGTCGGCCTTACCCATGCTGGTGGGAATGGTCGAAAGAATGTCGACGCCCGGGGCGGCCACATCGGTGGTGGTGGCTCCGTAGTTACTGAAGTCTGCCATGCTGCCGCCGACATCGGTCGCGTTGACGGCAATGACATAGGGATTGTCCCGCAGGGTGGAGACCGTTTTAGAGGCATTGTCACAGTCAGTGCTCTCATTGCCTGCGGCAAAAACGCTGACCACGCCTTTTTCACCCACAGCGGTGACTGCGCGGTCCAGGGCTTTGCCGCTGCTGATGCCGCTCCAGGAATTGTTGATGGCTGTGACAGGCACGCTGTTTTCCACGGCTCTCTGGATATAAGCATAGCCCCTGAGCGTATCTGCGGACGCAATGCTGCCTTTGTCGTTTGCGGCCTTAACGGCCATGATCTGTGCGCCGCTGGTGGCGCCGCTGACGCCCATGTTGTTCCAGGAGGCGGCAATGATGCCTGCACAGTGGGTGCCGTGGCTGTTGTCATCCATGGGGTCGGCGGCATCGTAAGGGACGCCCTCGGAGTTGGCCGCGATGGCGTTATAGCCGTGATCGCCGCCGCCGATGATGGCTTTAAGGCTGCTGTCGGCAGTCCACATGACGGATTTCAGATCCTCATGGTCGTAATCTACACCGCTATCCAGCACAGCGACCACTGTACCGCTGGTGTCCACTGCAGGGGCTGGCGTACCGTCTGCTTTGTATTGGTTCCAGCCATCAATGGCCATGCTGAAATCGCCGTTTTTATCATAGGCCCACTGCATACCCGTGAGATCCTTGGTGCCTTCGGAGACAGTGTATATGTAATTGGGTTCTGCGAATTCGACCGTGTCCAGCTTTTGTAGCTCGTCGATGAGCTCTGTGGTGCTCAGGGTGTCGGAGCGCACCAGCTTCAGGCTTTCGGCGGGTGCGGCGTTGCGGCTGTAGGCGTTTGCGCTGCTGTCCAGAGCCATGAGGGTTTCGGCTCCGGCCAGCAGCGCAGACTCAGCCGACCGGCCGTAAAAGCCCGCAGATGAGCCCTTTACGCAGACAATGGCCTCACCGGACACATAGTCACCGATAAGGGCGTCTGATCCGCCGTTATCCTGGGCCAGAGCCGAGATCGGCAGGCTGCCGAGCAGGAGTAGAGCGGTGAGTAACAAAGTTAGTAATTTTTTCATCGTATCCTCCATATTTTAATTTGTTTGATGGGCAAAGTATAACATGCCTGCGGCCAACAGGGCAAGATACGCGTAAAGAAAGCTTAAGACAAAAAGAAAAAGGACTGCTGCAGCAGTCCTCAGAATTTGGTTTAATCAATGGGGAACATTTCCACGATCACACGTTCCTCGTCAAAATCATGGAAAGTAAGGCGGCGGTTTTCGTATTCACATTCGCCGCGCTGGTTGTCGTAGGGGTCGGCCCGCAGGTAGGTTTTCGGCGGATCAAAGTCCAGTTGGAATTCGGAATTGGCCGACATACGGAAAGGCTCCAGATTGCCGAAATAGAAATTCCAGCGGTTTTCGGCGCCATTTCTGTAGGCGCTGCCCCCAAAGGAGCAGTCACAGTGCAGCCAGCCATAGGGCGCGATGTAGAACATGGCCCAGTCGTGATTGCCGATGCTGGCCGGATTGACATAGGAGCCAGACTGCCATTTGGCCGGGATGCCCGCGCAGCGGCACAGGGTAATGAACAGCAGGGCCTGAATGCCGCAGTCGCCCTTGAGCCCGGTGGCCATGTAGTCCGGTATGTTGGTGATGGTCAGGTACTCACGCACGTAGGAGTAGTGCACCCGGGTGGTGATAAAGTCATAAATCTTACGGGCCTTGATGAGCGGATTGGTTTCGCCGCCGGTCAGCTCCTCGCACAGGGCGCGGATATAAGGTGAAAAGACAATGTGGGGCAGAAGCTCCTGGGTTTCAAAATCCGGCTGCTCTGCGTCCACCTTGTCCGGGTCCAGCTTAACATATTTCGCGTGGTTTTCATAGGAGTATTCTACGGTAAAGGTGTCGCCCGCTTCCAGTGGCTTTTCAAAGTAGACGGTGCGCTGGCCATAAGTTTCGTCCGCAATCTTGACCGGCTCTGGCGAGATGTCGATGAGCTTGATATCGCTGATCTGGTCGGCGTTCTGCGGAATGGGCAGATAAACACGGATTCGGTTGCCCAGCTCCTCGGCTTCTTTTTTGATTTTAACCGTATGGCGGATGTGGATGAAATAATTCTTTTCACCCTTTTCAATCATTTCGTTGACGGTTTCGTCCAGGATTTCCACTGGGCTTACCTCGATGGTCTTCTGGTCTTCATCCACCTCGATATCCTTGTATTTCGGAACAGTCTTGGCAATGCTGGCCACAAACATGTCCTGGAAGTGTACGACACCGTTCACGTAGATCCAGTCTGCATAGCCGTCGTCCTTAAGGGTTTCCAGGTCTTCACGGGTAAAACCCGGAACCTTTTCCTGCATCATTTTCAGGGCCTCGTCATAGGGGTAGGGGTACTGCATGGGCAGCTCAGCCAGTATGGAAAGCTCCAGCATAAGGCGTTCGGCCAGAGCCTTTGGAATAGGGCGTGTCAGATATTTTTTAATGAGTTCTGCCGCTTTGTCGAAGTCTCCCCAGGCTTTGAGCAGGGCGATGTCCTCGGGCAGGTTTGTTTTAAGGGCTTGCATGTTGTTCATTTATTTCTCTCCTCCTTATATCAGCGTTTTATTTTAAATTCTCTAAAACCTTCAGCAGGTAATCCCAGGTGCGGGCTGTCGATGAGATGGACAGGCGTTCCTCCGGGGTGTGGATATCGTGCATGTCTGGTCCGATGGATACGATGTCCAGCTCTGGCAGTTTGGCGGAGATCAGGCCGCATTCCAGGCCAGCGTGGATGGCTTCCACGGTCGGGGTCTTTCCGTACATTTCCTCAAAGGTTTTGCACATCATGTCCCTCAGGGCAGATTCCCTGCGGTATTCCCAGGCCGGATAGGAGGACGCTTCGGTGTAAGTGCCGCCCAGATACTCGGTAAAAGCGCGGACCTTGGCGCTCAAGGCTTCCTTGGCAGTGCCGATGGAGCTGCGCATGGCAAAGCTGACGAGGAAGTAATCCTCTTTGGTGTACATAATCCCCAGGTTTAGCGAGGTTTCCACCAGTCCCTCGATGTCGAGGCTCATGGCCTGGACGCCGTTTGGTATCTGCATGAGCACAAAGATGGCGCGTTTCGCGGAGGCTTCGTTAAAAACCATGAAATCGCCTTTTTCGAGGGTTTTCAGGCTCAGGGTAAGCTCGGGGTCCTTAGAGGCGTAATTCTTCTTATAGAGGACTTCCAGGGCTTTCAGGCGGTCGGTTACAGCCTGTTCATCGTTAGGGTCAATGACAATGGTGGCGGTTGCTTTTTTGGTGATGACGTTGTCCTTAGTGCCGCCGGTCAGGTCGATGATATCAAAGCTCAGGTCCTGGGACAGGTCGTTCAGCAGAGTGCCAAGAAGCACGCTGGCGTTGGCGCCGTAGCGGTTGATCTCCTGTCCGGAGTGGCCGCCGTGCAGGCCGGATACGGCCAGCTCGCAGGACAGGCCGCTTCTGGCGGTGCGCCTGATATCAAAGGTGCAGTTGGCGCGGACACCGCCGGCGCAGCCGGCCAGAATAATGCCCTCGTCCTCGGAATCGAGGTTGATCATATAAGCCGCGTCGCTGACAGGAGTCAGGTCGATGGCGTGTGCGCCCTCCATTCCCACTTCCTCCTCGGTGGTAAAGATCACGTAGAGCTTGGGATGGGGCAGGGTGTTGTTGTCCAGCAGTGCCAGACCGTAGGCCACGGCAATGCCGTCGTCGCCGCCCAGGGTGGTGCCGTCAGCAGTGATCCAGTCGCCTTCAATCATGAGCCCCAGAGGATCGGTTTTAAAGTCGTGGTCTGAGCCATCAGCCTTTTCACAGACCATATCCAGATGGCCCTGCAGGATCACGGGTTTGGCGTTTTCGTAGCCTTCGCTGGCTTCTTTTATGATAATGACATTATTGGCGTCGTCCTGATGGCAGGTGAGTCCCCGCTCCTCGGCGAAACGGACGCAATAATCCGAAATTCGTTTTGTGTCAAAGGAACCGTGCGGAATTTCACAGATTTCTTCAAAATAGTGAAAAACCGGTTGGGGTTCCAGGGTGTTTAGTACTTTATCCATAGTGGACCTCCCGATAATAATTTGTCTTGAACCAGAGAAAAACAGCCGCTGCTGATGCTTCGGTAAAGTCAGATGATCGTTTGTGTTTTCATCTCCGTACAAGAATATATCATACACCATTTAGCGGGTTTAGTAAAGTGAGGAAGCTGGCAGAAGGTTTAAAAATACTCGAATATGGTAATTAAATAGTGGTCTTTTTGGGTAGAACAAGATATAATTAAAGATACGAAGTTTTGGCTGTTGATAAGGGCTTTTGGCGGATGCTCTCCGCTCCCGGCCTTTTCTGCGGCCAAGGGAAAACAAGTTGATTCAATTAAAAGGAGAGAGTAAAATGTCAATTAACTATGTGGATGTTTACAACGCTTATGGCAGCGACCAGCCGGCAGACAAAAGAGAACTGTATCATATGAACTGTGCGGAGGTTCTGCTGCGCACCGGGAATTCAGAATATGGGCTTAACCTGCCTGAGGAAGCGTTTAAAATGATGCAGGGCTTTGGCGGCGGCTTTAACTCTGGCCGGACCTGCGGCGCGTTCTGCGGCGCCCTGGCAGCCTTAAGCGCAATGTACGGCGAAGAGCGCCCCAGCACTCAGGACAAAGCAAAGAAGGCCTCCAAGCTTTTAGTCGAAGAATTTGAAAAGGAATTTGGCAGTCTGGATTGCAGCTACATCAAGGAACACCACCGCGATGAGGTAAAAGCCTGCGATCCTGTAAAACAACGTGCAGCCGATGTTCTTGCGCGTGTCGTTGAGAAAATGAACGCGGAGGAATAGAGGCGGAAAGGAAACAGCGTGAATAAAGAAAACATGAGAGTTAAGGGCATCGAGCTTCTGGACCGCGCCTATGGCAAGTGGTGGATGATGCTCCTCGAGGGCATCTGCCTGGTTGTCATCTGCGGGATGACCCTCTTTTTGCCCGATGTAACCTTGTCTTTCCTTGTGATGGTTATCGGTATCTACCGTGTGGCCATGGGAGTTTTTTACCTGATTGTCGGCATCGCCAACCGGGTAGAGTACGGCATCAGCAATGGCTTCAGCTTTGGGCGGGGCATTGTCGATATTTTAGTGGGGGCGGCCTTTTTGCTCTGGCCCACCACCATCATATCCTTCTTTGTCGTGCTTGTGGGCATCTGGGCCATCATCACCGGCATTGTGCTGCTGGTCATGGGCGGCAGTTCTCTGGGCATGGGCCGGATTGTAAAAATTGTGCTCGGCGTGCTTCTGATCATTTTTGGTATTTTTACATTTATTAACCCTGTTGGGCAGGCAGTGTTCTTCATTGTCTTCCTTGGAATTGTGCTGGGGATTCTTGGGTTTTTCTTTATCATTCAGTCTTTCAGTATGAAAAAGAGCTATAAAGAGCTGAAAAAACTGAATGAAGGCTTCAAAGATTACGACGTGCATTAATTGAAAAGGTTGTATCTCTTTTTTACCCTTGAAACCATATAGAAATAAGGTTAAACTTATCCTAACAACTGTGTATCTTTAAGACATCAGGGTAAGATGAAACTAAGAATTAAAGTGCAAAGGAGAAAAATTAAGTGAAAACAGTACAAATTAAAAACGACATTTACTGGGTCGGCGTCAACGACCATGAAACCTACCTGTTTGAGGGCATGTGGCCCATTGATCAGGATGGCGTGGCCTATAACGCCTATATCATCAACGACGACAAGGTCGCTGTTGTGGATACGGTAAAATCCTTTAAACAGGGCGAATATATCGAAAAGATCAAGTCCGTCATCGGTGATAAGAAGGTGGATTACCTCATCGTTAACCATATGGAACCAGACCACTCCAGCTCCATTGCCGATCTGCTGGCCGTTTATCCGGATATGCAGATCATCGGCAACAAAAAAACCTTCCCGATCATGAAGAATTTCTACAATATTGATAAAAACATCCTGGAAGTCGCTGACGGCGATACCCTGGATCTGGGACATCACGAGCTGCAGTTCTACATGACGCCAATGGTTCACTGGCCGGAATCCATGGTCACCTACGACGCAACCGACAAGGTTTTGTTCTCAATGGACGTGTTTGGCAGCTTTGGCAGCACCGACGGCAGTATTTTTGACGATGAAAATGATGTGGCTTCCTACGAGGACAACACCAGACGCTACTATGCCTGCATTGTGGGCAAGGTCAGCGGGCAGGCTCAGAAAGCGCTGCAGAAACTGGGACCACTGGACATTCAGACCATCTGCCCGTCCCATGGCCTTATCTGGAGAAGCAATCCAGGCTACATTGTAGATTTCTACGACCGCATGAGCCGCTACGAAACGGAAGAGGGCGTTGTCATCGCCTACGGTACCATGTACGGCAATACGCTGCACTCCGCAGAGCTGCTGGCAGGCTACCTGAAGGACGCTGGCGTGAAGACTGTTAAATTATTCGATGTTTCCAAAACCGATATTTCCTACATTGTCAGCGACATGTGGAAGTACAAAGGCCTGATTCTGGGCGCACCGGCTTATTACGGCCGCATTTTCCCGAAAATGGCCAACCTGTTATACAAGGTGGAAGAAATTGGCGTAAAGAACCACAAGGTGGGCTTCTTTACAGACTTTAGCTGGAGCAACGGGGCAGACCGTTACTTTAACGCATTTACAGAAAAGGCAAAGGCCGATGTGGTTGGCGACATGGTCAACGTACAGGGCCTGGCAGACGCAGAAGACGAAGCGAAGCTCAAGGCATTGGCAGATGCCATGGCCGCAGCCATCAAATAAGACGTTCGCCAGCCTGACCGCACTGGGAGGAGGATAAAAATGAAAATAGTAGTAGGTATGTCCGGCGGGGTGGACTCTTCCGTCGCGGCCCTGCTTTTAAAGCAGCAAGGGTATGACGTCATTGGCGTTTTTATGAAAAACTGGGAGGAAAAGGACGAAGACGGAGTCTGTACCGCCACTGAGGACTACGAAGATGTCCAGCGTGTGTGTGAGACCATTGATATTCCCTATTACACAGTAAACTTTACCAGGGAATACTACGACCATGTTTTTGCCTATTTTCTCGATGAATACAAAAAAGGCCGTACTCCGAATCCCGATGTTCTGTGCAACAAGGAAATCAAGTTCAAACGATTTTTAGACTATGCTCTGGGGGTGGTCGGAGGTGACGTGCTCGCGACCGGCCACTATGCCCAGAAGGATGTGCACGAAGGAAAATACCGCCTGATCCGCGCTTTTGACCACAACAAGGATCAGACCTATTTCCTCTGCCAGCTCGGCCAGCATCAGCTGGAAAATGTCATGTTCCCCATCGGGCACCTCGACAAAAAGGAGGTCCGTGAGATTGCGGAAAAGAACAACCTCATCACTGCGGACAAAAAGGACAGCACGGGAATCTGCTTTATCGGGGAACGCAACTTCACCAAGTTCCTGAGCCAGTACCTGCCCGCCCAGCCCGGAGAAATCCGGGATCTCGACGGCAATATCAAGGGAAAGCACGAGGGCCTCATGTACTATACACTGGGGCAGCGCCGCGGCCTGGGCATTGGCGGACAGGGCACAGGCGAGCCCTGGTTTGTGGTGGAAAAGGACCTGAAGGACAATGTGCTCTACGTGGTTCAGGGTGAAAAGCATCCGGCTCTGTATTCCAGATCGCTGGAAGCCACAGATACCAGCTGGGTGGCCGGCGAAGCACCGGCCCGGGAGTTTTCCTGTACGGCCAAGTTCCGTTACCGGCAGCCCGACCAGGGTGTTCATGTCACGGTGAGGGACGATGGCGGACTGCATGTTGATTTCGATAAAGATCAGAAGGCTGTCACACCGGGCCAGGAGGTCGTTCTCTATGATGGCCAGGTATGCCTGGGCGGGGCGACCATTGACAGCATTGAGAAAATTTAATACAATACCATGCAAAAAGAGCGTATTCTCCATTTGATGGGGAACACGCTCTTTTTGTGTTTATGTTAAGGGCATGATGCTTGAAAAATCAACCTCCCGGTTAAACGCGATGGCTTCCTGCCCGATACGGTCAAGCTCTGCCTTTGGCACCCCAAGCAGCATCTCCCGGGAGGAGCTCAGGAAATTGGCCATCTCTGCGATGTTCACTGTGCCGAGAGCCCCTTCCACATAGTCAATAACCATCTGCACCCGGCCGCCGTAACCAAATTTCTGCGCCATGTTCGCATAAGCGTCGTCCACGAAAATGTGATAATCCTTGAGGGACTGATGGTAAACCTCGGTGATAAAGTCGGCCAACTCGCTGCCGCCGTAGTTGGTCGAATGGACAGACTGGGCCTGGGTGAACTCATAATAAAACCGCTTTGTGTTTTCTTCGGTCAGCAGGTTTTCATAATAGGGGATACTGGCGTAGAAGTGGAGCTCCAGGGCATTCAAGGGTTTGTCGGTATTTTCCAGCGTGTGGTCATAGAGCCGTTCAAGAAAAATTTTCAGAATGGAGGAGACGATCGCTTCCTTTTTCTTAAAATGGTAGGACAATGAGCCGAGAGCAATCCCTGTATCATCCGCGATGTCCTGCATTCTTGTTTTACTGTAGCCGTCACAGTAAAAGTGCTTTTTGGCATTTTCGATAATCTTTTCACGGGTACTGCTGTTTTTCTTCTTCTCTGCCATTGTCATTTTGCTCCTTTAGCGCATTTTAGGTATCGTGCTGATATAAAATATTATAGCAGATAATCCTCAGATAAAAAAACAAAAATACTTTTAATATTTACAAAATATACTATTACCTGAAAAACTTAAATTTTCCGATAAAATGATCGGAAAAACTTGACTTTTCAGGTAAAAGGAATTATACTTCAATTACAAGATGCTTATGTAAATGTTTTCCGGAAAAATCAAAGGCATACTGTAGAGGTAATATTGGCGTTAATACGTGTTTTAGGTATTGAAATCTTAGATAATATTGGAACAATTAAGATTTTTACTATGAAAGGGAGAGAAAAATGGCTGAAAAAGTTAAACCCAGAGTTTCTCAGTTTATCGTAACTATATTTGGTTTATCAGAACTGACGGCTTTAATGGTAGCAAGCCTATCGACAAGCTATTACTCATACTTTATCACGAATGTTTTGATGGTTGCACCGGCTGTAATGGGGACAATCCTGATTTTTACCAGAGCCTTTGACATTGGTACCCTGCTGCTGTCCGGCGTTGTGGAGGAGCGGATGAACCCGAGATGGGGGAAATACCGTTCCTGGCTCCTGCTGATGTGCCCCTTGGCGGCGGTCATTGGTATTTTACAGTATTCCAGCGCTGGCGGAACACAGACCGTCCAGCTCTGGATATCGGCAGTCTGCTATATTGTATTCTTTGCATTGTTTAATTTTGGGCGGACTGCGCAGCTGGCACTGCTCAACGCTCTGGGGGCCACCCCCGAGGACCGGGCCATGCTGTCTGCCAGAAAGGCCCAGTTTGCGGCAGTGGCAGGGATTGTGCTCAACTCAACCTTTATGCCGCTGGTGCTGTGGTTTTCCGGCGAAACCAAGGATGCCACCTCCTTTGGCTTTCTGGCAGCGGTCGTTATTTTCCAGATCGTATACCTGATTCCTCAGATGGGGCTGTTTAAAGTCTCCAGGGAATATGACAAGCCAGAGGAAAAATCGGTGGCGGTCAGGAAAAAGCTGTCGGCCAAAGAGATGGCTGAGCAGGTCTTTAAGAATCCGCCGCTCATGCTCATGCTGGTGGCGGAAACCTGCAAGACGGTGTGCAATACCCTGGTGCTGAGCATGGCAGTCTATTATTTCAGGGTTGTTGTCAATAATCTGGAATTTCAGCCGGTCTTTTCAACCGCGATCAGCATTGCGGGTTTTGTGGGCTCCTTGATTGCCGGTCAGTTCATTGTAAAAAAGCTGGGGAAGAAAAACACCTATCTTATCGGCTTTGCCGCGCCGGCCATCGCGCTGGTATGCGCCCGGCTGTTTGGCGGTCAGAGTGATATCACCTTTATGGTAATCATGGTTATTGGCTGGTTCTTCTTTACCTTTATCGCGACACCTGGCCCTGCCATGTTTGCGGACTGCGTCGAATATGGAAAATTTAAAATCGGTAAGGAAGGGCGCGCTTTTATCATGTCGCTCTACACACTGCCCATCAAAATCGGCGTCCTGATCGCAGGCGGATTTTCGGGCTATCTTTTAGCCGCTGTTGGTTATTCGGCGGAGGCTGCGGTAACCCCGCAGGTGGTTTCAGGAATATTCAGCGCCATCACACTGGCGCCGGCCGCAGTACTGGCTGTCGGCTTCGTATGCATGCTTTTCTATAAACTGACAGAAAAGCGTGTCCGGGAAATTATGGAAGTGAACCGTCAGAATGACGGAGTTTAATGAAGCAAAAGGGAAATGGAGGAAAAACAGTTGGATGCGAATCAATTAAAACAGGAAAGACAAGCGGATTTAAAGGCGGTATATTCAGGCGAGGTGCCTAAGAGGGTGCCCATACATTTATCCTTTGCCTTTGAAGCGTCGGTTTCCTATGCCATTGATCAGGGCATTGTGGAAAAGGGGAAGAACCTCCGCAACATCTATTGGGAACCAGAAACCTGGTACGATATTTTTGACCGGGTCAATAACGACTTTTATTCCGATATACCGCTGGGACCTGGCGCCATACGGTTACCGATTCTATACCAGATACTGGAGGCGAAATCCATTATCATGGGGGCCACAGGCGTCATGCAGCACCCTGAGGTGCACTCGCTGGAGCCTGAGGAGTACGATGCTTTTATTGAGGACCCGTTCTTTTATATGTCGGAAACACTGATGCCGAGGCTGTACCCGGCGCTGGATACCACGCCCGGACGGCGGGCCATGGTTCTGGCACAGGCGGTCAAGGCCAACGCCGACCAGTTTGCCACCATCGGTCAGATGATGGGCAAGATCGCTGCAAAATATGGCTATCCAGCCGCGCCTGGCGGCCGCTCCACAGCCCCCTTCGATTATCTGGCGGATTTTCTCAGATCCTTTACAGGGATATCAAAGGATATGCGAAGGTACCCGGACAAGGTTGTGCAGGCCTGCGACGCGTTGGTACCCCTGATGCTGCGGGAGGGCGTTCCAAACCCGGACAGGCTGCCGCCGGATTACCGGGTGATGATCCCGCTGCACATGGGCAGCTTTATCAACGAAAAGCAGTTTGAGAAATTTTACTGGCCCTCCTTCAAAAAGCTGATGGATGGTCTGGTAGCGCCAGGAGCCGGTGTTGACCTGTTCGTGGAGGATAACTGGATGCGCCATATGGACTATCTCAAGACCTTTAACGGGTCGGTAAAAATGCAGTTTGAATACGGCGATCCAAAGCTGGTAAAGGAAAAGCTCAGCGGAACCCGCCATGTGATCACAGGCTTTTTCCCAATCTCACTGCTGCAGTTCGGCAGTGAGCAGGAGGTTAAGGACAAGGCTAAAGAACTCATTGACATTCTGGCCCCGGGAGGCGGCTATATCTTTGGATTCGACAAAGGGTTGTTCTCGCTGGAGGGCAATACCATTAAAAACCTGCACGTGCTGACCGACTTTGTCCGTGATTACGGTGTTTACAGATAAGGAGCAAAAAATGGACGATAGAAATCAGAGCTTTGAGACCAAAAATTATGTTAAATGGGATGATTATTTGAAAGATCATGATCATCTTTCAGATATTGAAAGGGCAAGCGACATCCAAAAATATGAGGACTTAGTATTCGCGCTGGTTCTCAGATTATTCAGATAGTATAGAAGCCCCGGCAGTGTCTGCTTGCCGGGGCTTTTTACTGGAAAGGCAAAAAAATGAAAAAGCGTATTACAGGAATTGTGCTGTCGGCCGCTGTTTTTATCGGCTACCGATTTGTGCCGGTTCCGCATGGATTGGAAATGTCTGGTATGCAGACCTTGGCGCTTCTTGTTATTGCTATTCTTCTGTGGGTGACAGAGGCTATGCCTCTTGGGATTTCGAGTATCTTTGTTCTGGTGCTCCCGATGTTTTTCGGACTGGCAACCATGAAGGATTTTCTGGTGGCCTTTCCCAATCCTACCCTGTTTTTCGTGCTGGCGACCTTTGGCTTGTCGGCAGCCATTTCCAAGGTGCCCACAGCCAAGCGCATTCTGCTCATACTGCTGGAGAAAATGGGGAGCAAGGTCCACCTGTTTATTCTGGCCATGATGCTGGCCACAGCGCTCATTTCCTCCATCATGTCCAACATACCGGCGACCGTGATGTTCATGGGGCTGGCCATCAGCTTTCTGGAGCTTTACGATTCGGAGGAGGAGCGCAGGCGCACCGGCAGAGCCATCATGATCGCCCTGCCCATCGCGGGCATGATCGGCGGGACCATCACGCCAGCTGGCAGCTCCAACAATATTTTAGCCCTGGGCCTGCTGGAGGAGTACGCAGGGGTGACGGTGCGATTTGTGGACTGGATGGCGATCTGTATTCCAGTAGTGCTTGTCATGCTGCCCCTGGCATGGCTGCTGATCATTAAAATTTTCAGGCCGGCGCCGGTTCATCCGGATAAAATCAGGCAGTTTATTCTGGAGCTCAAGACCTTAGACAAGCCAGGCAGGGAAGAAAAAATGGTGATGTCCATTCTGGTGGTAATGATCCTTCTCTGGATTCTGAGCTCATGGATTCCGGCGCTCAATGTCACCCTGGTTTCCATCTGCGGGCTGGCATTTATGTTTTTGCCAGGAATTGATATTTTGCACTGGAAGGATTTCAAGGATGAGGTGAGCTGGGACGTCATTCTGATGATCGGCTCTGTCCTCTGCATCGGAAATCTGATTCTGGAAAACGGGGTGGCATCCTGGCTGGCGGACACCTTTTTCAGGGTGGATGACGGCACAAGCATTATCCTGCTCATTCTTCAGCTGGCAGTTTTCATGTATATTATGCAGCTGGTGCTGCCCAATGCCCCGGCGGTCATCACCTCCACCACGCTGCCGGTTACCATTGTGGCAGAGGCGCTGGGGATAAACGCGGCTGTTCTGGTCATTCCGCTCTGTGTTTTTTCAAGCTGGACCATGATCCTGCCCCTGTCGGCAGTGCCGATGATGACCTATTCCAAGGGCTACTACAGTATGACGGATATTGGCAGGGCAGGCATTCCCATTCTGGTGATTCTCGCCCTTGTGCTGGCGCTTTGGATTCCTTTTATCTGCGGGGTGCTCCTTTAGTTTTATGAATGTTGAAACCTGTATATTTGCGATGAAGCCAGAGACGGCAGAGCATGAGAAAAGCCTTTCAGGATCAATCAGACCTGAAAGGCTTTTATTTATTGGGGGTTGTCCTTATTTTCCTTGCTTTCCTCAATGAGATTGTCCTTACGGACCTCAGATTCCTCGTTTTTTATTTCCCAGTGGATCAGGGCTGTCAGGGCAGCGCGCAGCAGGATGATCCCGCCGACGATGATAAGCTCGCTGGGCTGGCGGACAACGACGGTCCGCAGAATCTCACTGCCAAGCTTGAACTCAAGCGCCATGGCCATCCCCTTGGCCAGATCCAGACGGGTGGAGGGTCTGCGGCGGATATAGCCCCAGATGCCCTTAATGCCGGACCATACCAGCACGCCAACGCCAACGTACTCGAAGAACAGGATCGCGTACTGGACAATGGTATTCAGAACTTCTTCCAGAATTTCCATGGCTATTCCATTGCTACCAGATTAACGTTGTGGACGCCGCGCAGCACCACTAGGTCACCGACGAGATCCTCAATGCTCCCCTGCAGGTCCTTGCCGTCCAATGTCAGAATGACAACAGCAGCGTGATTGATGGGGATGTCCTGGTGAATGGTAATGATGCTGGTCTTGTGCTCCCGCAGAATGTTCAGCACATTGGACAGAATTCCGGGCTCGTCGTCGAGGATCATAGAAATGGTAAATTTCCGCCCAAAATCTTCAGAGGGCTTAAAAATATAGTCTTTGTATTTGTAATAAGTGCTCCGGCTGATGCCGACGCGCTTTACCGCGTCACTGACCGATTTGCACTGGGAGGATTCCAGCAGAATGCGGGCCTCCACCACCTTGCTGTAATACTCGGGCAGTATTTTTTTGCTGACAATCAGATAATCACGTATCATAGGATCCTCCTTAAGAGTGCTGATCGGTACAAACGCCTGTGTTGTCCGGCTCCAGCTTGAGCAGGGTCCATCCCGGCAGCTTTTCTTTTAAATACTTACCCATTTTCGCATAAAACTGGTCATTGTCTCTGGTGGTAATGGCCAGAATGGTAGGGCCGGCACCGCTGATGCAGGTATTAAGCGCCCCCAGCTCCCGTGCTTTTTGGGAAACCTCATCATAATGGGCGATGAGGCCCTCGCGGTAGGGCTGGTGCAGCTTGTCCTCAACGCTGACCTTAAGGATATCCGGCCGCCCTTCAGTCAGGGCAAGGTAGGTCATGGTTGCGCGGGACACGTTAAATACTGCATCCTTGTGGAATACTTTTTTCGGCAGTGCCTTGCGGGCCTCCATGGTGGACAGGGTAAAGTCCGGAATAAGGCCGTAGAACTCAAAACACTGTGAAACCTCTTTCTTGATATAGTGGTTTTCTTCCTTAAGGCCGAGGGAGACCACCAAACCGCCGAACATGGCGGGCGCCACATTGTCGGGATGGCCCTCCATCTCAACAGCCATGTCAAAGAGCTCCTTGCCTGTCAGGGGAGCGCCGCAGAGGGTGTTGGCCCCCACCAGGCCGCCGACAATACAGGCGGCAGAGCTGCCCAGGCCGCGGCTCACAGGAATGTTGACATCGGTGTAAATGTAAATGCCCTTTGGCCGGTAGTGGACACGGTTAAAAACCTTGAGCATGGCCTTGTAAACCAGGTTGGACTTACCCTGGTAGCGCCGTTCGACGCCTCTAATGGTAAGCTTGCCGTTGTCCCTTTCCTCAAAGCTGAAGATATTATATAACTGAAAAGCCATACCGAAGGCATCAAAGCCAGGTCCGATATTGGCTGTTGTTGCGGGTACGCGTACTTTTATCATGAATGGTTCACGCTCCTATTTGTTTAAAAATGCTGTGATGCAGCCAGCCATTTCCTCTGGACTGCAAACTTTGTCGTGGCGGTTTTCTTTCTGATCCAGATCCCTGAGCGGAACGGGGATTTCCGTTTCGGTCCGGGCGGCCAGCTCCTTGAGCACTGCGTAATCGTCCATGCCCTCAGGCACTTCGCCAAAAATACTCTCGTAAACACTGCGGCCAAATTTGTAAGGGCTGGCAGTGGACAGGATGATGGTCGGGGTTTCGACATCGCCGGTATCTGCCCGGTAGTCGCTGTAGACCTTGCTGGCAACAGCGGTGTGCGGGTCCATAAGGTAATGGTTGTACTCAAACATACGCTTAATGGCTCCGGCGGTTTCTTCCTCGTTGGCGCAGCCAGCGTAAAAAACATGGTCGTCGCCCATGAAGAGCAGCTCGCGCTCCAGCGCGTAGGAGCCGTCTGAGCTTAACTGATTCATCAGGTCTGCGATCACCTCGCTGTTGCCGCCTGTAATGTCATAGAGCAGGCGCTCCAGATTGCTGGAGATCAGAATATCCATAGATGGAGACATGGTTTTATAGAAATCGCGGTTGCGGTTATATTCACCAGTGTGGAAAAAATCGGTCAGGATGTTATTTTTATTGGATGCGCAGATGAGCCGGCTGACGGGCAGACCGATGGCACGGGCATAGTAGCCGGCCAGAATGTTTCCGAAATTACCGGTCGGCACCACAAAGTTGACAGCCTCACCCAGGTCGATGACTGCTTTTTTGTAAAGCTGCATATAGCTGTAAAAATAATATACGATCTGGGGCAGCAGGCGTCCGATATTGATGGAGTTGGCCGAGGAGAAGACATAGCCCTGTTCCCGCAGCTCCTCGATCAGGCCGCTGTTGTTCAGAATTTCCTTGACGCCGTTCTGGGTGTCGTCAAAATTGCCGGCCACACCGATGACGCAGGTGTTGTCGCCATCCTGAGTCAGCATTTGTTTTTCCTGAATGGTGCTGACGCCGTCCTTTGGATAATAGACTACAATGTTGATGTGGGGCACTTTGGCAAAGCCCTCGAGAGCGGCCTTTCCGGTATCGCCGGAGGTTGCGGTCAGAATGACAATATCTTTGCTGATATCGGCGTTTTTCATGGCCGTTGTCATCAGATAGGGGAGAATGGTCAGCGCCATGTCCTTGAACGCGCAGGTAGGGCCATGGTAAAGCTCAAGAAAATAACGATCGTCTACTTTTTTGAGGGAGACGGGTTCCTCATTCTCAAATTTTCCGGTATAATAGGCATTGTGGATACAGTCTTTGATCTGTTCATCGCTGAAGTCGTCCAAAAAATATTTGAAAATCTCAAAAGCCATATCTCCGTAGGTTGCATCCTTCAAAGCTGTCAGGTCAATTTTTATGTCATGGATGAATGAAGGGACGAATAAGCCGCCATCCTTGGCGATTCCTTTGATAATTCCTTCTGACGCGGACACGTTTGTTTCGCCTCCGCGTGTGCTGACATATTTTTCTTTCATAGTTCCTCCAAAATTTTTATTGAATATCCTTAATATATATGATAGAATGTTTTCGAGATAAAAACAAGTGTTTTTTTAATGAATACATTTACAGAGGTGAAAATCATTTGAATATTGGATTATTGGGGTTCGGAACCATCGGAACCGGTGTGTACGAGCTCATCAATTTAAACAAGGGAAGGTTCGCCAAGAACCTGGACGAAAAAGTTGTGATCACCAAAATTCTGGATAAGGATCCCAACAAGAAGGTAGCTGAGGAAGACAAGGTAGCCCGTGTGGTCACAAACCCGGACGACATTATGGACGACCCGGAGATCGAGATTGTCATTGCGCTTCTCGGCGGTATGGATTTTGAGTATGGCCTCATCAAGCGGGCGCTGCAGAGCGGAAAGCATGTGGTAACTGCCAATAAGGCTGTTATATCAGAGTATTTTGAGGAGCTCCTGACCATTGCGGCGGAAAACAATGTGATTTTGCGCTATGAAGCCAGCGTCGGCGGCGGGATTCCCATTATCGGCTCTTTAAAGGAAGAATTAAAGATTAACCGTGTCAATGAAATCAAGGGAATTCTCAATGGAACCACCAATTTCATTCTGTCCAAGATGACTGAGGAAGGGGCTGATTTTGCAGATACCCTGAAGCTTGCCCAGAGCATTGGCTTTGCAGAGGCAGACCCGACAGCCGATATTGAGGGTTATGATGTTTCCAGAAAGCTGGCGATTTTATCCTCATTGGCTTACGGCGGTATCATCAAGGATGAGGATGTGCGCAAGCGCGGCCTGTCCGATGTGCGCGCTGTGGATATCGAGATGGCCGGTGATTACGGCTATATCATTAAGTATCTGGGTCATTCTGTGTTAAAGGAAGGAAATCAGGTCTATACGACGGTGGAACCGGTGATGTTCAAGGAAGCCTCCATTATGAGCAATGTTAATTCCGAATTCAACATTATCTCCATTGTGGGCGATATTATCGGTGAGCTTCAGTTCTACGGCAAGGGCGCAGGCAAGGACGCCACAGCCAACGCCGTGGTGGGCGATGCCCTTTACATTATCAACTGCATTAAGGACAATAATTTCCCCAAACCGCTGGTATTCAGGAAACAGCTGGACAAAAAAGGCGTTGGCGCCTTTAAAGGCAAGTATTATCTGCGTGTGGACATTGACAGCCATGAGACCTTCGAGCATGCCTTAAACGCTGTGGACGAGGTCTGCGCACGCAAAAACATCATTGTCAGCGACAACCGGGTCTTTTTTATGACAGAGCCGGTGGAGGCGGATGTCTTTGACGCCATGGTTGCAAAAATCAAGGAAAAACAGAGCGAGTGCTTCTATGCGCGCATTTATGAATAAATAAAAAAGAAGATTGTTAAAGAGGAGTATGTATGGAAGATTTAATTGTGCAGAAGTACGGCGGTACCAGCGTCGGCACGGTTGAAAAAATCAAGAGAGTCGCGAGGCGGATTGTGGAGACGAAAAATGCCGGCAATAAGGTCGTTGTGGTTGTTTCTGCCATGGGCAAGACCACTGATGAGCTGGTGGACCTGGCCCTGGCCATCAATCCGAATCCGCCGAGCCGTGAGATGGATGTGCTGCTCGCCACAGGTGAGCAGGTATCTATTTCCCTTTTAGCCATGGCCATCCAGACCATCGGCCATGATGTGGTGTCCCTGACAGGCGCTCAGTGCGGCATCCAGACATCGGACGTGCACAAGCGCGCCCGTATCAGCGGTATAGACACTGCCCGTATCGAGAGAGAGCTCGCCGATGAAAAGATCGTCATTGTAGCTGGCTTCCAGGGAGTGGATGAAAACCGCGATATCACGACCTTGGGCCGAGGCGGCTCTGATACCAGTGCGGTGGCCATTGCGGCGGCTTTAGAGGCAAAATGCTGCGAAATTTACACCGATGTGGATGGGGTCTATAATGCAGACCCGCGCGTTGTGCCCACAGCCACCAAAATGGATGAGGTCTCCTACCAGGAGGTTCTTGAAATGGCCAGTCTCGGCGCTGGTGTTCTGCACCCGCGTTCTGTGGAGCTTGCTGAGAAATTTAAAATGCCGCTCATCGTAAGATCGAGCTATAATAATAACGAAGGAACGATTATCAAGGAGGATGTTAAAATGGAAAAAGTGTTAGTTAGAGGAATTGCGTTAGATGAAAATATCGCTAAAATATCAATTTTTGAAGTACCAGACCAGCCGGGGATTGCTTTCAAGCTGTTCAGCATGCTGGCCTCCGCCAATATTCATGTCGACATGATCGTGCAGAATGTCAACCGCACCGCAGTCAATGACATCTCATTCACTGTCGATGCCGACGAGCTTCAGGAAGCCGTGGAAGTATCCCAGAAGTTCGCCTTTGAGGTTGAAGCCCAGAAGGTTGCCTTTGACAAGGGCGTTGCCAAGCTGTCCGTTGTGGGTACCGGCATTGTCGCCAATGCGGAAATTGCCTCCAAGTTCTTTGAATCCCTCTTTGAGCTCGGCATCAATATCCAGACCATCAGTACCTCTGAAATCAAAATTTCCTGCCTGATTGATAAGGA
>OIET01000730.1_pt1 | contig 23693 bp, 24 predicted proteins | sample 1581871 | NCBI WGS metagenome assembly OIET01 (sample SAMN03279760, study PRJEB24777) | human gut metagenome | isolation source: fecal sample PR121 from 1 month old male Malay infant, vaginally delivered... | place: Singapore | collected 2005-09-16
TGCTTAACAAGCCAACGTTCGGTTTTATTGATGGCAGCCTTGAGCAGCAGCATAATGGGATAAATGAGGAACAGCATCGGCAGCAATACCAGCACCACCTGCCAGTTAGTGGGGTAGAACGGTATTACCGCGAAAAAGGTCGGGAAGAACAGCACTGCGCCCACATAAGCGATGGTCATAGCCCAGAACAGGATGGTCCGTTTAACATCGAGGGGCTGGCAGACACCATAAAGGATGATGAGCCCGGTGACACCGGTCAGCAGGCAGGCCATGGTGGACAGCTCATTAACGCTGAAATCCAGTATATTCCCAATAATCATAACTACGACAATATTTACCACAATGGTCAGCGCGCCCGGAAGAGCTTTTCTGAGCACTGTCTCCAGAAAATTGCCGGAGAGCCGGTTTTTGTTGGGCTCAAGAGCCAGGAAGAAGGACGGAACCCCTATGGTTACTGTGCTGATAAGCGTGAGCTGGATCGGAATAAAGGGGTACGCCTCGCTGGCCACAATCACAATGACCGCTAACAGAAAGGAATAGATGGTCTTGACCAGGAACAGTGATGCCGCGCGGCTGATGTTGTTGATGACGCGCCGGCCTTCCATGAGCACCTTGGTCAGGCTGGAGAAATTGGAATCCAGCAGAACCAGCTGGGAGACCTGGCGGGCAGCGTCGCTCCCCGCGGCCATGGCAATGCTGCAATCCGCATCGCGCAGAGCCAGCACATCGTTAACGCCGTCGCCGGTCATGGCCACGGTATGCCCCGCGGCCTTTAATGCATTGACAAGCACACGCTTCTGCCCTGGGGTAACCCGCCCGAAAACCGTATATTTGAGGGCGGCCTCTGCCACTGCCTCATCCGTCTCGAGGGTGGTGGCATCCACACAGTTTTTAGCGTCCATCAGGCCTGCCCGGCAGGCTACCTCAGACACGGTGAGGGGGTTATCCCCAGAGATTACCTTGATAGCAACCCCCTGCCCTGCAAAATACTCCAGAGTTTTTTTGGCTTCCTTCCGGATTTTGTCCCCGAGCAGCAGGAATGCAATGACCTGCACATCACCGGGCAGGCCGCTGTCTCCTGTAAAAGGGCTGTCGGAATGGACAAGCACCAGCACGCGGTTTCCCTCCGCGGCATAGCCCTCAACCTTGTCGCGGTAGGTATTGTAGCCGTCTTTCAGCACAAATTCCGGGGCGCCGATAACATAAGTTCCCTGTTCCTCAAAGCTGACGCCGCTCCACTTGCGGGCCGAAGAAAAAGGGACGGTCTTCACTGCCCGCCATTTGGGGGCCTCTCCGTTAAAGCTGTCCTTCAGGGCCTGGAAGGTGGAGTTATTATCGGTCAGGGTCCCCACCATGGCGCGCAGGGCCTTGGCCGGGTCCTTGGCGTTATTGACCAGGTCGATGGATTTGACCTCCATGCTCCCCTCGGTGATGGTGCCGGTTTTATCCAGACAGAGCACATCGACACGGGCCAGCGTCTCGATGCAGTACAGCTCCTGAACCAGGGTCTTGTAATGCCCGAGGCGGATAACGCCCACTGCCAGGGCCACACTCGTCAGAAGCACAAGCCCCTCGGGAATCATACCGATCAGGGCGGCCACAGTGGTAACGATGGCATGGTTGATCCCCAGGTTCAGGCCGAAAATCTGCCGCAGCAGGAGCAGCACACCGATGGGCACAATGGTGATACCGATAATTTTCATGATCAGGTTTAGCGCCCGCATGATTTCAGAATTGGGCTTGCGCATCTGCTTGGCCTGGGCGGCAATTTTGGTAGCGTAATTGTCCGCGCCCACCTTATCCACTTGCACATAGGCCTGCCCGGCCACCACAAAGCTGCCGGACAGAAGGGTATCGCCTTCCTTTTTGACAATGGCGTCGGATTCACCTGTCAACAGGGATTCATTGACCTCAATTTCACCGCTCAGCACTGTTGAATCCGATGGAATCTGTTTTCCGGAGCTCAGGATAAGAATATCCCCGAGGACGATCTCCTCCACTGTGATCTCTTTCTCCTTCCCCTCCCGCAGCACCCGGACATGGGGCTGGGAAATGAGCGAGAGCTTGTCAATTGTGCGCTTCGCCTTGACCTCCTGGATAATGCCGATGACGGTATTGATGATCACAATATTGATAAACAGCGCATTTTTATAGGACCCAACCGCAATCACAAGAACCGCCAGCACAATATTGAGTAAATTAAAAAGGGTCAGCGTATTGTCCTTTACGATCTGGCCCACGGTTTTTGTCTGGGATTCAGGCTGCTGATTATTGAGACCCTTTTCTCGAAGCTCAGCTACCTGCTGTTCGGTGAGACCGGTAGCTGACGATGGGTTAAAGGCGTTCATTTCCATTGCGAACCTCTCTTGTTTTGTATTAGGTTAATAGTAACACCTTTTTCTTAAAAGAAAGACAGTTTATAAGGCGTCAGGGCAAATAAAAAACCGCTGAGCCTGACTTGCAGGCTGAGCGGTATTTTATTATTGTAGTTTTTCCCGGACGATCTGATTAACCAATTTTCCGTCGGCCAGTCCTTTGACCTTCGGCATTAACGCGCCCATAATTTTGCCCATGTCCTTTGCACTTTCAGCTCCGGTTTCTTTAATGGTTTCGTCAACAATCGCTTCAATTTCTTCTTGAGTTAATTGTTTAGGAAGGTAAGCTTCGATGACACGCATCTCTGCTTCTGTTTGCGCGATTAAATCATCTCGTTCGGCTTTTTTAAATTCGTCTAAGGCATCCCGACGCTGTTTCATTTGCTTGGCGATGATTTCCTGAATCTCAGCATCGCCCAGCTCAACTTTATTGTCCTTTTCGACCTGCAGAATCGCGGCGCGAATCATCGTTACCGTTGATTTCTTAACCGTATCCTTGGCCTTCATGGAAGCCTTTAAGTCAGCCAGCAGTTGTTCCTTTAATGCCAACTAATGCCACATCCTATCTTTTTTTCATTTTTCTTTTTCTGGCAGCTTCTGATTTTCTTTTTCTTTTTACACTTGGTTTTTCATAGTGTTCTCTTTTGCGAATCTCAGACATAACACCTGCCATTGCAGTTTTTCTTTTAAATCTGCGTAATGCGCTTTCAAGTGTTTCATTTTCTTTGATTTTTACTTCAGACATTCTTAACCCCCCCTCTAATCCATAACTTTATTTACGGAACTTTTTTTGACATGGTATGAGCTAACTTATATTATATTTAAAAACTTTTTAATTGTCAATCCAAAAGTGGGGATTCATCGGGGTTTTTTGTATCTATTTTTTCATAAGAAAAAACCTGGCGCCCTTATGGCGTTAAAAAGCTTTTATAAAAGCCTTTCAATGTCCTTTTCCAGCGCTGCAGGCTCTACCATCGGCTCATAGCGGGCAACCACATTGCCGTCGCGGTCGACAAGAAACTTGGTAAAATTCCATTTGATATCGCTTTTCTGCGCGTAATCCGGGTCGTCCTTGGACAGGCGCTCGTCAAAGGCCTTGCCCTTTTCGGTGTTTAAGTCAAACCCTCTGAAGCCCTGTTGTTCCTTAAGAAAAACAAAAAGCGGTTCGGCGTTGTCGCCGTTCACATCAATCTTTGCCATCATCGGGAAGGATACGCCGTAGGTAAGGCGGCAGAAGTTTTCGATCTCTTCATTGCTGCCCGGGTCCTGGTTGCCGAACTGGGTGCAGGGGAAGCCCAGGATCATGAGGCCCTGGTCCTTATACTTTTCATAAAGGGCTTCGAGGCCGTCAAACTGCGGGGTAAAGCCGCACTTGCTGGCGGTATTGACCACTAACAGCACCTTACCCTCGTAATCCTTGAGCGCCTGCTTTCCGCCGTCCATTTTTTCCACACGAAAGTCATATATATTTTTCATAAAAAATCACTCCTTTTTATCTGAATATTTCTGATTTACTATCTATATACCCAAATGCGGGCATAAAAAAAGAGCCTGTCCAAAAAAACAAGCTCTGTTAAGTGATCCCTGTTATTCATACGCATCCTCCGTGGCGGCCTAAAAGAAAGACCGCAGCGCAAGGCGCAGGCCGAGCCGGTGAGGGAGCTCATTGCAGATAAATAACCAGTCTTCGCAGGTCTGCAACGCAGCAATCCGGGCTCTGACGCCAGCCGTATTAACCTGGCGGCCACTGCATGCTTCTGCCGCCCAGCAGGTGGTAGTGCAGATGCGGTACGGTCTGCCCGCCGTCTGCGCCGCAGTTATTCACCAGTCTGAAACCGCTGTCCGCGATTCCCAGTTTAAGTACCAAACGGTTGGCGACAGTATGGATATGGCTGATGATGTCATCCCCCGCCGGTACAGACAAAATGGATTCGTAGTGTTCCTTTGGAATGATAACCACATGCACTGGCGCCTGTGGGTCGATGTCGTTAAAGGCAAGGACATGATCATCTTCATACACAACCGTCGATGGGATTTCGCCGTTTACGATTTTACAAAAGATACAATCTTCAGACATAATCTTTCTCCCTTCTAATTCAGGAGCCCCGTCATATGGAACTCTGACTCCTTATATAATAACTCAGTTTCAATAATTTTGCCATTCATTTTTTCAATGGTTTTAAGAACCACTGGAATATAGTTGTCGGTGTGGCCCTCATAGACCCCTTCCTCTTTGGCGCGCTCATAGAGCACAGGCACGGTTCTGCCTGCGTTGGCCTTGAGGAAATCCTGCTCACAGGCTCTGGCCCTCTGGGTCAGGCAGTGGCTTCTTTCGGTCTTGATCTCCTCCGGCACCTGGCCCTGGAAGGCATCGGCCTTTGTGCCCTTGCGTCTGGAGTATTTAAAGACATGCACCTGGTAAAAATGAATCTGCTCCACAAAGGCCAAAGTCGCCTCAAATTCCTCCTCCGTTTCACCGGGAAAACCAACCATAATATCCGTGGTGATGGCCGGATAATCAAAGGCGCGGCGCACCCGTTTTACAATCTCCGCGTACTGGGCCGTGGTGTATTTGCGGCCCATACGGCTTAAAACCGTATCACAGCCGCTCTGCAGCGACAGGTGGAAGTGGGGGCAGAAGGCCCTGACTTCTGACAGGCCCTGCACAAATTCTTCGGTGAGCAGCAGGGGTTCGAGGGAGCCGAGGCGGATACGTTTCACGCCCTCAACCTTGTCCACTGCCCGGATCAGGCTCAGCAGGTCCACGCCGTCCCCCAGGTCCACGCCGTAGGAGGCAATGTGGATACCGGTGAGCACCACCTCCGCGTAGCCATGGGCCGCCACCCGCTTCACCTCGCTCAGGACAGCGTCCACCGGGCGGCTGCGAACCGGCCCCCTGGCAAAGGGGACAATGCAGTAGGTGCAGAACTGGTTACAGCCCTCCTGAACCTTTAAAAACGCCCGGGTCTTGCCCTTGGTTTCAGTGATATTCAAGTCCTCATAGTGGTGCTCCCGCATAATATCGGAAACAAAATTGTTCTGGGTCTTGTCCTTTTGGTAGGCTTCGATGTCGGCCACGATATCGGCCCGGTTTTTGGTACCGATGATCAGGTCCACTTCCTCAATGGCCTGAACCTCGTCGGGGGCTACCTGCACATAACAGCCCACCGCCACAATAACCGCGTCCGGGTTCGTGCGCCTTGCCTTGCGCATCATATTGCGGGATTTCCGGTCGCCCAGATGGGTGACGGTGCAGGTGTTGACCACATACACATCGGCGTATTCGGCGAACCCGACAATGCGGTAGCCCGCCTTTTCAAAAATTTCCATCATGGCCTCGGTGTCGTAGGAATTTACCTTACAGCCAAGAGTATGGAAAGCGACAGTCTTGTTGTTCATTTATGTTAAAGCTCCAGTCGTTATTCTAAGTTGTGATTTTCAGTCTTCGTAAAAAAAGTTCAGCTGCGCCAGCAGCACCACGCCCGCGGTCTCGGTGCGCAGGATTCGGCGTCCAAGGCTCACAGAGTAGCCGCCGGCCTCCTCGATCATGGCAACCTCTGCGGGAGCAAAGCCGCCCTCGGGGCCGATGATGACCGCGATCCGCTCCGGATCAAACTCCAGGGAGGAAATCACGTCCTTCAGGCTGCTTTCTTCCTCGCCCTCGTAGGCAATGAGCACCAGGTCATAGTTATCCAAGGTGTCTGCCACTGCGGACAGGGTCGTCAACTCCGCCACATGGGGGATGATGCCGCGCTTGGACTGCTTGGCGGCTTCGTAGGCAACGCGCTGCCAGCGCCGGGTCTTTTTTTCTTCCTTATCGCCCAGCTTTACCACTGTGCGCTCCGAGGTAAAGGGCACAATGGAGGCCGCGCCGGCTTCCACGCATTTCTGAATGACGGACTCCATCTTCTGCCCCTTGGGTACGCCCTGGAACAGGGTAACCCGCAGACTGTCCGTCTCTCCGCGGGACGGGCGGCTTTCCAGAATACGCCCCTTCAGGCTGTCCTTTCCCACAGTTTCCACACACGCGATATAGTCTGTGCCGCGGCCGTCACAGACCTCAATGGCCTCATCGTCTCTCAGGCGCAGCACCTTGGTAATATGCTTAAAATCCTCCCCTTCAATGGTGACCAGCCCATCCTCAATCTGTCCGGGGGATACAAAAAAACGATGCATACAAAAGAACTCCTTTATGCCTTAATCCGGGCGGCAACGCTGTTCCACTCGCCCATCTGCTCAATGTTTAAAACCTCGAAGCCCTCGTCGTTCAGGGTTTTCAGCACTGCCTCCAGCCGGTCATTGATGATTCCGGAGGAGATGAACACGCCGTCTTCCTTTAAATAGGGCTTGATCATCCGGGCCAGCTCGATGATGGCCTCTGCCAGGATGTTGGCCACGATGATCTCTGCCTTTTCATCCTCTGCGATGACGTCCAGAAGGTTGCCCTCGCGGATTTCAATTTTATCTTCCATATGATTAAGCGCGATGTTTTCTCTGGCCACCTTGACCGCCACCGGGTCAAAGTCCACGCCGATGACGTGCCTGCAGCCCAGCTCCCCGGCGATGATGGCGAGAATGCCCGTACCGCAGCCAATGTCGAGCACCATATCGTTTGGCCGGATATACTCCTCAAGCTTGGTCACGCAGAGTTGGGTGGTCTCGTGGGTGCCGGTGCCGAAGGCCATGCCGGGGTCCATATTCACGACGATCTCGTCCGCCTCTGGGGTATAGTCCTCCCAGGTGGGCTTGATGATAATGCTCTTGCCCACGCGGGTGGGCTTGTAGTATTTTTTCCATGAGTTGGCCCAGTCGTCCTCTTCCACCTCGGTGATGGACAGCTCACACTCACCGGGATTCAGGCCGCAGGCAGGCAGTTTTTTAATGCCGGTCAGCAGCTGATGGATACATTCGTCACAGTCCAGCTTTTCATTGAAATACCCGCGGATGACCGAGACATCCGGGTCCATGTTCAGGATGCTCTCATCGATGTAATTGATGGTAGGGTCCTCCTGAATCATCATCAGGTTTTCGCCGGATTCGATAACAACGCCCTTGGCGCCGACCTCATAAAACAGATTGACGATTGCCTCTTCTGCTTCCAGCGTCGTCGTGATTTGAACTTCTAACCAAGTCATGTATTACCTCCCAAGTCCTTATTTATCTAAGAATTATTATAATATGCTTCCTCCAAAGAATCTACCATAAGATTTTATTTTAACCGAATTTCCTTTAGAATGGAAGTGAAAATTTAAGAAAAGGGAAGGGCGGAGGCGGTAGAGTAAATTGGAAGGTGGCTGCTGAGGGAAAGTAAGATTCTATTGAATGGAGAATTGAAAATGGAAAATGGAAAATTCACGAACCCTTTTTCTTCCGAAAAAGCGATTAAAGCAGCGGCCTTTGGCCGCAATTTCACTCAAAATGCGGAGCATTTTGTTCCTATAATTCTCCATTCTGCATTCTGCATTCTCCATTAAAGGTTTTCTTTTCACCCTTTCGCCACTATCTTAAGATCCTCCACCTTCCCTCCAAAACCCGCACTATTTTGGCCGTTGTAAGTAAAATATCGTTTCAACCTGTAACGGTATTCAGATTAATGCTATAATAAGGTTACTATTTATACCCAACAGAAGGAGAGATCGACCATGTCAGAAGAGAAAAAAACACCAAGGTCCATACAGGAATACGTTCCTGGTAAACAGGTCACCTTAGCGCATATTATCGCTAAACCCAAAAGCGATGTCTATATTAAATTAGGGCTCGATGACGAAAACTGCGACGCCATCGGCATTTTAACCATCACCCCCAGCGAGGCTGCCATTATCTCCGCCGACGCGGGCACCAAGGCCGCTCCGGTAGAAATCGGCTTTCTGGACCGTTTCAGCGGTTCCCTTGTCATCACAGGGCGTGTCAGTGATGTCAAAGCCGCTGTACAGGAAATCTTAAACACCCTGCATTCCGTTTTGGGCTTCGATATTCCCAAAATTACCTATTCCTAAAAATGGCGAGTAACCGAAACCGTGTGGCGCTTGTCGGCAAGATCGGCTGCGGCAAAACAACCCTGATGCAGCGCCTTACCCAGCAGGAAATCCACTACGCCAAAACCCAGCAGGTCACCTACACCGAGGATTTTATTGATACACCCGGTGAATTTATTGAGATGCCTTTCTTTTGCAGACAGGCCATCAACGTGTCCTGCGACGCCGGTCTGGTCATTGTGGTGATCTCCAGCGTCGACACCCAGAACACCATTCCGCCCAATTTTGTCTTTACCTTTAACATTCCGGCCATCGGTGTCATTACCAAGATCGACCGCGAGGACGCGGATATGAAGAGAAGCTACCGCTTTATGAACTTTGCCGGTGTAAACAAGAAGAAAATCTACGAGGTCAGCGCCATTACCGGCGAGGGCATCGAGGCGCTTGAGGAAGCCATCCACAGCTATATGGACAAGCACCGGAACAAAAAATAAATCAGACCAACGTTTTTCAAAGGGTATCGCCACGATACCCTTTGATTCGATTACTGCTATAAAAGGAAGTGATGATATGTCCCAAAAAGCAATCCCTTACTGGTCCGACGATTATCTGACCGAGGATCAGGTGGCCGCCTATCTGAAAGATAAAGACCTTTATCCGCAGGATGCCGAACTCGTAGTGGAAGACCTCCACGCCATCAAGGAAAGCATTGACGGATATGTAAACCTTATATACCATATTTACGACCAAAACGGCAAATCCATGGTGCTCAAACAGATTGTGGGCGAGCCCAGGAGCAAGCTGGACGAAGCCGCCGGCAGCAAGAACAGCAAGTACATGCACGACTGGAGCCTGGATATCGGACGGCTCCGCTCAGAAATCTCAGTCCTGATTTTCTGGGATTCGGTGTACCCGGGTATCTGCCCCAAAATTTATCTTTTTGACGAGCCCCGCGGCATCATTGTCATGGAAGACCTGACCGACCACAGCCTGCTGCGCTACGAGCACTGCCGTATGAAGGAGCACCCTGAATTTCCCGAAAAGATCGGCCGCTTTATGGCCCGGAACCTTTTCTACTCCTCAGATCTGCACCTGACCCGCTATAAAAAACAGGAGCTCGAAAAGTTCTTTGAGAATCCGGAATACACCGCCCTGGATTTCTTTTTGTTTGCCGACTGCACCATCGTATCCGACAACCGGTACATGCCTGAGGCCACCTGGCCCCTGCGCAGGGCCATCATCGAAAACGAAAAAATTCAGAGCATGATCCGCCAGATGCGCCACCAGTTCCTGACCGACAAGGAGTGCCTGATCCACACCGATCTGCACGCCTCCAACATCATGGTTAATGACCACAGCATGAAGATCATCGACACCGAGTTCGCGGGCTTTGGGCCCATTGCCCAGGACTGGGGACGGCTCATTGCCAGCTTCTGCCTCAACTTTTTCTCCTGGTACGGCGACCATGAGCACACCGAGGGCGAGAAGGCTGTTTTCAGAGCCTATCTGCTGGATTCCATCAACACCATGTACCAGTGCTTTGAGGAAGAATTCCGGGCGCTGTGCGACAAAAACCGGAGCGACAGCTACCGCCTCCGCAGCCTGGATGTGGACGCTTACCTGCTGACCCATTTCCAGGATACACTGCTGTACACAGCCCTGAACGCCGCCTCCCGCATTGGTGACCGCGGCATCTGCTACGACCTCGAGCGGCTGAAAACACCGGACCGCATCTATCCCGAGCAGCTGGTGCTGCTCATGACCATCGAGCTGTTTTTAAACCGCGGCGCTTACAAAAAAATCACCGACCTGACCGACTACCTGCGGAAAATGGCCGGAAAGCACCCGGCCGAAGCCTTTAAGGAGGCATAACCATGGAACCTCTGAACCGAGACACCATTAAAGCCTATCTGATCCAGAAGAAAATCTTCCCCGAAAACGCCCTCCTCAATGTCATCGACCTCCACGAGGAGATCCAGAACATCGAGGGCTATGTCAACCTGATCTTTGCGGTCAGAGACCTGAACACCAACTGCTCCGTTGTGGTCAAGCAGCTGCTGCCCTACATCCGCGCCTTTAAGGAGGCCGACGGCGGCGACCACCCGGTGCTTATGGAGCGCCTGCGCACCGAGATTGCAGTGCTCACCTTTATGGGAACCCTCTACGAGGATATCGCTCCGGACATCTACCTTTTTGACGAGGCCGCGGGCGTCATTGTCATGGAGGATCTCATGGATCTGGAGCTGCTGCGCTTCGAGCTGACTGCGGGTGTCACTTACCCCGATGTGGGCAAAAAAATGGGGATTTTTCTGGCCCTGCTGTTCTTCCACACCTCAGACCTTCTGATGACCGGGCGCAAGCTTGAGGGTGTAAAGCACTTTTTCTACAACGACGAATCTAAGCGGCTTTACGATCTCCTCTTTGTGAACAACGTCCTGCTCTGTGCCGAAAAACCTCTGGAGCCCGAGGCCGAAGAAACCCGGCAGCGTATCCTGTCGAATGAAAAAATCAGGGCGCGCGTCCACGCCCTGGGCTATAAATACCTGAATAATGATGAATGCCTGATCCACAACGACCTCCACAGCTCCAACATCATGGTGGGGCCGGGCAAGGTTAAGATCATCGATACCGAGTTTTCCGGCTATGGGCCAAAGGCCATTGACATCGGCCGGCTGACCGGCAGCATGATCATCAACTATGTGTCCTGGCTGGGCTATAAGGCCTTGCCTGAGGACAAGCGCCTGGCCATGCAGGCCTATGACCTGGATTTTATGGCGGACATGTACCACAGCTTCGAGTGCACCATGGAAAAGCTCTGGGCAGAAAACCAAAGGGTCAGCTACCGCCTGAAGGTGCTGAGCTGTCAGGACGTCTGTGACAGTATCTTCCAGGATGCCCTGCAGTACGCGGTGATCAGCCTGATTACCCGCATCTCTTCCGACATGGCCCTGACCTGTGACCTCAAGCGTATCGAAAAGCGCGAGCTCGGCTTTATCCAGAAGCGCTCCCTTGAGATTGCAGAGTATACCCTGCTCATGACCGACACCTTCCACAATATCGACGAGTTTAACGCGTTCCTGCGCTGCTGCGCAGGCATCGGACAACAATAAAAAAGCAACCCGTATCGCGGCGATACGGGTTGCTTTTTTATGAATGATTCGTTAATTATCGGGCGCTTACTCTCCCGTCGCGGCCTGATAGGCCTTGCTTCCAATATCTCCCCAGTCTGTCTTGCCCGATGCGATGACCTCGCCCGTTTTCTGGACCACTGCGTACATGTCGAGGATGGATGTGTCCACCGCGCGGCACTCCTGCCCTCTCTGCTCGTAGGTAACCTGCTCAAGAACCGCCAGGTCGCAGGCGTCGTTCTGAGACTTCCGGTCATAGACCAGCATCAGGCGCACCAGGCGTCCCTGGTCATCGGTGGATTCCCTGAGGATGAGCTGCTCATTTCCTTTGGCGTCTTCAGTCCAGCTACGGCTCATGCCCTCCTGGCCTTCAAATTCTGCGTGATAAATCTGATCCAACACATCACTGTGGGTGAATGATCCTGCGCTGGGCGCCGGCGCTTCTGCCTGACAGCCAGCGAACAAAAACAGAACAGCAGCAATGGAGGCGGCCGTAAGCCCTCGGATTAAAATCTTATTTTTCATTTTTTGCACCTCGATCTTTGTCGAATACTTTATCACAATTTCCTTTATGCTGCCTTTTTACACCTCAACATGAATATAGCCGCTCGCGTAATAGGGCAGAACGTTCATGCCCAGATCTTTGGCAGTCTGGGCCAGACCCCCCACGGCCACACCCGGGCAGTACAGGTCCGCGGCGTCGCCGCGCTTGTGGAAGGACCAGGCCACGCCGCCCACCTCGGTGTTGCGGTCCTCGCACCGCACGCCGGAGGTGATAACAACCGGAAGCCCATAGTACTCACGCAGGGCCTCGATTCTGTCGAGCAGCACTGGGTTCATCCGGGCCGGCCAGCCGTCACAGAGGCCGGCACAATCACACCGGTATTCTGCCATCTCGAAATGGGCGCTGGCCATTTCCGGCGCAATCGCCGCTGGCCCGGATTCGGGTTCAGCGCTCTCAGGCTCCGGCTGTGGGAGTTCAGTCTCCGGCCCAGTCTGCTCCGGCGCTGGCTGGGCGATCTCTGTCTGCGGCGGTACAGCGCTCTCCCCCGGCACTGCGCCAAAGATGAATACCAGGCCGGCGCTCCCGGCCGCCAGAAAAATCCACAGGGCTGTCTTTTTATATTTCATATGCTCTCCTTTTAATCTACTCTAAGGTACATCCAATGACTCGGAACCATACCCGCTCAGCTTGACCATAGGGCGTGGTTCCCTACAATAAAAACGGGCGGGCCCTAGACAACGTTGGAAGCAAGATAAAAAGTTAAAGCAAGAGACGATTTGAATGGAGAATTGAGAATGGAAAATGGAGAATGAAGGAACCCTTTTACTTGTGTAAAAGCGATTAAAACAGCGGCCTGCGGCCGCAAGTCCAATCAAAATGCCACCGCATTTTGCTCCTTTAATTCTCCATTCTCAATTCTACATTCTCCATTAACAGGCCTCTTCTTAAATCTTTACCTCTTTATGACCACCTTTGTCAACACTTTGTGGCACAGTCTCGGACTGCGCCTGTTTTCTGCCTGCCTGTTAAAACACCTGGGACGCCCTTTGCCTATTCGGTTTCCAGGGGCACTTCGGTTTTTGTGGTGTCGATTCTAACGGCGTTTGTGGCCTTGACCAGCGCAACGCCCTCGGGCTCAAAAACGCCCTCGGCTAAAATGCCCTGGGCTCCTGCCTTGATCTGCTCGTCGGTGATGCCCTCCAGGTAATCCGGAATGCTCATACTGTAGCTCTTGCCATCGCTGCGTTCAAAATACAATACCAAATCCTTACTTGTCTCTGCTGCCATTTGTTTTCTCCTCTCTTTCCTGCATTAAATGCTTACGCGTTTTCTACCAGATCATCGGTGGTGACCCGCATACAGCCTTCCCCGATGGGCTCCTGAAGCCCCTTGATGTGCTTGTAGGCCGCATAGAGCGCCTCATCGGTGGCGGCAGGCTTGACGTCGCCATAGGTTTTCGTCTTCTTCACAATCTTTCCTTTTTGCTCTCCGTAATTGGAGACCACCTTCAGTGCCACTGCCTTTGTGTACTTTACAACTGCCATTTTCCAACCTCGCTTTCTGTCCCGCTTTTGGGGTACGCTTATATATCCGAAAAAAACGCCCGGGGTCACACCCGATTCAAAATGACTTTTCCGAATCATTATGAATCACTTTTTGGCGGTGCTTGCCGCCAAAACCGCCTGGCTGCGCCATTTCATTTTGGCACGGTCCTTGCGTTATATAAAAAGCATCAAACATCGAGAAGAGAGAGGAGACTACACGATGGCAGATTTAGTAAACGGCCGATTGAACCTATCCAAGGGGAAACGCATGTATGCTCTGCTGATGATCAGCATTGCGTCGGGGATTGTGTTCTTTGCCTGTATCGGCGTGAGAAACCTGTATTACAACCAATTGATTGCGGCGCTGGGGCTGACCAACGCGGAGTACGGCATGCTGGGGTCCGTCAACGGCATTGCCAACCTGATTTTTTACCTGCCTTCCGGCTTTATCGCGGATAAGGTAAACACCAAGACCCTGCTGGTCATTTCGTTTTTGGGGCTGGGGGGCCTGACCATCTGGTTCGGCTTTTTCCCATCCTACATTTGCCTGCTCATTATTTTCTTTGGCTATGGCATCTTTTCCATCTTTACCTTCTGGTCCGCCATGCTTAAGTATGTGCGGCTGCTGGGCAGCGAGGAGGAGCAGGGCAAGATGTTTGGCCTCAGTGAGGGCATTAAGTGGGGCGCCAACGCGCTGGTGGGCTTTGCCGGCCTGGCCATTATCGGCGCCTTTGTGGATGGCGTCGCGGGCATCCGGGTACTGCTGTTCTTTATCGCAGGGCTGTATATTGCCTTTGCGCTGCTCATTCTGTTCACCTTCCCAGGGGCCAACACTGCCACCGACGAACCGGTGAACCTGCGCCGCTTTATTGAGGTGCTGAAGGTGCCGGGCACCTGGCTCACTACCCTGATCGTGGCTTCGGCCTATATGGCCTTTGCGGCAGCGGTGGCCTACTTTGGCCCCTACTGCGCGGATATTATCGGGGTGTCGGACGCGGTGGCGTCGGGGCTTGCCATTACAAGAAACTACGTGATCGCCGCGGTGGCGACCATTATCGGCGGGCTGGTGGCTGATAAATTCGCCTCCCGGGCCAAGGTGCTGGCAGTCTACTTTACATTGGGCATTGCGGCCACCATCTCCATCATGATCACGCCCACCACGCTGGCCTTTGGCATTGTCACTACCTGTCTGGCCACAGCCTTTTTCTGCGCCACCCGCGGGATTTCCTACGCGGTCATGGGCGAGGCGGGCATTCCAGTCTCCATGACAGGCGTGGCTATGGGCATTATCTCGGTCTTTGCCTACGCGCCGGAGTCCTTCATGTACACCATGATGGGAAGCTGGCTGGACGCAGACAAGATGTCCGGCTTCAATAATATTTTTATCTGGATCATCGTCTGGAGTGTCATCGGGCTCATTGTATCCCTGGTGACCGCCAAGCTGAAGCTGGGCGAAAAGAACAACGTTATCGGCAGTAAGGATGGGATGCTTGATCCCAAAACTTTGGAAAGCATTGAGTAAAACAAAAAACATTCAGGAGGAGAAAAATGTTAAGAGATATTCAGGATTGTTTCATTTCGGAAAAAGAGGTTGAACACATTCACGCCATGTCTTTGCGGGTGCTTAGTGAAATCGGCGTTGCCTTTGAGCACGAGGAGGTGCTGGAGGTTTTCCGCAAAAACGGCGCCCAGGTTGACGGCGACAAGGTCTTTCTGTCAGAGGCCATGGTAAACGATGCTCTGAAGACCGTGCCCCGCAACTTTGAGGTCTACGGCCGGAACGGCTCTGTCTTTATCGGGCCAGACCGTGAGGACCCCTTCCCGGTCATGGCCAACTCGGCGGGCCTGGTTACCTATATTGAGACAGACGATACAGTGCACAAGGCCAACGTATATGACGCCATCAAATATCACAAGCTGACCCAGACCAGCGAGGTGCTGCAGATGTCCAAGGCTTCCAGCATCGACTACCCAGGGCTTGGAAATGACAAGGAAAACAAGATTCTCAAGCAGTATGCCATCCAGCTGAAATATTCGGACAAGCCCATCGCCTCTGCCCTGCGGACCAACCCACACAATGTGGGCACCGGACGGATCAAGGACGGGGTACTCGCCAGCTATGACCTTGTAAAACGCTATTATGACATCTGGGACAAATACGTGGTGCTGGAGGTAGTCTGTCCCCTCTCACCACTCTCCAACAACTACGAGTGTCTTGAAAATGTCCTCGGTGCGGCCGCAGGCAACCAGCCTATCACCATCTGCACCTGCTCCATGACCAATGTAACCTCCCCGCCGACCCTGCTCGGCACCATTATCCAGGACAACGCATCCATTCTGGCCATGACCGTGCTCATTCAGCTGCTGAACCCAGGCAACCCCATTATCTACAATTCACTGAGCGCGCCTTCAGATATGCGCAGCGTCCAGCTCAGCATCGGGGCCAGCGAATCCTTCCTGCTGTCCATGGCAACCCTCGGCATGGCCCGCTTCTACAACATGCCGGCCCGCACCATCGGCGCCTACTCAGACGCCATCGACGTGGATTACCAGGCCGGGGCCGAATCCATGCTGACGGGCATGGCGCCCATTCTGGGCCGCTCGGACCAGCTGACCCACGCCATCGGGACCATGGGCTCCTTTAACTACGGCAGCTTTGAAAAATTCGTCCTGGACGAGGAGGTTCTGCTCTACCTGAAGCGTGTGCAGCAGGGCATCAACTTCTCCGAAGGTCGGGAATGCTTTGACCTCATGAAGGAAGTCGGGCCAAGAGGCTCCTACATCCAGCGCAGAACCCCCAAGGCTTACCGCGAGGAGCACTACCTCTCCAAGCTGTTCCACCGCAAGGGCTCCGGCATTACCATGCGCGAGCAGGTGGGCACTCTGAGGAGCCGCGCCGCCGCCGAGGTCGAACGCCGTCTGGAAGAATACAAGCTCCCCGAAACCACCAAGGCCCAGGACGCCATCCTGAACGAGGTGCTCGTAAACCTGGACTATGATATTTAACTGGCTGTAAACCACTATCCCCCCATGAAGTAAAAACGGCGCTCCCTCACATGAGGCGGCGCCGTTTCCGTTTTTCAACCCGTATCGCCGCGATACGGGTTGAATTAACGGTTTCCTTTTTACCCATTTTATTATACAATGAAAGAAAAGACGAAACGGAATGAGAAACTTGATTACCATTGATAAAATCGAACATACCCCAGAATACGAAGCTTATTTGCGCCAGCTGCCCCAGGAGCTGCTCCTAAAAATTGTGGAGAACGCCTTTGCGGAAATCTTTGTGAATGACAAGGACGGACGGGTGGTCTATGTAAACCCCTCCTCCATGCGCTACCACGGCCTCCAGCCCGAGGAACTGGTGGGCAAGGCCAGCGGCGAGATCAAGCGCGGTATCTGGGAGCCCCACAGCTTTGCCGAGGTCATGGAAAAGAAGTGCCCCATTGTCACGGAGAACATGTACTACATCACCCACAAGAGCCTGATGTCCGTCAATATTCCGGTGTTTGACGCAGACGGTGAGATCGAGCTGGTCATCTCCACGGCCATGGACTATGTAACCCGCACAGACCTCTCCTACCGCACCAGTGAAAAATCCATTGTCTCCTCAGACTCGGATTTCTCCGACGAGGTTATCGGCAGCGGAGAGGCTTTTAAGGCCTGCCTGAAAAAACTGGAGAAAGCTGTGAACGTGGACCTGAACGTGCTGATCCTGGGCGAATCGGGTACGGGCAAGAGCTTCCTGGCTGAGACCCTCCACAGGCACAGCCTGCGCCGGGACAAGCCCTTTTTTGCCATCAACTGCGCCGCGATCCCTGAAAACCTGCTGGAAAGCGAGCTTTTCGGCTATGTCCCGGGGGCCTTTACCGGCGCTGACCCCAAGGGGCGTACCGGGCTCATCAAGAACGCCGACGGCGGTACCCTCTTTCTGGACGAGATCGGCGAGCTGTCCCTGCCGCTTCAGGCCAAAATCCTGGATGTGCTGGAGAATAAGCGTTATATCCCTGTGGGGGGCAACGCTTTCCAGCATGTGGATGTGCGCATCACTGCCGCCACCAACCAGAACCTCATCGAGCTCATCAAACAGAAGAAGTTCCGCTCCGACCTCTACTGGCGCCTGAACATCATCAAGGTAACCATTCCGCCCCTGCGGGAGCGCAAGGAGGATATTATCCTGCTGGCCAACTATTTTCTGAAAAAGAACAACCAGAAATACGGCACCAGCAAGCTCTTTGACAAAAAGATGATGTACCTCATCAGCGACTATGACTGGCCGGGCAATATCCGCCAGCTCAAAAACGCCATTGAGCGCCTGGTGGTCTACTCCGAACACATGATCCTGGAGGAGGAGCTGTTCTGGGAATACCTGCGCGAGGAGGGCGAGGTGCCGGCCGGCCCCTCGGCACAGAAGACCTATAACCTCGAGGAGATCAAGCGCGATCTTGTGAACGAGGTCTACACCAAGTACAAATCCAGCCGCAAGCTGGCCGAGGTCATCGGTGTCAGCCAGTCCACCGCCAACCGGCTGATTCAGAAGTATATCCGGGGGGAAGGGGAAGAAATGGAAAATTGAGAATGAAAAATCCCATCTTATTTTAATTTTATCGCTTCCTCTCAACTTTATCTACAGCCCAAAAGGGGAGAACTGCCACCGCAGTTCTCCCCTTTTCTATTCCTCCATCAGCACCCTCAGCCGCCGCAAACCCCGGTGTATCCGCATTTTGACCGCAGAGGCGCTGAGCTGGCAGTCTGCCGCGATGGCTTTCTGGCTCTGGCCTCTCAGATAATAGGCTGTGATGGCCCTGCGCTGGTCGCCGGGCAGCTGTTTAAGCGCCCAGTCCAGTTTTTCAAGCCGGCTTTTCCGGTCGTTCTCCTCGTGGCAGGCCTGGATGGGCTGGTTGGGGTCGGGCACCAGCTGCCCCAGAGTGGTGCCATCCTCGGCCGCCGGGGCGTCCAGCGATACCACCGCGCTGACGGATTTGTCAAAGCGGCCCTCTTGCCGTTTTCTGAAATAGAAATCCAGATACTTTCGGATATAGCCCGGAAACAGATGGTTTTTCTCCGGGTCGTAGCGCCGCACGGCCTCCAGAAACGCAGCTGTGCCGTCCTGGTAAGCGTCCTCGAAGCCGCTGTCCCCAAAGCAGCGGCCAGCCATCTTCAGGATAAGGGGCCGGAAGCTCTGGAGCAGCAGCTCCGCGGCACGCTTGTCCCCCTTTTGGGCCTCTGCGGCCCAGGTGTTGATCAGCTCGTAATTTTGTCCCTCCAATCACAGCTCCTTTCTCAGTCCTCACGGATACTGCGCAGGGTGAGCACCAGCTCGGGGTGATGGTACTGGACTGCCTCGCAATATTCGTTAAAGGTGTCCTCTGCCTCCTCGTCGTCTCTTGCCCAGAGCTCCAGCTCCAGCGTACAGTCTGCCCCGACGGTATAGGGGCGCTTTCTGCGCAGGATTGCCCTGCCACTGCCTAAACGGTTCATGCCAGCCCTCCTTTCTTTTCTCTCAAGGCCCACTCGGCGTTAAAGCGGGCCACGTCGTTATCGGGATATTCTGCCCGGACAGCTGCCTTCTCCTCATCGGTCAGCGGGGGCAGAAGATTAAAGCCCATGATGTTATCGCCGCCGCCCTGAATAGAACCATATAGAGAAGACGGTTTATGATTTACAGTATTTATGAATGGTGCAGTCTCTGGTGCGCCCCCGGTGCGGGTCTGCGTCCATACCATGGTGCGGGCGCCACTCTTTTCCGCCCTCACCCAGATCTGGGCAAGGCCCGGATCAAAGGGGATCAGGCGGTAGTCGCCTGCCTCCTGCCCCGTGTGCGGGGTATAGTCGATGCGGCCGTGCCTAACCAGGTGCTTGCGCTGGTGATTGATTTTGAACCGGTCTTTAAGACCCAGGGCCTGGCCCACCACCGAGTTGGCCACCCGAAAGTTCACAGGCCAGTACCAGTGCCCGTCCTCTGCCAGAATGGCGGCCTTGTTGTTGTAATACATGAGCAGATGCCAGTAGGCCTGGAGGAGCGGGGTGAGCCGGTGCTCCCCCATCCACCGGTAAAAGGCCAGCAGCTCGGTCAGGTAGTTCATCGTTCATTCTCCCTGTCTGCGGGGCACAGCCGCTCCGCGAAATAGCGCTGTCCCTTCGGGGTCACCATGGGCTTCTGGTAAAGGTGCCAGCGCCCATGCCTGTCCCGGACGCTGTTTTCCCGCAGGACGAGCACGCCCAGCTCCATGGCCTTCTGGGTGGGCTGGTTCCAGAAGCAGGGACGGCGGCACAGGTAGCCCTGCTCCCTCAGCCAGGCGTACAGGCGGTTCTGCCCCAGGCTCTTTTTGTGCCCCTGAAAAACGAGCTTGGCCATGGCCCCCACGCTGATACAGTCCTCAGACACCTGAATGGTCTGGCCGAACAGGGCGTCGGGCAGGATTCTCTGGTAATCGGTCTGGGCTTTTTTCATCTGGTATTCCATGACCTCACAGTGGCGGAACATACGCTCCAGGTTCTGGGCCAGGATCTCGATGCCCCGGGGGTCCTTTTTCAGGGCCTCCAGCTGCCCAGGGTCGATATAAGCGCCGTAGTGGAGGATGGCGGGCAGGATCACGCTGGTCACATAGTGGCGGAAACGGCGGGCCTTGTCCTGTCGGCTGGCCAGGATTAGGGCAAAGAGGCCGCTCTCGTTGATCACCAGTGTCCTGCGGCGGCGGCCGTATTTGTCAATAACCCCACGGCTCAGCACGTCTTCGGGCTCCACATGGCGCTTGACGGCCTGTCGGTGGTTCTGATAGTCCATGGCGTCGCAGACGTCCTTGGCCACAAAATAGACCGTCGGCGAAAGTTCCTGATCTTCGCCCGGGCTTACCAGGGTGCGCACGCGCGCAAATTCTTCACTCTCAAAAACTTTCTGAATCAGGCGGCTTTCAGCGGTTTGGGTTTTGTTTGTATTCTGCATTGTAAAGTTCCTTTCGGAACACCGGTGTTCGTTTGTTTTTTAAGCTTGACCTTATGATACCGCATCCAAAATAATCCTGCTTTTTGCAAAACTGCCATCTAATGCCAAAAACAGGCTTTTTTAAGTAAAATAAACTTCCGAAAAGCCAAAAAAGGCCCTGAAAGGAAAATTTTGTGCTTAATTTAATCTTTTCAGAATCGCGGGCAAACGCAGCAGGGATTTGAAAGCATCAAAAAAACGCCTCTGGGGCGTCATTGCATTTATCGCAGGCTGCATAAACAAGAACGACAGGTAAAGTCCGTCACAACTCATAGCGGTCAAAACTGAAATACTTGGGGCTGATCATTGCAAAGGGCCGGACAGCACCAACCCGTATCGCTACGATACGGGTTGGGTTTTTATAGCTTCTTCTCTATACTTCCTCTGGTGCAGGAACAGGAGCCGCTGTCCGGACTTCGGGCAGTTCCTCGGGGCAGAACAGCTTATCCACATCCACAGCACGTTTGTCAAATGCTGTGCACAGGCCCATGGTTGCCAGGGTGGCGGGCAGGCACAGGTAAATCATATCCGGTACAATGTGCACTGCCGGGAACAGCAGCCACAGCACCATAATGAGCAGGTTCACTACCACAGTGGCTGTGCAGGTACTCTTTCTCAGCAGCCTGGGACAGTAGATGGCCGACAGGAGAATAAAGCAGTAAGGCGTGTAGACCACGATGAGCTGCATCATAAAGCCCAGAATGGAACGGATATTCAGCGCCGCAAAGGCCCCCAGCACGCCAAAAATCACAATGATGGCCTTGGACATCAGCAGCTGGGTGCGGTCGTCCATATCCGGCCTGATCTGGCGCACGATAATGTCCTTGGTCGCCACGGTCGCCAGCCCCATCATGCAGGAGGTGGCTGTGGAGACATCAGCGGCCCAGAGGCCGGCAAGGGTAAATCCCGCGACCCAGGGGTTCAGGTTAGACATGAGCATGGGAAAGGCAAGGCTTGCGCTTTCCAGCTCCGGGAGCGTGGCCGCAGCCATGATCCCGATAAAGGCGCACAGGAAACCAATGGGAACGATCAGGACAGCAGCGATGATGGTTCCATACCTGGCCGCCTTCTCACTTCTGCCCGCCGCCGTGGCCTGGATCAGGCCCTGGTTAGGCGGGGACTGAATGACCATCGAGACCACCCACCCCACAATAATCACCGGTCCCACGCCCTCAAACAGGCTGAACCACTGGCTGCCCTGGGGCAGGCTCAGGGTAATGTGCTCCCAGCCGCCGCCATTGTTCAGGGCCGCAATAAAGCCTGCGATCACTCCCAGATAAATCATGACCACATTGATGACATTGGTCAGCGTTGCGCCCATATAGCCCCCAAAGAGGGCAATAGCTGTAAACACAAGGGCCGAGATGATAACCCCATTCGTCATATTAAAGTACTGGGGCAGCAGCGCCGTCAGAATCGCGCCGCCTGCAATGGCCTGCAGAGCGTTGATGCCAAAGGCTACCACCACCTGAACGACGCTGGATACAATACCGTCAAAGCGGTTAAACAGACGGATGAATATCTGGCTGGTGGTGCTGACGCCAGTGCGGCGCAGCTTTTTACACATGAGAAAGGCAAAAGCCAGAATTCCAATGGTCCAGGCAATATTGTACCAGACGGCTGAAAGGCCATTGGTGTAAGCACTCTCGGCAATACCGATGGTACCAGTCCCGCCGATGGCGGTACCGGCCACCATGGCAGCCACCAAAAGGGTGGGCAGGCGGTTGCCTGCCAGCAGAAAGCTGCTGGAACCACCTCTGGCCGACGACAATCTGCCGGACAGCAGGGAAATCCCAATCAGCAGGGCCATATAAACGATAATGATCGCAAAGGAAATATTCATCATGCCCTCCTCTATGCATATGAGCCGTATGTAACACTTCTATTGAAGCTGCGGCGCGTCCGATTTTTTCTTGCTGGCGGCAAAAATAATAATGGCTGAGATAACGCTGCCGGCAATCAGGCAGACGGCCGCAATCTGCCAGTCGGCCCGTGCCGAGGCCATCCCGAAAATCCCGCGGATAAACTTCAGGATATAGGGTGACAGGAACTGGCCGATGCCTGTGCCGCAGGTGTAAACCGAAATGGCCAGGGCGGCGTATTTGGGACTGGCTGCCGATCCTGCAACCGCCATGGTAATGGCCGGGTTAAAGGTTCCGAAGCCAATGCCGAAGATCACCGCGGCCACCAGCATCACCGGGTAGCTGGGCGCTATGATCAGAATCACAAAGGCGATGCCCACACACAGTGCGCCAAAGGATGCGGCATACTGCTTCAGGAATTTAGACATGGAGCCATAAAGCATTCCAATAACAAAAGAGCCTGCTGTAAAGGTGCTGAGCACAAAGGAGGCCTGCCCGGCGTCACCGAGCTTGTCCGCGCTCATGACCATAGCCACATTGGTCATAAAACTGAACTGCATAATGTTCAGCAGCGCACAGAGCAGTGCCAGCACATAGGTCATGGTGGTCAGCTTCTTCTCCCGGACGGTTGAACCGTCAGCAGCCTTCTCTGCTTTTTTAACACCGGTATCCGGCAGTTTAAACCAGATTAATACCGCGATAGGGATAACCAGGAAAAATCCAAAAAAGGAAAAGCGCCAATTGTAGGCCGCCAAAAACCCGCCGAGAGACTGGAATACCACTCCGGCAGCAGCGCCGACAGCGCTCTTGAAGCCCATGAGTTTGTTGGCCTGTGTACCCGTAAATAAATCGGTGATAACCGCAGAGGCCATGGGAAATACCATTCCGTAGCCTGCGCCAAAGACCACACGCATGGCAATCATAAAATTCAGATCGCCCACAAAGGCAGAAGGAATCCCGCCCACAAAAATCAGAAGCATGGAAATGGTAATGACCTTCTTAATACTCATGACCTGGGTCAGCTTACCGGCCACCAGGGCAAAGATTACCATCATTAAGGACGGTATGGTGGACAGCAGCTTGACCGTTTCCGGCGCAGCCGTCGGAAAAGCTTTGGCAATCTCGGCCAGAGCCGGGGTGGTCATGCTGGTGGTGTACATCAGCAGGGCGACAGACAGCGCGGCTATTTGTACGCCGACACCATATTTTTTTTCACTCATTTTAAGTCTCCTCAATTCATTTCTTTTAATTTTCGGATATGTTTGAATTATCCATGTTTAATAATAACCGCGTTTAAATTTATTTTAATGATATATTGT